>JAABUK010011072.1_pt1 | contig 11844 bp, 10 predicted proteins | sample 5559141 | NCBI WGS metagenome assembly JAABUK01 (sample SAMN10711869, study PRJNA513367) | rock metagenome | isolation source: Antarctica rocks | place: Antarctica: Victoria Land, Pudding Butte nord | collected 2016-01-03 | reverse complement strand
TGATCATGAAAATCATCATAGAAACATTAGATATAATTGTGGACGATATTGATCAATGCATCACCAGGCTTGTCAATTCAGATAAGTTAAAGAATGTACTGAATTTAATATCCCCAGGACACAAAGCAATCTTAACCTGATTTAACTGCGAAACTTGAGTTACTTAAACAATAAGCCCAATCGATTTGGAATGAAGTATGACTTCGCTGGTGTGCTTATAAGGCAGGTATAAATTGATTTATTCTTTATTGATTCCGATAGATTATTTGTAAGTGGTTCTTTTCGGGGACTAATTTTTCTGATATAAATAGCCTGTATTTGATTAGGGTACCTGTCAGCTATCAACCTGTAAATATCTGGGTAACTTTGAGAATTGTCACCCAACAACACAAACTGCTGTGCAGGAAATACTTTAAGTACCTTTACTACCTGTTAAATTTTGCCTGATGTTTTGTTGTCCTATTTTAAGTAACTGGTACCACTTTTTTATTTTGTTTAAAAGAAGGGCTCCTTTAGGCAGTTAATTGTATTTAAAAAATTCATTCAGGTAATCGTATAGGTTCCATTCGCTGCTGGCCACATAAAAATATGGGTTGGGTACAGCTAATTCAGTATGAGCAGTACTTAAAAACTGATAATAGTTTACAGCATATGCAAATGTTTTTCTGCTGCGTGAGCTTTTGGTTAACATTGCCCAAAGTTTTTTACCGGTAGTGCCTGAGTGGGAATAAGCACCGTATCATCAATGTCAGATATAAAACCATTTTGCGTACTATGTGGCACGAAAGATTTGCCTTCGCCGTCGACGTACTTTGCTCATGGGCATTTAACAAATCTACTTTTACATCATGCCATCCTGCCGTAACCGGAATATCAGATTGCCATTCAAATTTAAAAAAATAATTACTTTTGGTAGCCCTGTCCAAATGCTGATTTTGCCATTGAAGCATTACCCCTTGCGTTAGGTAGTGGCGCAATAAGAAATAACCTGATAAGGTTGATGTAATTGATAACAGCGTTGTCGGTGTAATTGCGTTGATGAAAGTTTTTTGCCTTTTAAAACATGGCCATAAACAATAAGATTATTTGTATGTCCATAACCATGATATATCTTAACAGCAGCTTTCGGGTATGTCGATTTTTTAGCCATACAATTTTTGAGCGAGCAATTTAATATACCATTGAGTATGAAATATCAATTACAATTTAAACACTCATACCTTGGTACTTGAAAACTTAGCAGGCAAAGATACCTTACATAAGTAAGCAACGGGTTGCCTTAAAATATTATTTATAATCAATCCTGGTTCGGGCAATCATTCCACCGATTTGCCAAAAGTAATAGAAGCATATTTCAAACTTTTAAATCATTCGATTGAATTATACTTTCAGGTGGACTGGGAATATCTTGGTAAAGTAAATAAATTGAGGCAATTTTAATACCGGCTGCCATTGAAATAATTGTATCGGTTGCAAACTGATAAATCAAGTTTATAATGAAAAATATAATTGGTTTAGTAAAAGAAGTTTCGTCAGGGGTTGTGGTTACCATGCTGCTGTTTGCAGCTTCCCTGCTGGCATTTGCTTACATCGCAGATGAAAATATTGTAGAAAAGAATTACCAATTTGATATTGCTGTATTAGCCTATGTTAAAGCTAATACCAGTCCATTATTGGTTAAATTGATGTTGATAGTAACTTTTTTTGGTTCATCACAGTTTTTATTACCTGCCTATATTTTATTGATAGCATTTCTCATCTGGAAAAATAAGAAGGTAATTGCAATTGATATTTCTATCATTGCAATCAGTAGCACCTTAGCGATGTTATTTTTGAAGGAATATTTTAAAAGGCACCGGCCTGATTCAACGCTTGTTAAAACTATCGTTGGTTACAGTTTTCCAAGTGGCCATACTGTTTCCTCATTTATTTTTAGCAGTATCCTTGCATATCTTTTGTGGAGAACAAATATTTCATCTTTGAAAAAATATTCAATCTCTTTACTATTATTGTTATGTACAATTGCTATAGGCCTTAGCAGGATAATTTTAATGGTACATTTTGCTACTGATGTGATTGCCGCTTTTTGCTTTGGCATTGCCTGGGTATTGTCTTCTTTTTGGGTGATAAAAAAAATACGTAAAATGTATTCACTTCGTGCAACTACATTAAAAACACCTGTTAGTTAAGCTATGCCTCAAGTGACTTCGAAACCTTATTTAACTTTTGCTGTAAGTATTTATGCCGCTTCCCAAATGTGAATCCACTTTCTTTCTGTCTATTAACTTCTGAGGATGTAAGAATGATACACCCTATTTAAAAAGTTGTGTAACACTCTTGAGTGTAGGAGTGTTGATAATCTATAAAATCCGAATTTGTTTCGCAATCATTCCGGATATTTATAATTTATTTTATGCGATAAATACTATTTATTTTTTAGCAATATTGAATTTCAGCGAGTTTTACTTTTTTTACAATGATTTCTCAATATTTTTCTCCACTTTTAATGCGCTAAAAAACCTTTCCAACAACCAGATTATTTTAGAAGATAACAGCATGTTATTACACCATAAAGCCTTATGAATTGACTAGTGCTTTGGCTTTGGCAATAGTATAGATGTTTTGTAGGAATATAATTTTACAAAAAAAGATCATAATAATGGATAGTTTTGCTGCAAATTATATAAGATAAAAGGAGGTAATTGGTATGATATAAATTATAGTGATTCTACTCCGTAATACAACTTTTTAAGAGCTTTAAAAAGGGCTATTGATGCGCAGGAATACAACTCAAAATACCTCATTTTTTCTGTATGAAAAAACGTTGTAATGTCCCTGTTTACATTCAAATTGTATCATCACCGGAATATACATTCAAATTTCATTTACTATATTTTTCATTTTGTAGCTTCATTTCGAAAGGTATTAAAGCAAGATAAAACAAAACTATTAGTGCCGCAATTGCTGATAAAAGGAATGTAACCCCGGCACCAAACTGATACCAAATCAGCCCTGCTAATGAACTTGCCAGCATAGTAGCAATACTTAGAAACCCTGCAAATGTTCCTATTGCTGTTGCTGTATCTTTTTTATCAGTAATATTACTAATCCATGCTTTTGAAATTCCTTCAGTTGCTGCTGCATAAATACCATATAAAAAGAATAATCCGTAAAACAGGTATTGACTGCTGACGTATGCCATCCCCAAATACACTACTGCAAAAAGAAAGATGCCCAACAAAAATATTTTCTTTAGCCCTAATTTGTCTGCCACAATACCAATTGGAAAAGCGAATACTGCATATACAAGGTTGTAAAAAATATATACTGAAATTACCTGGCTGTCATTCAAGCCAGACTGCTTTACTTTCAGCAAAAGAAACACATCCGAACTATTGAATAAAGTAAATAGCAGCAATCCTGTAACTAGTTTTTTATACAAGACAGGGCTTTCTTTCCAGTACTGGAGGAAAGAAAAAAATGTTATTTTCCCCGTTTCCACGACCGATCCTTTGCTTTTGTCTTTTAACAGTAGCGAACAAATTACGGCCAGAATTCCCGGAGCCAGAGCAATTAAAAATAGTGTTCTGTAATCCTCTGGATGCCATTGCAGATAAATCAATGCTAATACCGGACCTATTACAGCTCCCAATGTGTCCATCGAACGGTGAAAGCCAAATACTTTTCCTTTCGTTTGTGGAGTTGCTTCATCAGAAAGGATTGCATCTCTTGCACCTGTACGTAGGCCCTTTCCAAAACGGTCAATGGTTCGTACAAAAAACACCCAAACCGGTGTTATGAATAAAGCCATTAATGGTTTTGATAAAGCACTTAATGTGTAACCCCATTGAACAAATGGCATACGTCTGCCGCTGTGGTCAGATAGTTTACCAAAATATCCTTTACTCAGTCCAGCAACAGCTTCTGCAACTCCCTCCAATACGCCAATTAACACAATTGAAAAACCAATACTTTTTAAATACAATGGCATTACCGGATACAGCATTTCACTGGCAGTATCTGTAAACAAACTTACCAGTGATAAAATCCAGACCGTTCGGGTGATTGCTTTCATGCATTTGTCAAATTAGGAAGGCATTATCTTTTATATAAGAAAGGTTGTTGTTGATGTCTTCATTCTATTTCCACACTAGCACCATCATGCCAGCAAAAACCAAACCGCCTGCAATCAATATTCTAGCTGTAAGTGGTTCTTTTAAAAAGATGAAGGAGAGCAAAATGGTGATAACGATACTACCTTTATCAATAGCAGCAACTTCAGATACTTTCCCTAATTGCAATGCCCTATAATAAAACAACCAGGATAATCCCGTTGCTATCGCCGATAAAGTTAGAAACAACCAGTTATTCTTCGAAAGTGCCGGTAATTCACTGGTTTTGCCTCTATAAAAGACAATGCCCCAAGTAATAAACAAAATAATAGCAGTTCTAACCGCTGTGGCTAAATCTGAGTTTACATTTTTTAACCCTGCTTTTGCAAAGATTGCTGTTAGTGCTGCAAACAAAGCAGAGAGTAAAGCATAGATAAGCCATTGTGACATAATAACGCTATTTTGGTTTTCTGTAATAAATAAGCCTGATAAAACTTGGAAACACAAACAGTAACAAGGGGATGCCCACTACAAAACCACCTATTACTGCAACCGCTAATGGTTGTTGCATTTGAGCACCTAAACCAATACCTAATGCCAATGGCATCAATGCTAAAATGGCACCAATAGCCGTCATTAATTTAGGCCGCATCCGCAATGCAATGGCATACTTAATGGATTCGTCCACCGTACCACCTGCTTTGAGATTTGCAAAAAACTGGTTGACAGTAAAGATGGCATTCTCCGCAATGATACCTACGATCATAATGATACCTGTATAGCTGCTTACATTTAATGGAATGCCAACAAAATACATTGCCAGGATGCAACCTGCAATTCCTAAAATAGAAATGAATAATACCAGCACCGAAATCATCCACTGCCTGAATAAAAAAAGTAGGACCGCAAACACCAATAAACAGGCGCTGATTAAGATGAGCAGTAATTCATTAAAAGAATTTTGTTGCTCTGCATAAGCACCGCCATAAGCAACAGTATAGCCTTGTGGCAATGGTAAATCCTTTTGAAATTTTTGTTGAATTTCTTTGATAGTACTTCCCAAATCACGGTTGTTCAACCTTGCAGTAAGTACCACATTTGATTTCAAATCTTCTCTCTTTAACTCTGTTTCACCGGTAATGACTTCCGTTTCGCAGAAAAAGGACAGCGGCTTTGTTGTACCCTCCGGCAAAAAGATCAGTGACTTGTTTATTTTTTCTAAACTATTGTCTTTAAAATTGGTAAAGCGAAGCAGTATTCTCCTCATCTGTTCGCCATCCTGTATGCTGCCTACCTGCAGGCCGCCAGCCATTGCTAATTGCGCAGGAGACAGGGTTGGCACATTGGCATTAATGCCTAAAGGGATACCGCCGGTATAAGCTGTTAATTGTGTTTGAAAATCTGTGAGAGAAATATTGAACTGTGCCAGCTTTTGCACGTCAGGTTTAAATACAATTGAAGGGCCTGCCAGCACCAGTCCATTTTCCAAATCTGCAATGCCTTCTATCTTCCCCACTATATCTTCAGCCTGGTGCGCCAGTTCTTCCAATTTTTTTTGATCGTCGCCAAATATTTTTATTTCTATCGGGCTGGGTGTACTCATTAAATCACCCAATAAATCTGAAATCCTTTGCCCAAACGAAATGTGTAAGGATGGCTGTGTGGATGCTATCCTTTTTCTTAAGTCATCAATTACATCTACCGTTTTGTGCGTTCTGCTGGCCCTTAATTGAATGGAGTAATCGCCATAGTTTTGCGCTCTTGTTTTAAAAGCCATTCCCATGCCCGTCCTGCGGCTATAGGTTTCCACTTCCGGGTGGTGGGTTAAAATATCTTCTACTTCCCTTAATATCCTGTCTGTTTCTTCCAGTGAAGTGCCGCTAGGTGAATAATAATCCAGTACAATGGTTCCTTCATCCAGGTCTGGTAAAAACCCGGTTTCCAGCTTGCCTGAAACAAAATAAGCGGATAATGAAATGATGGCTACAAACAAAATAGCAAAAGCCGGTTTATTAAAAAACCAGGTGAGCCATCTTAATTTATTAGTATCTTTTGCAGAAGGTTTTGCATGACTTTTGGATGCTTTAAAGCCAACTAATAAATGTAATACCGGCAATACAAACCATGTTACCAAAAATGAACAAACCAAGACTATCTGCATCGTATTGGACAACTCCTTAAAAAAGCTTCCTGCCAATCCACTCATCATACGGAAAGGAATAAATATAACAATGGTGGATAATGAAGAACCAATCATGGCCGGAAATAAATCATGAATGGCTTCTTTTACTACTGTGTATTTATCTTTTTCAGGGTGCTCTTCATGTATCCGGTATATCTGTTCAATGATAACGATGGCATCATCAATGATCAATCCAATAGCAGCAGCCACACCACCCAACGACATTATGTTTATCGTTATACCTGCAGCATATAATAATGTGATAGAAGATACTATTGTAATCGGGATAGTCAGCAGCACTACTACACTTGCCCTGAAAGAGCGTAGAAAAACTATCATAACAATAATAGCAAGTATGAGGCCTTCATAAATTGTTTTGGATACACTTTTGATACTATCCCCAACGAATGCCGACTGGTCGTAATATGGTTTTAGTTCTATGCCGGGTGGTAATATCTTTTTTATTTCTTCTGCTTTTGCTTTTACATTCTTTGCAAAATCAACCAGGTTTACGCCCTGCTGTTTTACCAGATCTACAAGTACCGCATCGTTGCCGTTTGCATTAACAATTACAAATTCTTGTTGTTCCTGCAAATCAACTGTGACGATATCTTTTAGCTTAATTATCCTGGTGCCATCATTCTTTACAATGATGTTATTCAAGCCTTCAATATCATTAACCCTTGTTTCAGTCAGCGATAAATACATTCTTCTGTAGTCTGCTAGATTTCCATTCGATTCTACAAAATTGGTATTGTTGAATACGCTAATTAGTGTATTGGGAGTAATACCAAGCGAAGACATTTTTATAGGATCAGGAATCACCACATATTCTTTTACCTTTCCTCCTCTCACAATTACATTGGAAATCCCCTGTACCTGTGCAAATAAGGGGCGAGCCAGCAAATTGGCATTGTCTTTTAAATTGATCAATCCCTTTGTTTTACTCTCTAACGTATAACCATATACAGGAAATAATGATTGATTCATTGCCTCAATGGATATGGTAACACCCGGCGGAAGCATTGCCTTAATTTCATTAATGCGGCTTTCAACTTGTGTTTTTGCATTGTAGATATCAAGGTCCCAGTTAAAATATACTTCGATATTGCTGCTACCCCTGCTGGTGCTGCTTTTTACTATTGTAACTCCTTTCACTCTTTTTACTGCACTCTCTAAAGGCTTGGTTACAGTAATCATCATTTTGTCAATCGGTTGCTGGCCATTATCAGCAATTAAAGTAATCTTGGGAAAAGTCACTTCCGGGAACAAAGCAGTTTGCATACGGGTATAAGAGAATATACCAGTGACAACCAAAACCAATGAAATAAAAATGATCGGCTTGCTAAATAGTTGAAAATAATTTTTTGTTTGCATAATGCTTTATAAACTATTGTTTACAGTATGGCTTTTTTTCTTTTTGTTTTCTATCCATTTCTGCCCCCTGTAGCATAACCATGCAGAACCGGAACCGATAATTGCTCCGGCCAATATCGCTAGGATAATGAACTCCTAGGTGCATTCTTGAATAGCCCACTAAGCCAGCCCATAAATAAGATGGGGCAATTACATACCATTTTGGAAAAGCAATACTCAATGACGTTGCAGTAGCAAAGGCTACTGTGGTATGGCCGGAGGGAAATGACGGACTGCCACCTTCTGTAAGTTTTTCTATTTCGGGATAAGTAACAAATGGCCTGTCCCTGTTTACAATATGTTTTGCCGCTGTTGATATTATTACACTACTTAACCAGGACGCTCCAACGTAAATTCCTTTATGTAAAAGTGCTTTATCATTTTTTATCAATGCCACTGATATAACACTCACCGGTTCTGCAATGCTTACGGGGTCAGCAGAATTGGTTATTAATTTAAAAGTGCCGTCCAAACTTTTGTTGCGGTGAATATTTATATCCCTCAATAAATTAATGTCAATATTCTGGGCAAATATCCCATTTGCAAATAATAAAGAACAGATTATTATGAAGCTTTTTTTCATGTACTTATTTAATAATTCTTACCAATGCAGTATCTGCCAATCCATAATTTCCCTCTGATAGAATCCTATCCTCTGGATTTAATTTGGGAGAAAGTATCTCTATATTCTGACTATTACGAATACCCACCTGTACATCCACTTTAACTGCTGTCGTATCGTTGGTCAACTTCATTATCCAAAAGTGTTTCAACAGTTCGTCGCTTAATACACATTTTTTAGCCAGTACCTGTGTGTTAGGTTTGCTGCTGGTTGTTAACAAAACCGCTGCCACCAATCCTTCCGGCAAAAAAATATTGTTGGTTGGCTTTACCAGATATTGCTGCGTTTGCGCAGGGGCATTCAATGAACTTAATGGTTTTATAATACGGCCCTGTAATGAGGATTTATCGGGAAGTACGATAGTACAATTGTTGTTTCTTTCTACAATAGCGTGGTACTCGTATGGTACATTTAACTGAAATGCCAGATCACCGCTTTGGGTGATAGTACAAAATGAATTTCCTTCCATTACATATTCGCCTGTCTTCTGCCTGTCAATAGTTGTAACGATACCGCCTGTTGGTGCTTTAATTAAAATTTTACCAAAATTCTTAAGCGAAGAATCTTCATTGATGGCATTATTGCCCAATGCAGTCCGTTCTTTAGTTTCCATTTCGTACAGCACCTGTCCTTTGCTTACTGCATCGCCATACTTGATTCTTACATTGGTTATATAGCCAGCAATAGGTGCATTAACCTGGCTGCGTTGCAGGTAAACAGAAGTAGCTGTAAGCGTAACCTGTTCCTCCATGCTTTGAATTTCAATACCCGAAACTTTAACCTGCGATACAGGTTTTATTTCTGCTTCAGCCTGTTCCTCTTTACCATTACAGGAAACAATAAAGCAACTAATGATAAGAAGATAGCTGAACAATTTATATTTCATCAGTTTCATAATTTATTTTAGCGATTCCAGTAATTGTAAGTATTGATCAGTAGCTGGCGGTTGGTTTGCATGGTAATAAAATCCTTTTCCAATATGATCGCACTTTTAACAGTATTTACATAATTGATCACCGGAATTTGCCCCTTCAGTAATTCCTGTTTGTAATAACCTAATAATTTGTCGTACTCCTTTACCTGTGTTTGCGTTAACTTCATTCTGTCATCAATGGCTTTCAACTGTTCCATCAAATTATTTTTTCTTGCTGTATTCTGGTTAAGAAAACTCTCCCGGTAAGCCTGTGATGTTTTTAATAAAGTATTTGTTTTACGCTGGTTGATTTCTTTTTGCCTGCCATCAAACAATGTTTTGGTAAATGATATACCTGCTGCAACACCAAAGCGGCGTGGCAGTGTTGAGATGCTAGCTGCATTGATGCCGCCGTTTGCAAAAGCATTCCATTGAGGTTTATAACGCAGCTCAAATACTTTTTGCCGGGCAACAAGTATGGAACTATCCAAAGCAAATTTTTCGATAAATGCATTACTGTTCGCTATTGCAGTAAGTTGCAGGTCCCCAACAGCAAGTTCATGATAGCTGGTATCAGTAATCCCTGCAATGGTATTCATATCCATCAGAGGCCTGTACAGTTTGCAATGCAATCAACTGTGATTGTATTTCAATATTCAACAGGGTAATATCAGACAGTTTAAAAACGCTGCCATTCACTAGTTTGGTAACCAGTTCTTTTTGATCTTTTAGAAGATTAATATACTTTTCGAGAAAAGCAATTTGTCTTCGATCAAGCAGGCAAAGAATATACTGGTCAGTAATTATTTTTTCCAGTTCATAATTGGTCAGCAGGATATTGTTTTCATTTACTTTGGTACTGTTCATAGCTTCATCCGCTACCACTTTAAATTTCGATTGCATAAACAAAGGTTGATTAACACCGATCAACCCCTGGTATAATGCGCCGTTGGTGAGGCTAACATCCTGACCAAAATATTTATTGGTGTTGTCCGGATTCAACTGCAAAGTTGTCTTTCCGTTATCCTGTGAAACGACTGGTGCAAATAAATAATTCGCTGTAATGCCGACTTGTGGCTTGGTATAAAGCGCTTTTAATCTTTCTACTTCTATTTTGGTGGCTTCGCTTTGGTTTTTGTTATCTTTAATAAGCGGGCTGTTATTCTGTGCTGACTGAATATAGAATTGTAAATCCGTCTGCGCTGAACCAGCAAATGAACCATATATAAAAGACAACAACAGAAGCAATTTTTTATCCATGAGTTACTATTTTTTGGCCACGTTATATACTCGCAATTCAGCAATGTTTTTTTCTGACTGAGGTACCGCAAGAAATAATTGATTTAATTCTGGTGAAAACAGGGAAGTACCAGCACCTTTTTCAGTTGCAATTTTATCCACCAGTAACCAGGTATCAGCACTCTTTTGCTGAATCACATCAATAAAACCTTCTCCACAGGAAACGTAGATCAAAGAACGTTTTGCATCCACATAGATACCATCTGCCCCTTTGTGAATATCAACAGCCGCAACAGATTTTCCTGTTTCGATATTAAAGACAATCAATTTCCCCGGCTCACAGGCTACAAAAAGAAGATGCTGTGTTTTATCTAAGGCCATTGGCACATTTCCAGTGGATTCCTTCACCGGCCAGTCAGCAACTACTTTATTAATAGAACGGTCTATTATTTCAATTTCATTTTTTGAAGGAACGTTTACATATATCCGGTTGCCATCCAATTCGAACTGTTTTGGAAAATCTGCCAATTGAATTACTGGCAATATCTTCTCGCTTTTAACATCGACAACACCGATTGAACCAAAAGATTTTCCGACACCCACATAGAGCTGCTGCTTCGATGTGTCAAAGCGCAGATTATTGCATTTTTCTTTAAATGAGAATGATTTTATCACTTTATAAGATGTCGCATCCAGCACCGTTACTTTTCCATCGCCGCCTGTTGAAACATATATCCTGTTTGTTTCAGGTCGATATACAATCCATTTGGGTTCATTAAAACCGGGTAGACTAGCAAGTAATTTCTTATTCTTCAAATCAAGGATTTCAACAGTATGATTATCTTCAGCGGCTAAAAACAAACGCATCCCTTTGATGTCTAAGGCCATCAGGTCGAAGCCCCCTTTAACCTCAGGCAGTTTGACAGCATTTTCGAATACAAGCGTTTGGCCTGTTATAGAAGCTGTATCCTTTACCGGCAGGTTGCTATTTTTATTTGATTCATTGCCATTGCAGGATGAACAAACAATGGCAATTAAAACCAGGTACCGAATTGCATTAATTTTAATTCTCATTATTAGTTATTTATTTTGTCCATACTCAAGTAACATAAATGACCCTGGCAGAATGGCCGGTCTTGGCCTTGGATTTTCGGTTGTGGCAGGTGGTGTATCTCCGAATTGCGCCGTAACTGTAAAAAAATGTTTTGTTTTAGTATCAAAAGCAATTGTCCTGGCACCTTTTTCTGTTTGTATCGTTTCAACTACCTCAAATTTATCGGGTGCAAATTCTTTCACCACTGTAAATGTGCCTTCGCCATTGGAACTAACTGCATGTTTTAACTCAGGATCAAATGCAGCT
>JAABUK010011071.1_pt1 | contig 11845 bp, 7 predicted proteins | sample 5559141 | NCBI WGS metagenome assembly JAABUK01 (sample SAMN10711869, study PRJNA513367) | rock metagenome | isolation source: Antarctica rocks | place: Antarctica: Victoria Land, Pudding Butte nord | collected 2016-01-03 | reverse complement strand
TGGCCATGATCCTCAACCGCGTCTGGAACCTGCCCCCAGCCAACATCTCCCACATGATGGCCGTGTGGGGCTGAAACTTTGTGCACACCCCTCAAGTACTTACGCAAGGCGACGGCACGCACAGCTGGCGCTTCTCGCCGGATGGCCGCTTCTTCATCGACACCTTCTCGCGCGTGGACTCGCCGCCCCGCAGCGAGCTGCGCGAATCGAGGGGCGGGCGGCTGGTCTGCGCGCTGGAAAAGGCGGATGTCACGGCTCTGCTGGCGGCTTCGTGGACGGTGCCCGAGCGGTTCGAGGCGGCGGGGCGCGACGGGCAGACGCCGATTTACGGGGTGATCATCCGCCCCTCGAACTTCGAGGCGAGCCGCAAATACCCGGTCATCGAGCAGATTTACGGCGGGCCGCAGGACTTCTTCGTGCCCAAGGGCTTCGACCTGCTCAGCTCGATGCACGAGCTGGCTGAGCTGGGCTTCATCGTGGTGCAAATCGACGGCATGGGCACCAACTGGCGCTCGCGCAGCTTCCACGAAGTGTGCTGGAAGAACCTCAAGGACGCCGGCTTCCCCGACCGCATCGCGTGGCTCAAGGCCGCCCAGAGGACGCGGCCCTGGATGGATCTGTCGCGCGTGGGCATCTACGGCGGCTCAGCAGGCGGCCAGAACGCGCTGGGCGCGCTGCTGTTTCACGGCGACTTCTACCAGGCAGCCGTGGCCGATTCGGGCTGCCACGATAACCGCATGGACAAGCTGTGGTGGAACGAAGCCTGGATGGGCTGGCCCGTCGACCACAGCTACGCCGACTCCTCCAACGTGGTGCACGCCGCGAACTTGCAGGGCGCGCTGCAGCTTGTCGTGGGCGAGCTGGACACTAACGTCGATCCTGCCAGCACGCTGCAGGTCGCGGATGCCTTAATCAAGGCGGACAAGGACTTCGAGCTGATCGTGGTTCCCGGAGCCTTGCACGGGGCCGGAGGCGGTGCTTACGGCACGCGGCGGCGCTACGACTTCTTCGTGCGCCACCTGCTGGGCGTCGAGCCGCGCGCTCAATGAAGCTGGAGCCGCGCCGTCCGTGAGGTGCTGAGCCGCAAGTACTTGAGGCGCGTGGTTTAAAATAGGCTCGACTATGCGAAAAATTTCCGCTGTGGCCGGGCGCTTGAGCCCGCCGATCATCTTGCTGGGGCTGCTGCTCGCGCTGCCCGGCTGCCGCAACACGCAGCCCCAGGCTCCGCCGCTGCCGCCGCCCGCGCGCCGCCCTCCGCCCTCGGGCGGCGGAGCTTCAGGCGGCTCGACTGGGGGCGGCTCGTATCCGGCTCAGCCGGCGCGGGGCGACAACGCCGGCTTGCTGCTGGGCAACCCCAGCGGAGCGGGCCGCGACCCCAACAACCTGCTGCTCGAAATCCCGCAGTATTCGCTGGCTTACGACGCGAGCATCGGCGGGCCGATCTGGGTTTGCTGGCACCTGGAGGAGAAGGACCTGGGCGACACCGACCGCTCGGCGTTCCGGCCCAACGCCTCGTTGCAGCCCGCGATGCAGATTCGGCCCAGCGATTACAAAGGCTCCGGCTTCGACCGCGGGCATATGTGTCCTTCGGGCGACCGCACGGCCTCGCGCGAGGACAACGAGGCCACCTTCCAGATGAGCAATATGCTGCCCCAGGCCCCGGCTCTCAACCAGCAGGTGTGGAAGCGGCTCGAAGACCACTGCCGCAGGCTGGCCGAGGCGGGCAACGAGCTGTACATCGCAGCCGGGGGCGTGGGCTCGCTGGGGCGCATCGCGGGGGGCCGCGTCAACATTCCCGCCGCCTGCTGGAAGGTGATTGTGGTGCTGCCGCGCGGCAACAACGACCTCAGGCGCATCAACGTGGGCACCCGCGTCATCGCCGTCGCGATGCCCAACAAGGACACCGATGAAGTCGCCCAGGCAGCCTGGAGCCAGTATCTGGTCAGCCCGGCGCGCATCGAGCACGCCACGCACCTGCGCTTCTTCAGCACGCTGCCGCCCCCGGTGCGCCAGGCTCTCGAAAACAAACTCGACAGCGGCAGCGACGACGAAGGGCGCGGCACCGCCGGCGGGCGCACCAATGGGCGCAGCGTCGATTGAAAAGCCGCCGCTTCGAAAGCGCAGCCGGGGCCGCAAGTACTTGCGGCCTTGGGCTCAGGTCAGGTCTCGACGACTTTGGTTTGCAGCCCGGCCAAACCCACGCCAGCGCGCCCCACGATGAAGACATCAACCGAGCCTTCGCCAACACGAAAGACTGTAGCATCGGGCAGGGCGGCCCGGATGGTTTGCAGCAGGGCCGCGAGATTCTTGGCTGTGGCGCGCTCAGCTGGGTTCATCCAGTCTTCCTCGGCGACGGCGGGCGCGAAGAATTCCTCAAGCGACTGCTGCTCAAGGTGAGAGCCTGCGGGCAGCCTGGCCTCGCGCGCCACGACTTCAGCGGTGGCTTCGGCTGCGGCCTGGGGCCAGGCGAAGGGCACGAAGGGCGCGTCGGTTTCCGAAGGGAAAGTCAGCCCTGCGGCGGCCTGGCTCAGGATGTCCTGAGCGGAGGCGGCGGGCGCAGACGCGGGGAGCGGCGTGGGGAGCGGCGTGTGGCCGTGCGAAGGAGTTGGCGGCTTGCTCATGTTCGCCTTAGTTTGATTGGAAGCGGCGCGGCTGTGCGCGAGGTGCGCGCGCCGGGGCCGCGCTGTACAATTGAAGGGGCGTTGTTGCACGAATGGCGCGAGTATAATGCGGCTCTTGTGGGTCGCGGGAGGTGACGTTCCTTTCGCCGCGCCAGGCGGCGTCGGGAGAAGGTTTATGCCTCGCGCAACGCGGCTGTGGAGCGCATCGGCGAACTGGAAGCGCAGGGCCAAAACGGGCGACAGAGGTGGAAGGAGGTGGTGGGTACCACAAGCGCAGCCGCATCGAAACCACGATGATGCAGCTCAAGACCATCTTCGGCGACACCCTCAGCGCGCGCACCATCACTTCGCAGCAGTGCGAGGTGCGCTTGCGCTGCCTGGCCCTGGACCCCATGATGAGCCTGGGGATGCCACAAAGCGTCGCCATCTAAAGAAAGAACGGGAGCAAATGCGCTGACGCGCGCCAGCTCCCATTCATGCAACAACGCCGTCGAAGGGTCCTTATGAATTACAAGTACTTGACGCTCCCGATCATGCTGCTGGGCTGGTGCCTTGCCGCGCGCCAGGCTCCGGCCCAAAACGCTGCGGCTCAGGATGCCCCGGCTTATCGAAACCCGCGCGCGCCGCTCGAAGCGCGGCTGCAAGATTTGATGGCCCGGCTCACGACCGAGGAAAAGCTGACGCTGCTTTCGGGCACCGCCTTCACGACGCAGCCGATCCCGCGCCTGGGCATCCCCGCCGTGGGCATGGTGGACGCCGGGCAGGGCGTGCGCGGCGGCATGGACTCAACTCAAGGCCCCGCGACCGCCTTCCCCTCGGGCGTGGCGATGGCCTCGACGTGGAACCCCGATCTGGTGGGCCGTGTGGGGCGCGCCATCGGCGAGGAGGCGCTCAACAAAGGCACCGGCGCGCAGATTCTGCTGGGGCCTGCGGTCAACATCCACCGCTCGCCGCTGGGCGGGCGCAACGGCGAGTATTTCAGCGAAGACCCCTTCTTGGCCGCTCGGCTGGGCGTGGGCTACATCCTGGGGATGCAGAGCACGGGCTGCGGCGCCTGCATCAAGCACTACGCGGCCAACAACGAAGAAGTCGATCGCGACAACGTCAACGTGATCGTTTCCGAGCGCGCGCTGCGCGAGATTTACCTGCCCGCGTTCGAGGCCGGCGTCAAGGAAGGCCACGTTTGGACCGTGATGTCGTCCTACAACCGCATCAACGGGCCGCACGCCACCGCCAACAAGTACTTGCTGAGCGATGTGCTCAAGAAATGCTGGGGCTTCGACGGCATGGTGATGTCCGACTGGGGCGCCGTGCACGAGACAGCCGCCGTCATCAACGCGGGCAACGACCTCGAAATGCCCGGCCCCGGCCTGCTCGCTCCCGCGCGCGTCGCCCCGGCCCTGGCCAGCGGAGCCGTCACGCAGGCCGCCATCGACGACAACGTGCGCCGCACGCTGCGCACCGTTTTGCGCACCGGCTTGCTCGACGGCCCGCGCGTGCCCAACCACGCGCTGGTCAACTCAGCCCAGCACGCTCAGGTCGCCCTTCAAGCCGCCGAGCAGGGAATAGTTCTGCTCAAGAACCAGGACAATATTCTGCCGCTGGATGCGGCTCGGCTGCGCTCGGTTGCGCTGATTGGCCCCGCCGCGCGCGAGATGCAGGTCGGCGCGGCGGGCAGCCCCGGCGTGTCGCCGCTGCGCGCGGTCGGCCCGCTCGAAGGCATCACCAAACGAGCGGGAGCCAACGTCAAGATCAACTACGCCTCGGGCGAAAACTCGGGCGCTCCCGTGCCGGCCAGCGCCCTTGCGCTGCCCGCAGGCGGCGGGGCGGGCTTGCGCGGCGAGTACTTCGCCAACGCCAGCTTGCAGGGCACGCCAGCTGTTGTGCGCACGGATGCTCAGGTTCAGTTCAGCTGGAACGGCTCGCCGGGCGCGGGCGTGCCGGGCGAGAACTTCAGCGTGCGCTGGAGCGGCCACATCATGGCTCCCGCCACGGGCCGCTACGGGCTGGCGCTGACCGCCGACGACGGCTGCCGCCTGTTCCTCGACGGCAAGGCGCTCATCGACCACTGGCAAAACGGAGCCGAGTCCACCCAGTTCGCCGGCGCGGATTTAGTCGCGGGCCACAGCTACGACCTGCGCGTCGAGTATTATCAAGCCACTGGAGCCGCCGTCGCGCGCCTGAACTGGCTCCTGCCGGGCCAGACGGCCTTCGCCCTGGCCGCTCAAGCCGCGCGCCAGTCCGATGTCGCCATCGTGTGCGTGACGACGACGGGAACTGAGGGCGAGGGCCAGGATCGGCCTTCGATGGCGCTGCCCAACAACCAGGACGAGCTCATCCGCGAGGTCGCCGCGGCCAACCCGAAGACCATCGTCGTCCTCAACAACGGCACGCCGGTCGAGATGAGCTCGTGGCTGAGCCGGGTGCCGGGCTTAGTTGAGGCGTGGTTTCCCGGTCAGGAAGGCGGGACGGCGCTGGCCGAGGTGCTTTTTGGCGACGTGAACCCCTCGGGCAAGCTGCCCGACACGCTGGCCGCACGCCGCGAGGACTACCCCGACACCGGCCACTTCCCCGGCGTCAATGGCCGCGTGAGCTACGACGAAGGCATCTACGTCGGCTACAGGCACTTCGACAAGGCCGCCATCGCGCCGCTGTTCCCCTTTGGCCACGGCCTGAGCTACACCACCTTCGGCTACTCGAACCTGCGCCTCTCAAGCCCCACGCTCGCGCCAAACGGCACCGTCACAGTGAGCCTGGACATCACAAACACGGGGCGCCGCGCCGGAGCCGAAGTGGTGCAGCTGTATGTCCACGACACTCAGCCCAGGATAGACAAGCCCGTCCGCGAGCTGAAGGGCTTCGCGAAAATCGAGCTGGGCGCGGGCCAGACGAGGCGCGTTTCGCTGCTGCTCAGGCCGCGCGATTTAGCCTACTGCGACGTGCCGGGCCAGCAGTGGAAGGCCGACGCGGGCAGCTACCAGATTCAAATCGGTGCCTCGTCGCGCGACATCCGCCAGCAAGTACTTGTGCGACTGGCCGGCGACTTCCGCGAGCCGATTCCGTTTTTGCAAGAGCAGGCCGCCACCACCGCCAAGCCCACCGGCGACCTGGCCTTTGGACGACCGGCCACGGCGTCTTCAAGCGAAGACGACCCCAAGCGCGATGTGAAGGCTTCCAACGCCGTGGACGGCGACGACGAGACGCGCTGGAGCAGCGGCTTCACCGATGCGCAGTGGATTTCGGTTGACCTGGGCAAGAGCACTCTTGTTGGCCGCGTGCGCCTGGTGTGGGAGCCTGCCTTCGCCTCGGCTTACTCCATTCAAGTGAGCGACGACGGGCAGCATTGGCGCGCGGTGTACAGCACCCAGAACGGAGCCGGCGACACCGAGGAAATCCGCTTCCCCCCGGTTCAGGCCCGCTACGTGCGGATGCTGGGCGCCAGGCGCGCCACCAAGTTCGGCTACTCGCTGTGGAGCTTCGAGGTGTACGCGCCCCACAAGTGATTTCGAGCCCGCGTTGAGCCGCTCCACCTTTTTTTATGACCAGCACTATCCTCCACAGCAGCGAGCACGGCATCTCAAGCGCCGCAAGTACTTGCGGCGTCACGCGCCGCCAGGCCATCACGTTCTTCGGGCTGGGCGCGGCCTCGGTGCTGTCGGCGCGGCTGCCTGCCGCTGGCGCGCCGCAAGTGGCCGGGCCGTTCGAGACTGCCGACTTCGCCACCTTGATTCCGCCCGACAAGAAGCTGCGGCCCGAGTGGGTGCGCTCGCTGTTCGCGCGCGGCCAGCGCACGGTTTACAGCAAGGGGCGCGGCGAGCTGAGCTTCATCGGGATGCCGGTGGGCGGCCTGTGCTGCGGCACGCTCTATCTGGGCGGCGACGGGCGGCTGTGGCTGTGGGACATCTTCAACCAGAACCCCGAGGGCATCCTGCCGCGCGTGGTGCCCTTCGAGGGCTTCGGGCAGCCCCGCCAGGTCGGGGCGCGCGACGGCTCGGCTTACATCGCTCCTCACACGCCGCAGTCGCCGCTGCAGCAGGGCTTCGCGCTCAAGATCGGCGACAATGTGCGGCCTCTGGACGCGAGCGGCTGGAGCGAAATCTCCTTCAACGGCGAGTATCCCCTCGCCCGCGTCGAGTATCGCGACGCCGCCTCGCCGCTCGAAGTCTCGCTCTGCGCCTACTCGCCCTTCGTCCCGCTCAGCTTCGACGATTCGAGCCTGCCCGCCACGATTTTCGAGTTCACAATTCGCAACACCAGCGCGCACACGGTCCAGGCTCAGCTCGGCTCGTGGCTCGAAAACGCCTGCTGCCTGCACTCGGCTGAGCGCGGCTCGGGCAGCCGGGTCAATGAGGTGCAAGCTGAGCCCAGCTCAACGCTTGTGCTGTCGCGCTTTGACATCGCGCCGCCGAGCGCAGCCCAGGCCGCGCGCCCCGACATCGTGCAGGAAGACTTCGAGCGCGCGGCTTACGCGCCGTGGCAGGTCGAGGGCGATGCCTTTGGCCAGGGGCCGGTGGCGCGCGCCGATGTTCCCGGCTATCAGGGCGACCTGGGCGGCGTGGGCGGGCGCGTGGCCAACTCGCACGCCTCGGCTCCCGGCTCGGACTCGGGGCAGCGGGACAGCCACACCGGGAAGATCACCAGCCCGCCTTTTGTGATCGCGCGCAAGTACTTGAGCTTCTTGATCGGCGGCGGCGCGGGCGAAGACGTGGGCTTGCGGCTGCTGGTGGATGGAAAAGAGGTGCGGCGCGCGCACGGGCGCGACGCCAACCTGATGCAGCGCGCCTCCTTCGAGGTGAGCGAGTTCGAGGGCCACAGCGCCAGCATCGAGATTTTCGACGGCGCGCGCGGACCCTGGGGCCACGTCGGGTCCGATCAGATCGTGCAGACCGACCAGCCGCCCCACGAGCCGCTCAGCGCCAGCGCGCCCGACTTCGGCACCATGTCGCTGGCCGTCCTGGGCTCAGCTGAGGCCAACCCCGACGTCCGGCTCGAAGATGTTTTCGCGGCCACCAACCCTGCAAGCTCGAAGCAAGCGCGCCAGGCAGTGGGCGAGAAGCTCATCGGCGCGCTGTCGCGCTCGCTGCGGCTTGCTCCAGGCCAGGCGCAAACCGTCACCTTCGTGGTGGCGTGGCACTTTCCCAACAGCGGGCTGAGGGCAGCCGAAGCCTCCAGCGGCAACTATTACGCGAAGAGGTTCGCGGACGCGGCTGCTGTGGCGCGTTATGTGGCAAGCCATCGCGAGCGGCTGAGCACGCTGACCAAGGGGTGGCACGAGTGCTGGTATGACAGCAGCCTTCCGTTCTGGCTGCTGGACCGCAGCTTCGCCAACACCTCGATTCTGGCGACCTCGACGGCGCACCGCTTTGGCTCGGGCCGCTTCTGGGCCTGGGAGGGCATTGGCTGCTGCGAAGGTACTTGCACGCACGTCTGGCACTACGCGCAGGCGCCGGGCCGCCTCTTCCCCGAGATCGAGCGGTTCACGCGCGAGCACGTCGATTTCGGCCTCGCGCTGGAAGAGTCCGGCGTCATCGGCTACCGTGGCGAGCGCACGGGGCCAGCCGTGGACGGCCAGTGCGGGCGCATTTTGGGAGCCTTGCGCGAGCACCAGATGAGCGCGGACGGCGCCTTCTTGCAGCGCGTGTGGCCCGGCGTGAAGAAGGCGCTGGAGTTCCTGCTGCGCCACGACAGCGACGGCGACGGCCTGCTCGACGGCGCGCAGGAGAACACGCTGGACGCGGCCTGGTTCGGCAAAATCGCCTGGATTTCCTCACTATATGCTGCAGCCTTGCGCGCGGGTGAGGAGATGGCTCGCGAGCGCGGCGACGAAGATTTCGCTCATTTGTGCGCGCAGAAGTTCGCGCAGAGCAAGAGCGCCATCGAGTCGCAGCTTTTCAACGGCGAGTATTTCATCCAGCTGCCTCAGGCGGGCCACGAGAACAGTTTGGGGACTTACCGGGGCTGCCACATCGACCAGGTGCACGGGCAAAGCTGGGCCTGGCAGGTCAATTTGGGGCGCGTGCTCGACCGAGGCAAGAGCCTGAGCGCGCTGCGTGCGCTTTACAAATACAACTTCGCGCCCGATGTCGGCCCGTTCAAGCGGCGCCACCCCGAGGGGCGGCCCTACGCGCTGGCCGGCGAGGGCGGCCTGCTGATGGCGACCAACCCCGGCGAGCTGCCGCACGCCTTCGGCAACGCCTCGGACTGGCAGTACGGCTACTTCAACGAGTGCATGAGCGGCTTCGAGCACCAGGCCGCCAGCCACATGGTCGCCGAGGGCCTGGTGCTCGAAGGGCTGGCCGTCACGCGCGCCATCCACGACCGCTACCACGCCGCGCGCCGCAACCCGTGGAACGAAGTCGAGTGCTCGGATCACTACTCGCGCGCCATGGCCAGCTACGGCACCTTCGTCTCGGCCTGCGGCTTCGAGCACCACGGCCCGCGCGGGCACATCGGCTGGGCGCCGCGCCTGCAGCAGGAGAACTTCAAGGCCGCCTTTACCTCAGCCGAAGGTTGGGGCAGCTTCGCTCAGCAGCACGCGCGCAACACGCTGCGCTGCAGCATCCAGCTCAGGCACGGACGGCTGCGGCTGAGGACGCTGGCCCTTGAGCTGCCCTCAGCTCCGCCTGCGGGAGCCAAGATGCGCGTGCAAGTACTTGCGGGCGGCCAGCGGGCCAGGTCCAGCTTCCAGGTTCAGGGCCAGCGCCTGCTGGTGACGCTGGCCGCTGAGACGATTATCGAAGCCGGGCAGCGGCTTGAGCTGGTCGCCAGGCACTTCGCCTGAAGCCGTTGAGCCAATGTGCTTCCACGCTTACTCAGCACCTTCAGCACCTTCAGCACCTCGATCATCTTCATCAACTCGCACCGAGCGTGCCTTGAGCAAAGGCGGCCCTTCGCCTGGGCAATCGCAACCGCGCCGGCCACCGAAATTGGCCGGCGGCGGGGACTTTAGTTTGTCTATGCTAATTGCCATTAGCGGCATCTATTTGCGTTTTTGGAGCAAGGTGAGCGGTTGGGGCGAATTTTTGCGTGGCTAAGTTGCCAGGCGTTCTTCGAGGGCGTCGAGCTCGGCTCGCAGCTCGCGGGGCAGGTGCTCGCCGAAGCGGGCGTGGTAGTCGCGGATCGAGGCGGCTTCCAGCTGCCAGGCGTGGCGATCGACTTCGCAGAGGGTTTTGATGTCCGGCTCGGGCAGGTTGAGGCCGCTCATGTCGAGCTGGCCGGGCGTGGGGACGAAGCCGATGGGGGTGAGCTGAGCTGAGGCAAGGCCATCGGTGCGCTCGAAGATCCACTTGAGGACGCGCGCGTTGTCGCCGAAGCCGGGCCACAAGTACTTGCCGCGGGCGTCGCGGCGGAACCAGTTGACGGCGAAGATTTTGGGCAGCCTGTCGGGTGTTGTGGTCGAGGGGATGTCGAGCCAGTGCGCGAAGTAGTCGCCCATGTGGTAGCCGCAAAAGGGCAGCATCGCCATGGGGTCGCGCCGGGTCTGCCCGACTTCGCCCGAGGCCGCGGCGGTGGTTTCGGAGGCGATGGTCGAGCCGATGAAGGTGCCGTGCTGCCAGTCGAAGGCTTCGTAAACCAGAGGCACCGTGGTGGGGCGCCGCCCGCCGAAGAGGATGGCGCTGATGGGCACGCCGCGCGGGTCGTCGAAAGCGGGGTCGATCGAGGGGCACTGATCGGCGCGGGCGGTGAAGCGCGCGTTGGGGTGCGCGGCTGGCGACTTGGACTCGGGCGTCCAGGCTTGGCCGCGCCAGTCGGTCAAGTGCGGCGGCCTGGCCTCGGTCATGCCTTCCCACCACACGTCGTCGTCGGGCGTCTGGGCGACGTTGGTGAAGAGCACGTCGCGCTTCAGGGTGCCCATGGCGTTGGGGTTGGTGGCTTGGGAAGTGCCCGGAGCCACGCCGAAGAAGCCCCACTCGGGGTTGATGGCATACATCCGCCCGTCGGCCTTGACGCGCAGCCAGGCGATGTCGTCGCCCACGCACTCGACCTTCCAGCCCGCAAGCGTGGGCGTCATCATGGCCAGGTTGGTCTTGCCGCACGCGCTCGGGAAGGCCGCCGCGAAGTACTTCTTGCGCCCCTCCGGGTTCGTGATGCCCAGGATCAGCATATGCTCGGCCATCCAGCCCTCGTCGCGCGCCATCACGCTCGCCACGCGCAGCGCGAAGCACTTCTTGCCCAGCAGGGCGTTGCCGCCGTAGCCTGAGCCGAAGCTCCATATCTGGCGCGACTCCGTGAAGTGCACGATGTAACGGTTCTCAGGGTTACAAGGCCACGGCACGTCCGATTGGCCATCGCTCAAGGGTGCTCCAACCGAGTGCACGCAGCGCACGAAGCTGTCGCTTTCGCCAAGTGGACGCAGCACGGCGTCACCGCAGCGGGTTGTCAGGCGCATGGAGAGGGCGACGTAGGCTGAGTCGGTGATTTCGACGCCGATGCGGGCGATGCGCGAGTCGAGCGGGCCCAGGCAGAAGGGGATGACGTACATGGTGCGGCCCTTCATGCAGCCGTCGAAGAGGCGCAGCAGCTGGGACTTCATGGCTCGCGGCTCGCGCCAGTTGTTGGTTGGCCCGGCGTCCACGGGGCGCTTGGAGCAGATGAAGGTGCGGTCCTCGACGCGCGCCACGTCGCGCGGGTCGCTGCGGGCCAGGAACGAGTTGGGCCTCAGCTCGGGGTTGAGCGGAGTCAAGGTGCCGCTTTGCACCAGCGTGCGGGCCAGGGCCTGATACTCTTGGTGCGAGCCGTCGCACCAGTGCACAGCGCCCGGCTTGCACAGCGCGACCTTGCCGGCAACCCAGTCGAAGAGCGCCTCGTTCTGCGACAGCTCAAGGGGAAACGGAATGTCCATAGCCCAAGCTTAAGCGAGCCGAGCCGCAGGATGCTGCAAGTACTTGCGCATAAGTACTTGCAGCACGGCTTCGCGACGCCAAAACGCCCGCTCCGGCGCGTGCCAGGGCGGGCGTTGTGATCAAGCTGAAGGCTGCCAAGCTGAAGGCTGCCAGGCTGATCAAGCTGAACTGAGGCGAGCGGCTTCATCTCAGCTGGCTGTGGTCTGCTCTTGAGCTTCTTGACCTGGAGCGGCTTGCTTCAGCTCGGCTCGGCTCGGCTTACGCGGCCTGGCGCGGCTCGAACTTGAGGGCAACGCCGTTCATGCAGTAGCGCAGTCCGGTTGGCGCGGGGCCGTCCTCGAAGACGTGGCCCAGGTGCCCGTCGCAGCGCGCGCACAGCAC
>JAABUK010011070.1_pt1 | contig 11848 bp, 16 predicted proteins | sample 5559141 | NCBI WGS metagenome assembly JAABUK01 (sample SAMN10711869, study PRJNA513367) | rock metagenome | isolation source: Antarctica rocks | place: Antarctica: Victoria Land, Pudding Butte nord | collected 2016-01-03 | reverse complement strand
GGTGGTGTGTTGGGAGGGTGGGGTCGAGGGGGGTTCGAGTGTGTTGACACCTCGGCGGGTGGAATGGGTGGTTTGCTGATGAATGGCTGGGGAGCGGGAAGGTGAGTTGGCGAGGTAGAGAAGGAGATCTGCACCTGTGTCTTTGCAGTGGGCTTTTCGGGGTCGGCATTGACTCGGTGAGGGGGTACGGGGTGGGGAGGAGGTCATGCTTGGGGAGGGTGGGCGGTGGTCGAAGGAGTGGATGGGCAGGTGGTCGTTATTGTCGTGGGAGGAGGTTTGGCTAGCATATCTTGAGGAGCGGGTTTGACGTGACTCTGGGATGGTAGCTGCGTCGGAGACAAAGGATGGGTGCATGTTGCCGAATGGTAGCTGCGGTCGTTGGAACACTGGAGATGACTGAGCCAGGCGATGAGTTTGTTTCCAAGCCTTGTTTCCTGTCGAAGTCTTCGAAGGTGCGGTATTCGAGGATGATCGCAATCTCTTGCGACTACCAGAGCTTTGCAAGGACCTGAACGGCGTGTCTTTCAGTTGAGAGCCGTGGCTATGGTTTGATCCTGGCATATCATCGGAAAATGCCGGACCGGTCAGGGGCGAGGAGTTGTAGTAGAGGTATTCTTCCGACGTGTTGGATGAAGAGTCAGACAAGACATTTCCACTCGAGTATGGTCTCTTCCTCCTCAACTGCTCTGTAATTTCGGATTCAATCGTTCTCAGAGTTCGATTTTGCCAACCGTTCTGGGCTTTAAAGTTTGCGAGGGCGAGGCGATCTTGAAGATTGCGAGCAACCTGAAGAAGTCAATAGGTAGATCGTCAGGCTTGAGAATTGACATCTTACTTTGGCAATTTCAGCCCTTCGAAGAACCTTTTCAGCAATGTCGTCGGCGCGATAGGAAGGATTTTGAGCAGCCATTGCAGGTAGTGTGATGTTCATGGCAAGTCGGTAGGCTTTTCGAGCGGGTTTTTTTGGTCAATGCCAGGGAACAATGATTTGATTGAGCTTGAGCAGTGCCTCCAGCTTCTCAAGGCAGGCTCCAGCATTAGCAGGAACATGAACATGAACTGTATGAAATATGAATTGTTTCACAGGAATGACAGCCTGCAATCATCACGAATATGTGGGCTGCGAGAGGAGAGGGGTTGAAGTTGGCTGGGTTAAGGACTCCAAGCAATCTGGCGCTTGGATTGGCGGAGAGGGCTTGAATTGATTCCGAGTGGAGCGCGCTGTCGAGCAATCCCAGCCACGCGTTGGAATTAGAATGCTTCCATCCATGACACCACGGAGTCGAGTCATCTCTCACCTTTCGCTTGCCATCTCTGATACTTTACTTCGTAACGACTAACAGAATGGTTCCACAGCTACTATGATAAGATTCCAGAAGATCAACCTTACCAAGTGCAATCGAATAGCTTGGCAATATTATCTGCGAAGCTTTGACGCAGTCGTAGTGCTGATCAACGCCTATTAAAACGAGCATCCGAGTTCGCTGGAGAAGCAAAAGAATAAGCCGGCTTGCATTCATATCCATCTACCGGTGAGCCGAATGTTCAGTCACTCTTGCTGCGATGGAGTGACAACTGAGATGCTGTAGACTTGCTTGTTTCGAGGCACGTTCAGCTGCAATCAAGTCAGAGGAGTAGCTAACAAATAGATTCGTGCCGAGTCGTCTCAATGCCTGGCGAAAACCTGCTTCAATCCAAGTAAGGTGCTCTAAGCGATGCTGCTCTTCCTATCATTCGGCAGCGAACGGAGGCCTTTCCGCCCTGGGAAGCCTGGGAAGGACCTGGGAAGGATTTCTGGCAAGAGAACCGATGCGACAGCAAGAAATCAAGCGATTGATCTTCTGCCAGCCATGATAGCGGAAGAACATCTACTACGTAGGACCAGGCAGGCAGACAGACATCCGTAGCATTATCCCACACTAGCTGTGCGCAGCTTCGCATGGGTGAACGGGCTGATCCATTAATCATTTGCCCGCTAATCAGTACTACTGGCAAGCGATTAATTAGCTAGCTAAGTCTGAATGCTCGCTAGGCCCGTGCTAGTTCACGGCAGAATCAGCAGTCCTCAGGGCCAATTGCGGCTCGGAGGATGCGGCAGCACCGCCCCCAAGCCCGCCAACCCCGTGCCCATTCCACCCTGTCATGGCCGCTAACCAATTAGCATCCACTCTACCAGGCAGTAGTACACCGAGCTAGCTGATTAGCCCGCCTACTAGTGCGCTCTTCGTACCTTATCTCATCAACCGGCTTTCCTCGCGTTCCACCTTTCTTCTACCCTCCACGCCAGCAAGGTCCTTCTCTGCGACTCTGGCGGAAAGTGCAGACTACATCATACATCTCTCCTTCGTGTCTCAGACCCCGATCGGCCGGTGCTTCTACAGCCGTCTCGGTCATCGTTGTGCTGAAACTACCTTCGTTATCAAACAGGCTGCGTTGTCACTCTTTTCAACCCCACTCCAATTTGATACAGAGCCTGTCTCGACCCCCCATACCTGCAAACCTCCCCACCAGGCGGACCCTCTTGCCGAATGCATCTGTCACTGGGTGCTTGAGGACGCTTCGTCACGTCCGAAACAGGATGACTTTCTTCAAGGAGCTCCGGAGACGTTCCAAGGCCAGTTTTCGTACCAATGATTCTTCGGCCGAGTCAAACGGAACAGTGCCCACTACAAAATCCTCTTCCACCCTCAACTCCTCCTATGGAGCCTCTACTCCACCTCCCTCTGTCAGGCCTGATGCGTCAACATCCAACGTCACAACCGTGAAATCTAACGGCGAAAACAAAGCTCCTCCGATTCCTGCTCGACCAGCAGCTGCACCATTGCATTCAAACAGGAACAGTGTGATTGTTAGGCATGACCCTTCTCACGTACCCACATGTCACTTATGACTTCTCTGATAGGGACTTGCCTCCTCTGGTTCAAGCGTAACAATGCGCTCGCCTGGTGCCACTTCTGCGCTTGCCCCAAGAATCTCCTCAATTGCGGACAACACCGTGGTATGGACGAGCTATTCTTGACGCATGACCCATTGGATTGGTGCTGACTCTTTCCCGTAGGTCTATCAAAAAGTCCTGTCAGTCTACGGAGAGATTGGCGATCCTTTGAAACGGCCTCTGAATGGCATCGTCACCGTAAACCACGATAAAGACGGGCAGTCATTTCCTTCCACAACCTGGCCTGTCTCAGACTCCTACTTCAAAGCCTTGGTATGCCTCTCGCCCGGTTGGAACCAAATCCGATTCGACCTCTCCGCCGCTTCCCTGTCCAAAGATGGCACCCATTCATCATACATCATGCTCAACTACCTCCCCTTGAACAATTCTCCTCCGCTGCACCTCGTAATCATCGCGGGCAAGGACTCTCCATGCACCTATGATGCTGTCCCCGAAAGAATACAGAGCGAAGGCAATGGGCTGGAAACCGCCATTCGAAAATATCGTATGGCGGCTCATCTGTGGCAAGCCTTCACCGCAGAGCAGATGTACCGGAACAAGTTCGGCCGAAGATGTTTCCGGTTCGAGGAAGAGTGGCAGACCGGAACACTTTCTTTGAAGGATTGGGAGGCTGGCACCATGAAGAATGAGACCAAGATCCACATCATCCGAAGTGACAAAACTGTGGCCGAAATTCAGGATCTTCAATTTGCTCAACAATACGGCCCAGCGACAAAGAAAGGTGACCTCTATTCTATTGCTTCCGAGGCGATCAAGAAACATCTCCAATTCCGTCCGGGTCAGAAGCGGTACGTGGCCGCTCTGATTTTGGATTCACATTGGGATCCGAAAGTGGGGACCGTTAGAGGTCACGCAGCTTTGGGTGGGACGAGTGACGATCTGCAATTAGGCATTTTCGGGTCTCACGCGTTGCAAAGTTATCCGTCTTGCATCGAGGAAGTGGTTCCTGCGTTGACGGACTGCACGAGAACTGACACCCGATTTGTTGCCAATGACTGCAATGAGTCAGGCAGCAACTGGGAGGCCGTCAACATAGGCATCGGAGCTCACCTGCACGAGGTGGGTCACGCGCTCGGCTGTCCGCACCAGGAATCGGGCGTGATGCTCCGAGACTATGTTCGACTCAATCGAACCTTCCTGGTGAGGGAACCATATTCCACACGGACACAAAGTCAGGGCTTGCGCGTCTGTCGGATCGAGGATGAGTGTGCCTGGCACCGGCTGGACATCCTCCGTTTTCGACATCACCCTTGTTTCCGCATACCGACTGATACTCTTTCACCCTCTCAGGATGATAGCATCCAATATTATCCTATCGGGAATGGAAGGGTCATGATCTCAGCGCCCACCGGGATCTCTTTCATTGAGATCTATCCCGAAGGCGGCGACGAACTCTGCAGACATTGGCTCGAATATGTCAGCGCTGATCCGCGAAATAGTGGCATGCCTGGGAACGTTTCGCTCACCGAGGCGGACATCCGGTCACGGCTGCCAGAAAACAAGCGGAAGGGCAAATTGAAGCTCCAGGTCTTTTCCGGGAGCTCGAGGATTCTGACCATCGACAACTTTTGCGATCTCCTTTCAAAATCATACACGGTCAACCTACCAGCAAGGCGGAGTGCTCCTAGGAAGGACGAGGGCCTCACGATGAATACTTACAACAAGCTGACAGATCTGCCCCAATCATTCGAGACACGTCTAGGGTTCAAGGGTAAGAAGTTGGGCTACTCAGCACTCGAGGGCAGCAAACCTCAGGAAATCATACTCGATTGTAACAGCCTGCGGACGAAACTCTTGACGTCCATCAAAGTTCATTCCGGCTTTGCTTTGGATGGCGTCGAGTTCTGCTACGAGGATGGGCACACTCAGCTGTTCGGCAAACGTGGTGGAAAGCCCGGAGGCGACGAATTCTTCTTTGGTCAGTAGCACTCCGTTGACGTGTGACGAACTAACGGCTGACCTGACTTCCAGAAACTCGCCGAGGGGAGACTTTGACCGGCTTCTACATGCGAGCTGGGTTATGGGTCGATGGAGTCCAAATCTTGACAAGTCTCGGGAGGAAGTCTGATATTTATGGAAATGCCACCGGTGGTTCTGGGTATGTGTGAAGGCTTTTGATCCATGAGCAAGGCTTGCTAACATCGTCAGGCATATGCTTATGCCACCCCCAGGCTACACCATTGCTGGCGTTTCGGGCTCTTGTGGACAATGGATCGACGGGTTCCAGCTGATCATCACGAGATGACCTCACCATGGTCAACGACGTACGTTCACCGGAGAAGGGTTGTCTCTGCATCCCCACGAACCAGATTTCGGGCAATTGCATGTCATACGCCATCTCGATCCGGCGAATTGTGCAGGGTTTGAACGGTCGGCTGGAACCGGGCTGCGTTGATTGTTTGAGCGACGATCAGAGCCGCACCGTCTCTTCACAGCTGCACTTGGAGGGGATCCACAGTGATGTGGAGGAGTCGCCGTTGTCACTGTACATACCATAATGACGTGGCGAGGAGATCGAGTCTGCGGGAGAGATGAAGAAGGTTGATGGATGAAGAAGCTCTGTATGGCTTTGCGTGCATCTTCTTCCCCGTACATAGTCACCATTGAGCCCGCAATTGAGCGGTGCGCTGTCCACCCACCCGCTTAGTTATCCTTGTTTTCCCCCTCTTCGACACGACTGTAGATCTCGCGCAATTTGTGTACAAGATCATGTGCAGCACGAATGACAGTGTCGATGCAATTACCCATGCCCTTCCGTCCTCGTCAATTAGTCATAGTGTACCAGAGATGCGCTCACCGACTCCTGACCGGCTACCATGACCGTCAGGCGACCACAAGGACACGACAGCTCATCCGAACGATGCAGGAGCGAGCGCTGCTGGATGTTGGGTGTGACGACCGCCGCCTCGTACCTCGTTCCACCCCATCGTATCAGAATGCCTCTTCACTGGATCTCATCTTTGCAACTCCACGGGTTGGACGAGATGGAGTCGAGCCTACGCCACACTGCGGCCGATCATGTCCTCTTTGCGGGTGGCAGCCGCTTGCCATCAACCACCCAACGCGCTTTCCCTGGGTGAGTCCAGATGTGGCTGGGGAGTCCACTGATCCCCACGCCCTCATCTCAGTCCCGGTCATCGTTTGATTCGGCCTGGCGGTCCTTCTTCCGTGTTCCCCGCATCCCGGTGCTTCTGGGGGGGTGAGGGGCGGCAGTCTCGATCAGTCAAGCGTCCAGCGAACTCAGGAACGTTCGAGAAAGACAGCTGACGGATCCGATTGGTCGTGGGCGCCACCGCTGTGGCTGTGCAGGCCCGCTCCTGCCGCTTGTCGATCTCGTCTCCTACCCACCGTGTTTACGCGTCCACGCCGATGGCCGAGTTGGTTTCGGGTCTGGGAACGACGGTTTCCACACCGCAGACCATGGGACCTACGGAGAACAGTCTGTCAACGCGGCGACGGGCTGCAATTGCCACCGCGTTCGCGCTTCCTTGCCCGACAGCGACGCGCCTTCTCCTCACTGACCGTGAGCATGGTTACTGCCCGTGTCACTGGTGTAGCTCTCACCCGTCATAGGATGCACATCGGCTGGCCAGTACGCGGACGAGAACGCGAATAGCATGTCTTACCCGGCTCGCATGAGCTCGTCATTGTAGCCGCTGTCCAAGATCCATTGATTTCTTCCCCGTCGGTAATTTCTCATCAAAAGCCGATGATTGGCGGGCACTGGAACAAACCTACTAGCGTCCCGAGAGCCGTCCAGTAAATGCACGTGTTGGGTTTCAACCCTTCGAAACGGGCGTCTGGGGTTCATGAGAGGCTGAGGAGCCGTCAGATAGTCCAGAATCCCACGGCAGTTGGAGCACACAAGAGCGCTCACACCACTCCACAGCTAACAGCTCACGGGTTCTGTGCGCTTTGTGAGTTTCAGCAGTCGTCGGGGCCGGGTCATCACGTTCTCGTCCACCTGGGTCATCGCTGTTGGCGGAATGGCAACGAGTTCAGAGTTCATCTGTGCTGATACGGAGATGGATCTGCCCGGGACGGTACCGAGCACGGAAAAGACGGTGGGGTAGCTGGGGATGTGGCAGTGCTGCACCTGCAAGCCACATCCCTCCCCGGCAACGGCCTCAGAGTCGGGGGGCCAGGCCTTTAGCGCCCCAGGCTCGCTGTGGCGGCGGGGGACTATGCTCTGAGCAGCGGCTCGGGGTGACCTTCCTCCATCACAGCGGTGGCGGTGCACACCTGGATCGGCAAGGGATGCTGGCCGGCGGGGGCAATGATCGTCGGCGGTCCAGCCGTGAGGGTGGAAGCAGCGACCGAGAGGGGAGATGGTGACGTTCGTCCTCCAGGGCTGCTGTGGCGCTGCTGCCCATTTCCGCCAAATTGGATTTCCCGCGCCGCCGAATGAGCAGCGGGCCCGCTAATCCCTGTCGGTGGCTCCCCGGTCCCTAGCGATGCCTAGCGCGGGCTAGTGGCTTCCGAATCAGTCGAATTGACACGCGGAGTGGCCCAAACGTGACATCCCAGCACCTTCCCTCCCAGCACCTCCCCTCCCAGCACCTTCCCTCCCCGTCCTGCATCTTCGCTCGTCCTGCCCACAACTGCCCAATGGGCGAGGCCTGTCCGCTGCGCCGAACATGGCTAGCCCGGGCCCGACGGGTCCATGACTGCTCATTTCTTCTCTTGTCTCTTTTGGCTCTGTTGGCTCCTCTGGCTCCTCTGACTCTTCTGGCTCCTCTGGCTCTTCTGGCTCCTCTGGCTCTTCTGGCTCGACCTCTCTCTCACTGCCGCCTCGACACCATCGCCATTACAAGAGCCCCTCGCGACCCTCGGCCAGCGTGCGCCGACCTCGAATCTCGCACTGGACTCCAGCCATCCTCCCACGGCATCGGTACCCGCTCCGATCGTCCTTTGATGCCAGCTGGCGCGCTTCGCGACTCGACCTCACAGCCTCCGATCGTCCTGCACACGTCTCGGTGCATGCTATCACTACCGTTCCGCAATCCTCAGGACGGGCAGGGCACGGAGACTGTGCATTCTTTCTTCGGCGGTTGACCCTCCAAGGCTCACCCGATCCAGTGGCCCCTGATGTTCCGCAACCGGTTCGCCTTTCCTCATATCTGTCACCTGTTTCGGACAAGCCTCATCATTCTCTGTGGCTGCGAAGCTGATCATGTTTCGAGCCAGGACCAATTCACAGAAGCCGGCCGAGGAATTCTACACGGCCTTCAAACAAATCTTTCCTGATGTAGGGCTGGGGCCGTCGTCAGCTGGGCCCGGGCCCGCCCAGCGATCTTCGTCCCTAAGCGATGCACTCACAGATGCAAACCTACCTAATAGGTATGCGCCTGCCTCTCCAACATCTTTTTCGTCTCCGGACAACATCTTCACACCTCTTGCAACCAGCCCATGCAACATGCCTTCGTCGCATGACTTACTTGCCACGGACGAAGATGATGCTGATGATGTGCTGACCAACGGTGATTTCTTCAGACATTTTGGGGACCTCGATGATACCAAGGACCATGATGCGACTCCGAAGGGCTTGCACGACAACTGGAGATTCACTCCTTCTCTGATGGACCCGAACTCTTTTGCATTCTCGTCTTTCGCCAATCAACCTCCTGGCTACTACACACCTACTCCCGGTGGGGTGAACACGCTCTATCACAGCCAAGCGGGCGATTTGCATACTCCAGGAATGGGTATGAATATAGGAACACCATTGTCCCTTCCTCCGTCGGCAAACATTCTCTCGGCGGCCAATGTCCATGTGCCTTTGCAGCACTACCAACCACACCTGCTACAGCCTCACCAGTTCGAGAATGTCCCCAACTATGCACCGCAACAGGTCTTTGCTCCGAGCAGCTTCCTCCAACATAAAGACTCGGGATACGAGGCCATGTCGCAATCACCGCAACCAGCGCAACAATCACCCGTCAAAGCCGAACTGGGAATGCTTCCCCCCGGTGCCAACATCTCCATGGCTCCAACTGTTGAAGGCGCTATCTCCGCACCCTTAGAACCTGTTGGTGAAAAGTGAGTCAAGAGTCTCTCCCAAAATCCGCCAGCTCTTGCTAATCCTCCAGCTTCCGCTATCATGTCACTCTCAGTGCTCCGACCGCTATGATCAAGCACTCAGATGAGATTCCCATCAGCTATCTCAACAAGGGTCAAGCTTATTCGTTATCGGTCATCGACACGTTGCCGCCTGTCCCAACTGCAGTACCGATTCGCTATCGTACATTTGTCCGGGTCTCTTTCGAGGATGAAGAGCAACGCGCAAAGCCCGGATCCTGCTGGCAGTTGTGGAAGGAAGGACGGGGTACTACTGAAGCCCATCAACGCGAAGGGAAATTGTTGGCCGTGGAATACGTCGACACCAACCAAGGAGGCGATGAAGAGTCGCGAAAGCCGCAGATTGAACTTGAGAACAAGTCATTCGATGGCTTCTGTGTGACTTGGGTCCCAAATCCTCTCAACGGCCGGGCAGAATGCTCCATCTCGGTCCGCTTCAATTTTCTGTCGACAGATTTCAGCCACTCGAAAGGGGTGAAAGGCATTCCGGTCAGACTGTGTGCGAAGACCGAAAAGATTTGGCCAGGATTTGCAAATGCTCCTCTAGAAAACCAACCCGAGGTCTGCTACGCCAAAGTCAAGCTGTTTCGGGATCATGGGGCAGAAAGAAAGCTGGCCAACGATGTTGCTCATGTGAAGAAGACGATCGAAAAGCTCAAGCAGCAAATCTCGCAGGCAGAATCGGGAATGCCCACCTTTGGCAAGAGGAAAAGAAGCGGCTCCCTGGCAAAGCCTGCTGGGAAAGGACCTGGCAAAGTGGTGAAGCACAAGCGAACGTGGTCGATGGATTCAGACGGAGAGGCGCCATCTCAGTCTACTCCGGAGGAAGATCTGGTTCTGAAGCTGACCACCATGCAAGACATGTTCTCCTCTACCAGACCTGTCAGTGTCCTCTATCTGCGGGGAGACCGAGAAGATGATCCGGATGTTTTCCCTGTCCATCTTCCTGGCAACACGCATGAACCTGCGTCCTTGTCACGACAAGACACATGGGACTCGAAGCCCAGTGCAGCCAGTACACCTACGACCGCGAACGCCATGTCACCAACGTCGAGTTCGAACGTCATGGTGTCACCTCATTCGACACAGCCAATCTTCCAGCCGTCAACATCGGGCGCCTTTCCGCAAAGAAGCTCCATCGATGCGGCATTCTCACAAGCATCCACCTCGCAATCTCCCGCGCAGCCGTTACCACGACAAGTGGCTGGTATTTCTGGAAGCTCCATGAATGTCCTGGGCGTGGATACAACCTATCAAGCACCTCCAGAGCGTCCCATCAAACCTGGTAAGCCTCTGCACCCCTCGTGCAATATTCCCTCAGCTTGCTAATCTCTCCCAGTCGCATGCTTCTACGTCCGGCAGAAGGACTCCAAAGACTCGTATTACCGTGCCGTGTACCTCATGCAACGCACCGTCAGAGACCTCGTCAACGCTATATCAGAAAAGTTCCAAGTCGATCCGACGTGTGTGATGCGCGTCACGCATCTCAACTCGAGAGGCCTGCAAATCATTGTGGACGAAGAGGTTGTTCGAGAACTTCCCGAAGAACAAGACATGATTGTCGAATTCTCCAAGATCCACCATGAGCAGCCGGTCAAGTCGGAAACCACCGGAGCCGAAATCATGGTTGACGGCGACGTTGGTCTTATCGACAACATGTACACGGACGGACTCGAGATGTGGCTCAACTACTGACCATTCCATCGCACCACGTTGCAACGACCCCTAGACTGAACCTCCTTCCCCTTGGCGCTTTTCATCATCTGCACATAGTACCGCGCCGAGATTATATCTGTGCTCAACGACATCACGACTTCAACCCTCGAATGGCCCTGCCAATGGACCGAACACAGAACGATCTTTTCACTTTCTACGGTATCGCTGGAGAAGGGATTGAACATATCCATTTTGATGCAGCGTCTACTGCTGTAGAGCAGATTGAAGCCTTCCACTTCGATCTGGCGACCACGATGTCTTTACGATGCACATGAGTATCGAAGATGCCTTCTTTTGATTGCTTTTGGAAATATACCCACCTCACGTTTGCGGCCAATAGCATTTTGTAATCCCGGAAACAGTGCACGAGATCCTCCTTTCTTTCTCCTCTCCTTGTATGCCCAAACCGGCATTATTATTTTGACTTGCCAACTGATGCCCACTGGCTGTGTCGGGAAACACTGGGGAAGAGTATGTTTTGTTTCCAGATGACAAGTGTGGGTGAGAGCGAGTTGGATGGCGCGGTATGCGGTATCTTGCTCCTTTTCTGATTACGTCCTACACTTGCAAATAGCGAGCCATGTGCACATAGCGAGGCCCGACGTGGCACCAACGAGAAGTGGTTGAGCACAAATCTTTCGTCCAATCAGCCTTCACGGGCGGGGGGGTTGGATATATCCACCAGATAATTCCCATCATCATGCTCTCTGTCATTGAAATGGAGTAGGAGCAGGTCACACCGATGCACTACTGGCACCTCACCTCTGCCTCCTTTCTGCCCAACACGGGCACGGGCACGGGCACAACGCGAATGCACCGCCCAGTCCCTGGGTTCGGGTTCGCGACGAAGGTTTCGATGGTCGGCGTTTGCTTTCGCATGAATGAGGCGCACATGACGGATAGACGGATCGCAGCAGCGCGTCCAGAGAAACGAGGAAGGGGGGCACGACGGGAGTCCGAGACGTGCGTATGCGTTTTGCCGATCTCCATGTCGACTCTAGGCTCCGCGAGGCAGCAAAGCCGGTGTGTGAGAAAGGCCAAAGTCGTCTAGAACATGCGAATCCCATCCCTTCGCCGGATGTCAGACTGGGGGGGGGG
>JAABUK010011069.1_pt1 | contig 11848 bp, 7 predicted proteins | sample 5559141 | NCBI WGS metagenome assembly JAABUK01 (sample SAMN10711869, study PRJNA513367) | rock metagenome | isolation source: Antarctica rocks | place: Antarctica: Victoria Land, Pudding Butte nord | collected 2016-01-03 | reverse complement strand
GGGAAAGGACATACAAGAATTGAACGTGCGATATGTAGCACATGCTTCGAAGCTTAGCACAGCGCGGTCATAGACGCACCCATGCTTTCCTCCTCCTATGGCATCAAGAACACATATTTTTTATGAGGGCCTACTAGAGCTCGGGTGCTGCAATGCTTCTCATCGAACCATTTCGACCTCCAAGTCACCTAAACTCGAGCCTTACTTGCACCTGACCCAAGATCAAGAATCGAAGATAGGAGCAAAGGTCGGCACTCCTCTCGCCTCCAGCCGATACACCAGTTTCTCCGTCACTTTCTGGTTCGAGATGACAAAGACAGCCTCAGCATTCGACTCTCGATACAGACTATAAGCCAGTCGAAGGAGGTCAGGTCTGTTGTCTTTGGTCATAACTTTCGTGTCGAGGATCATAGCTGCCCGATCAGCCACGAAGACTTCATCAATGATCGCTTTGGCGTACGTATGGATCGGATCCCTTGCAGACCAAAGAATGCGGCAAGGAATGTCCCGGGCGGAGAGCAGTGACAAAACTGGTCCTATGCCGGAACCAGTAGCGACCAGGACGATTCTGTTGAATACAGGGGCGATGTGCAAGACGCCTCGGGTAGGTATGCCTCGAATCCAAAGTTTCGTAGGTGGATTGTTGATCATTCTTTTGGTCCAATCGCCTGCATTAGATACGATGAGAGAAAATCCATTTCCGTCTTGCTCTGGTATGGCCGCGAAGGAGTGCCATTCTTTCAGTGGCCTGTCGGTGACCCTTGCCGCCGAGCAGAGATCTACGTTGGCGTAACGGAAGTGCCATCTTGATGCATGGTTCGACAAATGTTCTATCTGCAAGGGGACTCTTCGTAGTCGAAGCCATGGTGAAATGAGAGATGCAGTGATGAGCATGAGGAGGTAGATCGCTGGACTTCGAAGTAGAGCTGCCCCAAGCGGTCTTTGCGGCTCTTTGGACGTTTCAAGCATGTTGGTAAGGATGATCAGATGGATCCAGAAGAGGAGTACAGCCAACCATCCTGCGAATCGATGGACAGCCTCGAAGGTATTGTGATATTGTCGCCTCAGGTCTGGGTGGGCGAAGGCAACGATTAGGATAAGGAGCAAGTCAATAGCTATTGTGAGCGCGACGATGAAAGAGAATCGGTTCTTAGGCAGACCAGGAATGGTATCTGTCTGCCAACCCCAGAGAAGAGTCGCGTTGAATAGCGTGAACCATATCGTAGCGGCGATCCCCGCTCCGCTGTGTACCCCCCCCAAGTGGTAGATCTTGGCCAACACCCTTCGAATTCGTAACGGGGCGCTGGGAGGACACTTACCCACGATGGTGAAGAGTAAGTTGATGACCAAGTCCTGTCGCATTAGAACTGCAGCAGCAGTGTTTGCGGCAACCGCGGTGGCTATGTCCGGCATTGGTATCTTGAATAGATCGTGTTGCGCTGCTAGTGTGACCATGACAACAACATTTGGCAGAAGCACCAGAAGACACAATCTGTGATATATTGTCATCCATGTCCATCTTAGTACTCGGAATGCCTTGGTATGTTTCTTCGGTGGTAACTCCTCTTCGATCTCAAGCGGTACAGTAGTAGAGGTAGACGTGGTTGACGCAGCGGCTGGAACAACGTTCGGGGAGTTCGGGGGCCGAAAAGAGCTCATGCGGGTCGGAAGGAAGTCGGGATGCTGTGCAGTAGCTGTATTCGCGCTTGCGAAAGACTGTGCTTCGACGTCCACGAATTCGTCCTCGATCGCCCTCGGCACAAGCAAACGTCCTGGCTCTTTGATGGAATCTGGTTTGCGCATGTGCACCGAATTCACCTGTGGAAGATAGGTTGTGGCTATGGCAGTATCTTGTTCTATAATGAGGTGGTCAGTATATACAGTCAGCGAAACTTTTGAACTTTTGTATCTGAAGTTCCATGGACAGTAGTAGTATTTGCGTGAAGTATTGGTTTCAGCTTCAGAAATTCACCATGATAGTGATGATGCAGGCCTCATCATGGACCAGTCGCCAAAGGCTGCACACGGCTAATCTCGCCGTGCAGAATCGCCACTCCATTCAAGACATAGAGCAGTGAAGTGGGAAGTGTTGATGACATGGTTGACATGGGCACAAGACCTTGGGCCATTTGTAGCCGTTCTCACCCACCCGTTCCGTCATGACAGTGAGCCAAAGACTAGACAGAAACACTCTTGGAGAAATGATCTTGAAGAGAAAGTGAAGTGCTGAGAATGTATGCTCACCTGCCATTTCTGCTCTTGAAAAAGCAAGTCCGACTCTTCACGTCTGAACAACTACAGCAGACGTGAGTATCTGAGCTTCAGCTATAGCGCATTCCACCATGCTTCAGCTAAGCGAGAAGACTTGAACCAGTCACTTGCTCAAGCGAAGATGCGGAGGACGAAAGTGCAGATGGGAGTGAGCTGGCTATGTCAAGATCGAGGAGCTGTGGCTGTAGGATGCGGAACCGAACGTCTGCATGTGTTGACCCTGCGAGTAGGTGAGAGTTGTGTATCATTCGTAGATGGGAGCAACAAGGGAATCGCGGAGTGGATTTGTGAGCTGGGCTTAGCTTGGCGATCAATACACTAGATATTGCGATTTGCCCGGGGCGACCTCAATCTCACCAGACCAAAGGCGTGGTCTGCTGGACGTGACTTGCTCAGGCTGACTCATCGTTCTGACAGCTAGTGCAAGACAAGACAGTGGCTGTGAACACGACACATTTCTTTCAAAAGATCGAAAGGAATTCGTTATGATGTCGACGTTTGCAGTGCCAATGTTTCATGGTGCCATCTGTGCATACCCATTTGGCAGGAGCAACAGCCATGGCAGCACGCATCCATCCTGCTCCTTTTGCTCGTTATGCCAATGAACTTCTGTCTCACTACTGTAAGATCCCACGATGCTCACAATGAAAAGGAACCACAATTCAGCCCTCTTTCAATGGCTTCATGAGGAATTTGACGTCATTGAGAAGCTCTCCAGCGGCAATGCCGCATTTCCGCTCGAGGCCAATGCCGAGTGTCGTGAAAACTTATACACAAGAAGTTTCCGCCGTTTTCAACAACAGGTGTGCTTCCACACGTTGAAGTCATTGTGCTAGTTTCGAACGCACAACCATACTCTTCACAGCTCTTCAGATGGCTTTGCCCAAGAGAAGAATGGTTATCAAAGCATACTTTCAGCCACTCATTCCTGCATCACAACGAACGTTGTCAACATCTCCAACGGAAATACATTTGGCCTTCTTGTGATCCTGAAGGTCGATTGCTGCTGGAAGGCTGCTGTCTCATGGAGAAGCGGATCGTGCCAAGTGAAGCACTAGAGATCTCTGGGGGCGACGTCAAGGTCTTTCTCGCTAATGAACGTCCGTTGCACAAATTCGTCCTTGTCGTCACTCGTAAGCCCAAACAGACAGATGCCGATGTTTTTCCTGTGCCGAACGGGTCCAAGGCAGGGCGTATATCCAATACTTTAGACGTTGTTGACCTCGGGAAAAACCAGTTTTCACAGACTCCGGGATAGAAAGTCGAGAGGCGTTGGCATCCAAATGCAAGCGGAGATGATTTGAGAGAAACGACGTGGTTCACAGGAGACCGGCCGGCTAAATTTCGGCCCGACTATGTTCCTACTCATCTCGCTTCCTACGCCACTCTGCTGCGGTCTTTGATATCTACTTCTCAAGAGCCGAAAGGAACTGGCCGCAGACTTGCAACACTTGGGTACTTCTGTGCCGTACACTGTCTCGCTTCTTGTACAAGCAATATCAGCGACAATCACCAGTGGCACTGGAGTCTATGCACCATTTCCTCTGAAAAGGGAAAGGAAGAGAAGCGAAAAGCGACCCTTGATTTTCGTTCAAGAAAACGGTCCGAACCACTGACTCTTCCCGTGACAGAGCAGGTATGGCGGTACCTGTATGGTGGTACCTGTATGGTGGTACCACTCTCGAAGATGCTTGTACTTTTGCCATCCGCTGGTCTTCTGAAACATTGACCGGAGAGACAAGTCAAGACACGATGCGATAATGAGGTTTGCAACAAGGTAGGCATAGCTTCCACAGGGTCAGAAAAGCATTCACAGTCCCAGTAGGCAGGCAACTGTTCTGTTTGCCAGGAATTGACTCTAGAGTCCAACAGAGCGTTTGACGTTGCTAACCCATGACTTTCGTGTCTTACTAATTGCCACACCAAGAAAAGAAGCCTGCTGAGAGCTATCGTTAACAAATGCATCATGAAACCGTTCCACCCATGCGACCCCATCATGGACATCATCTATTCATAGTAAAACATTCAATCAATTTCTGGATTATTCCACTGGCCTCCTTGAGGTCACTCAATCCCGGGATCCCATCCAACTGGCCCGCAAAAAACCATCCTACCTCTGACATACAATCAGCAGGCTTGATGTTGCTGACATCGGTTAACCAATTGACAAAGTCGTTTGGCAGCAAGATCAAAGAGGTGGTACGGTGACGCATCATGACGCGGAAGAGTTGAGTCGTCCAGAACCAGTTGCATTCACGGTTGAGCGTTGGAACTTGGCGTCGGCTTTTGACACGCCGTAGTCGGTGGATGCTTGTTCGCCTTTGGACCAGGCATCATCGTGGTCCTGTTATAGTTTGACTCGTGTGATTTGTTTGCTCTTAAAAGCCAAGGAAGAGAGGAATGAGAACTCACGCCTCGTGAATCAAGCTTCCCGTCCCTCATGCCTCGGAGAAAGGTAGCCCAGATCTCGGAGCCTGGGTTGCCTCCATCATTAGGGGACATGCCTAGTGCGATGGCCCACCTCTTTAAATGCCTTCAACAATACCGGCGTCGACGTAAGAGACCCAGCTCTCAGGCGCTCCGAGATTGTACCGCTCGAAGAAGGTGATGACGCCCTCAATTGCACGATACTGGTTACCAGCATTGAGACGACCGAAAAAGTTTGATTGCAAATATCGAACGTAGCTCAGGCGTGCGGCCATGCTAGACGATGCGATCTGGCCAAAAGTAGAGCTCAGAGTTTTCTGGCAGTTGGGCCATTCGTTGGGATCTTGTACCGGGGGCGGTAATGGTGATGAGTCCTTGACGCAACACTGAATGTCGGTGCTACCTGGGCAATAAACAGGTTTGAAGCTACCGCCTCTGCATCCATCTTTGCTCACGCTGGCACAGAGGCTGTTACTATACGGGGCATTACAGCTGGTCTGTGCTGGCGGTAATGCAGACTTGACGCAGCATTGGATATCGGTACTGCCTGGGCAATAACCAGGTTTGAAGCTACCGCCGCTGCACCCATTCTTGCTCACGCTGGCGCAGAGGCTGTTACTGTAGGGGGCTTTGCAGTTGGTGTATGCTGGTGGTGGTGGTGATACATCCTTGACACAGCATCGGATGTCGGTGCTGCCTGGACAGAATCCAGCTTTGAAGTTACCGCCGCTGCATCCATTGTTCTTCACGCTGCGGCAGTGACTGTCACCATGGGGAGCTTTGCACTTGATCTCTACACAGCACTGTCGGGAATAAAGTAGTCAAGGTTTAGAAATGCCTTCGCAGTTGCCTGTGTTCCGGCAAGAGCCTGATCCTTCAGGGGCTTTTGCAACTGGCGCCAATGGCACGATCGAAGATGGCCTTGAGCTCGAGTGACCTTGCCAAAGAGGCTGGTGCTGGGGCGGCAAGACTAAGAGCGCACAGTGACAGGAGAAGTGGAAGGTTGGATCTCATCGTGACTCGTATATCAGGAAATCTGGAAGAGGCAAGGCGTCCGACTCCGCTGGCGGTTTTCATCCTCTTGAAAGATCATCTCCGTCTCTTATACTTTCGAGTAGCATTCTCCTTCATTCTCCTATAGCTTTCACCACGGGTAAGTGCGCCTCGTGGCTGATCAACGCCCTTCTGTGCCACTGGTCTCTCCCTTGCAGCCTTGGCTTGCCATGCGTTTTCCCCGTCTAAAATCTCGTTTCAGCCCAGGCAGCAACCGAAACTGGGGGCTATGAAACGGCCATCCCGCTAATATCTGCCATTGGAGTAACAACTCGCGGAACCGGAAGTCATGAGGCTCGCACCGGATCCTTTTAGCTAAGGGGGAGGCCTTTCTCATCATTAATCAAGGGGGTGGGGATATAGTTGACGTTCTTCGGGTAGATGTTGCTGTGATTGGATGGATGAAAAGGCAGTGGGGCGGAGCTACCGCCAAGGCGCTATCTGGGGAAATCTTGGCAACAGAAGAATTGCTAATTTTATGTTCGGCAAATCACCTCTCCCCTTTCTTTCACAGACGTCAAAAGCATTTCACGCTGGTTGAAGGGTCAAACCAGTGGTAGTAACTACTGATGGTCCGTGCAATCTTAGGAACTGCATGCATCGATCCGAACACGAGCTAGGCTGGTCAATCTATCCATTGAAAATAGCTGTTAGGCAGCGTGTTTGCTGCAGGAGGTCAATGTGCATGGCCTGCTCTTCGATTAGAGCTGCTGGTCCATAAATACCCGGTCATGGGGTAAGCTGCAGTCAGGCAAGCACAGTTCGCTGGGATAGGCTCGTCTCATTAACGGTTGCCGTTTCACGAAGTAGTGGATAGAAGATTGTTTCCCCATCGTTGATCAACAGTATTTCTTCGTTTTGTGGATGTTTAAATCGAGCCTCCTCCGCGTCCGGACCAACCATGGTATGAACAATCGATAACGGTAAACATTGGTTAGAAGACCCATTAGAAACCTACTCTTGACCAGGACACGCACTGCACTGCACGTTTGGCCCCAACAATTCGTCTGTTTATGGCAATCATGGTTGCCTTTGACATAACCATAATTTCAAGCCTGGGAGCTGGCAGAACGTCTTTGACGTTCGCCTTAACCCTGCAGAACCCGGCTTTTGAGCGAGGCTGCCGACGGTGGCCATGGGTTAGGCAAATGCCCCCATCGTGCCCGCATCCTTGGAACTAGATATCGAAGAAAAACCCCCCTGTGCCGCTGCAGTCAATTTTACCACTATTGTAGTAGGTCGTCAAAGGTAGGGGTGGTCTGATGTCTGGAAACAGATTTGGGAACGACATGCAGAGTACCACAGGACTCATCCCGCTTGAAGAAATAGAGAATGGCTATTCCCCGTCGTCCAATTCCTACTCCGTATGATAGATCGACCTGATTGAAACAGGTGCGATGCCTTGCTCGCACAGCCCTGACGAGCCAGGAACTACCTACCACAGAGCAGGTGAGAGTAGACTGTCATGCGTACTTTTGGAAAAGGGGGGTATCGACTGGATGCTTTACACAGGATTGGATCAGGCATCTTGACCACATCATTGGTATGGCCAGTGCTTTTCCATCTGGGCAGCTAGTTAGTCCCCACAATGCTTTGGGAATTGCATTGTAAGCTTCAAACTGGGCATGAATCTCCTCCAGTCTGATAATTTGACTCCGGTCTCCCACGGTTGTGTCTTTCTTTTGCGCATCGCCGTAGACAGGAGCTCGAGTAGGTCCAAAACGTGGGCGTAAACATGAATGATTTCGATCTTTCTCAGGCGTCCGCTGGCAAACTATGAAGTCGTCGAGTTGCTACATAGCCGATCTCTGCTGGGTTTGGTCAAGCCCTCAACACGGAACGCGTCCCTACCACGTGTCACAGATGAAGCACTACACACAAAGTTTGACGTAGAATCAAAGGCGATCTCATTACCAGTAAGTCATTCCAGAAGGACAGAGATCTCGCTTGACGTAGATGATTCTTGTCTGAAGCTACGAAAAGCAGTAGGTGGCTTCTTGATGGAGCTAATCTGCTGGGCTAAAAGCGAAATCGCAGTAGTCAGTGCTACTACGACAATTATGTACCTCGCCACAACGATTCTGACAACACTTCTGCGTACAAGGTGCCCCTCTTTACTGACCGCCAATTCTTTTTACCACTTGGCTTTGGTACCTGGTGTTGGCTTTTATGCTACTATTGTTTGATCGTCTAAGATCATGCTTCCAGAATTTCTGTTCAGCAGCTACAAGCAATACAAGACCGATACCACCAAGATAGCATCTTGGCTTGCGGAAACCGCAGACAAATGTGGGTGGACAGTCCCGACTAACTTTGTCCACAACGGGAACGCCACTCAGGATGCAAAAACCCCAAAACTCAAGGGGCGAGCTCGCAAGCTTGCAAGGGAGGCAGCTGCGGCAGAAAAGAAGACTCTTGTTTCAACCGAGGACAATAGTAACGAGCTGCCGAAGCACATTATTAGGATCAAAGACTTCGTTCCGATGGCAGCGTGCATTGCATCAAACAAGTCATCGATGAAACTATCGAATGGGCTTCTGAATCTAATCAAGAGGTGTATCATGGCCAGGAGCAGTACAACCGATTGGTACGCAAGCAACGCAACCGAAGACGACCAGGATGCAATGGAAAACGTTGAGAAGCACTCACATTTCACGTCCATCCTCGAGCAGGTTTTTAGGATACTGATCACTCGCTTCTCCACAACTGAGCCGGATCGGGGGGATTTCAAGTTATCAAAAGCTCAGTCTGGTCCACAGAAATTTGACAGAGCAAACACAGTACCTCTCGCCAACTTATTCGAATTGCTGGCTGTCGAAGGCGCAGATGATGACATTGAAAAGGTGGGAGCCTCTGATGATGTTCCAATCGCCACCAGCTCTGAGCCATCATCTGAACCACCTGAGGCACGGTATGAAATTGAGCATGACGCGGATTGTGTCGTGGAAGAATGGTTCTTTGCCCTTCAGCTCTTCTTCTTCGACCTTCATCACCTCAAGCTCGTACTCGAAGCATTATGGGCAAGTTACAGGGACGGCGAGACTGATTTGACGGTGCCAGCGGTCGCTACGAACACGGCTTTTGATCTTGTCCGAAAAGCAGAATCGGACTTCCTCCGCGAGATGCCAATCCCAGAGAAATACACTGAATTTGCGAACGGGGCTGATCTTTGTTACCTGAATTACATCGACATTTCTGTCAAGAAAGGCTGCGGGCCGAAGGATACGGAACATCCTGAAGAATTTTTTGACTTCAGGCGCTACGACGATGTTGAACACTGTTTGCTCGTTCCCTATCTTTGCCTCGGGCAATTTGGTAGGGAAGTGCAGAAGCGGAATGGAGAGATACCAATGATGAGTGTGGAGGAAGAGAGGCGACTTGTGACCGGGCCTCGGTCTGAGTTGACGCCACGGGAGAAGCACAAGGAAGATGTTACGATACTGATGAGCTCGGTTGCAGTCATCGCGTCATTCGTCTCTGTCTCTAAATCTCCGTCTGAGGATGAGTTTTGTGTGGGTATTGGCGAGCTCATCAAAAAACAGAAATTCTCTCTGTGGCTCGTTTTTGCCGCTCAAAACTATCTTGATGTACACCACATTCTGAAAACGGATGTTGGCAGAGGACTCAAAGAACTTCAAGCGGCCGGTGGAGCAGCTAAGGCCACCTTGGAAAAGCATTTTCGGTTCATGAAGGCGAACAAATGTGAGCGCAGGAATCGTAAAGACGAAAGCTTATGTCGACAGATGATGAATTCCATCGAGGAGTGGGGTTGCAATACGCAAGAAACCAAGTATCTCAACAAATACCTCAAACGGAAGTCTGGAGTTGGCTGGGACGAAAATTGCGTCGTCAAGCAGCATCCGCTCTTGGCTGGGCTTTTAACTTTCCGGATAAATCTTATGATGCAATATGAAGGGATCTTGCTCGTCAACAGTATCACAGCCCTCCTTTCGATCGCTCATCTGTACAATGCTGTGCAAGTAGAGGGTTACCTGCCTAAAGACAAGCCTTGGCAAGACTTGGACTTTGTTCTGAACGTCCACTCCTCCCAGGATATATTCGTTGGTGAGCGACCTACCAATCCAGAAGACTACGCAAAGCGCATGGCACTGGCCCAGGGCGTCTCCCCCGAAACATTTGCGAAGAACCGGCGCAGCATAGGTCCCAAGTTCTCCAAGAAAGGCTATCGTGAGCTCAATTTAATTTGTCCTGTGGCTGGTGCGTTCAGCGATCGATACTGCGCCGGAGGCTCGGTTGACTTATCCATACAAGTCGCTGAAGACCTGATCCATCAAATCGCATACAAGGAGGAGAAATCAAAGAATGGGCTGAACAAGAATGACTTCAAATATTGGAAGTCCCATCGCTTAAAGCTCAGATTAGAGGACTTTGTGGATTATCTGGCAGAAGCGCTACAACTCGAGACACCACAATATCACTTCGACTATTTTGCACTCCATCGACGTAGCTGGACAATGCTAAAGGAGATCAAGAACAAAGTTCACCCACTCGTGATTAAGAGCTTGGATGAAAGAGTGACAAAGTCATTCGAATCGGATTTTGGCATTGTAACGGTTCCAAGTATAATTATCGCCATGGCCTGCGATGTCACAAAGTCACCAAATATGTGTCATATAACGCAAAGCTTCCAGGTGGATCTTGAGCCATTGAAGATCGTGGCAGCCGAGATGGAGAAGCTGATTGATGAAGAAGGTGATGTGGAGATGAAAAGATTGCGTGAAGTCTGTCCTGGGTTCGCCGAATCGGAGTCGAGGAATCATGTCAAACAGCCTGCGCCTCAGCCTGCGCCTCAGCCTGCGCCTCAAGCTGTCCATCAGGCGATTTGAGCCAATTTCCGGCCTATCTTGGCCCTATTTCCTTCATATTTAGGCATCATTTCAGGAGGCATTCTAGATACTTCTTAGGCAGTTGATTCTGTCCATTCAATCAATTCAATTCGATTCTATACAGACATTTAGAGCTATTCTGGCCCATTTGTCTGACAAATCAAGAGGGTCGATGTGAACACGAGCAAGCCTCTGTTGCACACAAGCAAGCTTTCGAGGAGAACTGTAAGATGCCGAGCAAGGACAGCGATTCATTAAACGAGGACGAGATACTGGCTGATTCTGAACGATGAGACAGCACTACGAATACGAATCCAGTCAGAATGGTAGGCTTACGGTCTGGGGCAGTGTCGAGTTCGAAGCCACTGCTCGACTCCCTCCTTGTCAGCATCAATACTCAAGGCCGCCAAAGCATTGGAAACGCTATGAGCAGGCCCAGAGGTCCAATCTACACGAGAGTTCGTTGGGGTTTCGGCCTCTAAACCCGCTGGAGAGGCAGGAAACATGTGCCTAAAGAGCCTAAGATCTTTCTGCGATGACTACAAAGCAGTCGTCAAGGGTCATTTTGATGGCATCGAAGCTGCTCGTACCGTATTCAAAGATTAAAAGGGATGTTGCACGACAGAGCGGACAGTGACGGCGTAGTGAAACAAGTTTCTAGGAAATCAAACCGGAACACCTATCTCACTTAACTAGCCCTGCGGGAACTGCTGCGCTCGGAATGGTCCGCCCTCTATTGCTAGTCAGACTGCTCTCAGGATATGATCCAAACAGACAGCTTCAAATTAGAGCAGTGTCCATGTCGCCCACGACTTCTCCTCTCCTTTGACTCCCAAGACCCAAAGCAGAAACGAAGTTGAGGTTCGGCCAGATTTCGTCCACCGCCGCTCACGCCTGCGTCAATGCTACTTCATGCCCTCCAATCTTCCTGCTGGCAGTGCTCCTCTCCTCTCTGCTTTCTTCCAGCCTAGCTATCTCTCTGTGTGCTTCGGGGCAAAGATTTCGCCGGTTGAGAACTGTCGTGATCACTTTTATCCTGTTCACCTTGGAGATTCCCAGAATGAATCCCAAGGCCTCTCTGTTCGCCCCCCCTCCCAAAAAAAACCTATAAGCCGTTCTTCCCTCATGGTTCCTAATATTGTGGTTTTACCTTTTCTTCTTCTGCCCTGCTCTCACAAGCCTTGTCCCTGCCGGCATATTCCCGTTCGGAGACGCACTCGCGACCATCGATCCAAGATACTTGGAGCCTG
>JAABUK010011067.1_pt1 | contig 11851 bp, 17 predicted proteins | sample 5559141 | NCBI WGS metagenome assembly JAABUK01 (sample SAMN10711869, study PRJNA513367) | rock metagenome | isolation source: Antarctica rocks | place: Antarctica: Victoria Land, Pudding Butte nord | collected 2016-01-03 | reverse complement strand
GACACAGTCCTGGTTGTGTTAACGACACAGTTATGGTTGTGCTATGGACACAGCCCGAATTGGGTTAATGAGGCTGAGCACTTGTGCATAACACCCTGGACTAGTGCCTTGAAGGAGAAGCAGGCCAGTGCTCATGGCCTTGCGTGCTATTTTGGTTCCCATACATGCATGCATGAGGTGTACATGTGACCACCAAACTCATATGCATGCCACCAGCAGCTCAGACAGACATGCACAGGAACATGTCTGGGCAGCCAAGGCTGTAGTCACATGTAGGCCACCACAGTAATTTGGTAAGCGACCAAGTGTGTTGTAGCGCACCATGTGAGGCTCTTCTTTTCTGACCACCACAACATTGGCGGTGCCAGACCCCTCCAGTACTTTGCGGTCGTGGTCCAAGCACCACATTTCTGCACCGCTGACCTTGCCGTTCTTGATGAGCCTGCCGACAGCGCTGCTGCCCCGGTTGCCCACACCTGCAAGACAATGCAGAAGTTGGTCAATGAGCACAACTCAATTGTGTTGAAATTCTGTTTCAGAACATGCTTGCTGGATCCTCTGATGCTCCCAGGGACAGGCAATTGACAGATATCAATGGACGAGCTGAGATATGATGACTGGTTGGCTGATTGGTTGGTTGGTTGGTTGGTTGATTGGTTGATTGATTGATTGATTGATTGATTGATTGATTGATTGATTGAGATAGCTAGACTTTGCAATAGTGTCTATTATCATCTGTGCAGTCGCAGCTACATTTGTCATGAGAGCAGGACGGATCAGATGTCAGCAATGCGCAGCTGCATGGCTCTACTGTTGCCAGCACCCTTGGTTCTTTGGACTTCTGGCTGCATCTGCAGCTGATGCCAGCTGATGCACACAAAGACAATGTGCAAAGACAAGGCCCTGCCAGCTGGTACAGACACACATAGAAGGATTGAGGAACAAAGACACTGTACCTATGATCTTCAGCTTGCCATCCAGATGCTCATTGCCTGTTTGCTGCTTTGGAGCTGCAGCAATGGGCTCTTGCGCAGCAGCTATAAGACCAGCTGCATGGCCTGGAGCTGTGGCATGCTGCCCAGCAGTCCGTTGCATTGTGTCATGAGCGGACTGAAACTGTGCATACAGTCTGTGCCTATGTTTGCGTGGGCGGCGCTGTAAGCTGTGGTCTGTCTGTGGAACGTGGCAGCGGCCGGAGGGGTTGGGATGGCAGATGGCTTGTGCCATGAGAACTTCTGTCAAGAGGTGGCTTGTCAGAATAAGACAGTGCTCTGGTTCAGATGTCAGTCTACAAGGGGCCTGTGCTGCTTAAACTTGAAGGTTATGATTACTGTACAGCTGCTTTTACAGCATGAGCAAGTCCGGAATCACTTCTCTGACATGCCCCCCATGAAGGTTCTGGGGTTGGGTGCTTGACCAGAGAACTTGGCACCAGAGAAGTCAAAGCCTGGGTGCTGCAGACAACAAGCAAGACACAATTTCACCCTCCAGTGTGTGATGCAAATGTGATGATGGCAGCATCGAGGGCTGGCCAACTGATAGTGACATATGGAATATCGACTAGTACAGATCTATACCTCCTCTTGGAACCTTTCTAGCATCAAACGCTGCTGCTCCTCCTGTTGCTTCAGCGGGTCCACAGTATGCCCAGCCAAAGCAGCAGTCCAGGGCTCACCCTGTGACACAAGTTGTGCTGATGCATCTGTGCTCAGTCACGCAACAAGCAAAATGCACCACAGTATAAGACAAATGCTTGTATACCTTTTCTGCCTTGCAAAGCTGTAAGTTTGCAGTGCCCTCCTCTGCATTATGCCAGAAAGCGTTGGATCAGCGGGAGTTGAGTAAAATGATATGAAGGCTGTCTCTCACAGCTTACCTAGAGTCCAATATGATTCTGATGCCTTGACTTTACCAGCCAAATCGATCTGCATAAAATATGGTGTACATTGTTGCTTGTACCGCAACACGAAGCTACACACATGAGGACAAGACACGGCGCTGACGCCCTGAGGGAGTGATTAAAGCTAAAACCACGAAGCAGACCTAACACAACAACAGACTCACGTCAAGATAGGGCGGGTTTCCCTTGATGCCGACGCTCAAGTGGTGGCTTTGTATGTTCACTGCAAGATCTTTTGCCCTCACGCCCGACGGAACAGATATGTAAATATTGACTTCAGTGAGCGTTTGATCCCACTCGTAGATCAAACGGCCGTTGTGAATGAAGGTATGTCGTTGACTGGGCGCAAGAGCTTCAGCACACATCGACTGTCACGAGACGAGTCGGACTCCGAGAAAGCAGTGCAATGTCATTGCGCAAACGCTGCATCCATCAGCCCAAGCACTTTCGAAGTTTCACTTTAGACTCCTCCTCACAAATAAGCTCAGACGAACATGTTCTTATGTGCAGCATGCATGCGTGCGTATTCTTGGCTGCCTGCAGGGTCAACATGTTATGCTTCAGCATTGGAAGATACTAGTCGAATGCTCATCATGACCCGTCGCTCAACATGCCTCCTGGAGCCATATTTACAATTTATGATGATAATCATCACAGTCATTGGTCAACGGTTGCACAATGATTGGTGACGATGAGCATTCGACATGTATCTTCAAAGCTGAAGCGACACGGATGGACTTTGCAGACTCTGACTTTTACATTCTTTGGCTGATTTGCAAAGTTTGCAAATCAGATGTTCAACATCTGTTTACATATTGGCACTCTCTTCTGCCACATGGCCTACGAACGTTGCCAGCAAAATCAACTGTCAAACAAAGTCAGCTCCTAACACCACAATGTCCCTCAGCTAGCAACAAGTCCACTGTACGTGAACTGCACGTTGCCCGGCTTTGCGAAACTACAACAGGTCATGCTGTCTCAGATGTTATCCAGGCCATCAAGAATGTGGCTGTGCCTTTCTTGCATGTCAACAAAAGCCATTGACAGAGCAGGGCGCAGTAGGTTCCAGTCGATGGCAAAGTTCATCTTCAGGTCATCGCAGCCTTGCAGCTGAGCGCTTGTTGGGCAGATTCCTTCTTCCAGCAAAGCGCGCTTCTCGTCAGCAGGCAGCAAGCCATACTCCGGCTGGAAGACATACCTCTGCACACATGCAAGCATTGTATTCAGCATCATGGCATGATGCACAACAAGCTGAAAGCCAATCACAGGCACCAAAGGCTGTCACACTGACTGTGACTAAGCCTGCTGACACATGATGAATGCAGTGACATGTGACAAATGCAGGACAAGAGTTGAAACAGAGGGTCCACATCTACCGAAACCTCCTAGCCAAAATGATCTGCTATTGTAGCTGCAGATGTGGGAACGATATGACAGCACATCACATCATATCACATCACAGCATAGCGCAGCACAAAACTTGAACACGGCATCAAATGCTGTGTACCTCTTTCTGAGGGTAGATAAACCTTCGATCTTCAGTACTCAGACCTACAAAGTTTACGGGCAAAGCAAAGTCCTGTATGACATCTGTGACCCATGTGTGAGGAGCCCCTCCTATTTTCAGCCAGTTGTAGAACAAAGCCACACTGCCCTGCACATGCACCCACCAATCAGTAACCCTAGTAAATTGTGTGATTGCCATCTTGCCTGCACATGCACACAGACAGATCAGGTGCCCTTGTACCCTGACATGTGCATGATGTCAAGCAACATTGTATATGAAGAGTGATACATCCAGGTCTCCAGTCATTCTACGCACGAATGATCCAAGCATGAGTCTCCAACATTGGTCTTTGATCTGGAAGTTCAGAGCCTGGTGTGCAAAGCCATTTGTGACTTATCACAATGATCTGAATCTTTCTACACTAACTTGGGAGCTCACGCAAAACCTAGCATAAGCATGCACAACACATGTGTCTTATCAAGTGTGGTACAACTACAACAACGGCAACGACAACAACAACAGCAACAGCAACAACAAAAAAACCACATCAGCAGCAGAAGTGACTCACTGAAGACATGAACAGTACATTGCCCAATGCTGCCCCATGAGTCATGATGACCACCTGTGACTCAGCATAAACTGCCATCTGCTGTTTGAAGGTCAGGTCTTCTAGCTGTGCAACCCTGCAACACACAGACAGACAGACAACTCAGCACAATTATAAGCAACTCAGTGATCGCAGTTGTGCACAAGTAATCAAACAACACTTGCTCAAGTAACAGACCATATCTTGCTCTAACCTCAGGGCTGCAGCGCTGACTCACTGAGTATTTAAACGAGTAAACTTGTCAGCAGCAGTATGGAATGAATGGTTATCAGAGTAATTGACTAAGAACTGAAGCAGCAGTACTAAGCTGAGAGGACTGAGCTAACAATTGATTGTACGATTCAGCAATTGACACACCAATATTGACTGACTGAGTAAATGGGTAAGCGAATGAGTAAGTGCAACAGTGATACTTAGTAAGTGAGTAAGTGACTGAGTATGTAATCGAGTAAGTAACCAAGTAAATATCTGAGATAACTGAGTATATGAAGAGGTGAAAGGCCTCACGAGCAGTTGCTGACTTGCTCCATGGCATTCACCTCTCTAGCTATGTCCTCTGTGTTCACAATGTGCCGCCCAGCATGGTACTCTCTGTTCACAATCGTCACCTTGTAGGGACCTGCAGGCTGCATTGCCACATGTTGCATCTCAGTCTTCTGATGGTGACAAGTGGTACCAGCAACACTGTTCACGGTTTACTACAGGACCTATGGAAAGGTGTTAGTCCCATACCCAAACCCTGTGTCTTGATAGCCTCTGATGAGTGAAAGTAAAAATTCCAAGGTCAGTAGTCAGCATATGAGCTGTGTATGTCTCAAAGGGCAGTAGTGTGTTCCACTACTCCCCGTTCAGTCATGCACAGCTCATAAACTGCCCTCCTGAGCAACCCGGTATAATGCTTGGCTTCTCATTAAATTGACGCCACCCGGTATAATGCTTGGCTTCTCATTAAATTGACGCCAAAAGGTGTAGTCTTGCCTTTTCTTTTTTGGAAAACATGCCAGCCAGGCAAATCTGACATTGCATGCAGCCACAAGGCATAGCGGTTGTCATTACGGAATACTTAGATCTTCATCTCAGGCAGCAAAGACTGTGATGATGCTAATGTCAAGTATGCTTCGATACCAACAAACGGAAATGCATGCAGGTTATGAAATTAAAAGACGTAAAGTCAGCGTATTGCTCTTGCAGTTGTAACACGTGCAGTGGGCGTATGCGTGTTCAGCAAGGATACAAACAAGCATGTGGACAGACTGGCGGACAGACATCAGGACAGACATCAGGACAGGCATACAAGCAATCAGACATAAGACTGACAGGGGACAGATCACTGGTCAAAGATGAGTGCTGCAGCGTCCAAAAGGATGAATACAGTCTCAGAAGCAAGTGAGTGGCTCACATCAAATTGGGCAGGCTGCACACCAAGGCACTTCAGCAAGCCCTCGCGGTATTGAGTTGTAACTCTTGTGTCCACGTTTTGGTAGACTGATCTGAACCTGCACAGCCCCCACAGAGTGGCCTGTCAGATGTCCATATGTGTTTCATCGCACAGCGCTAAGTCCTGACAGGAGAGCAATTGAAAGGTCTTGCTGGCCAGCAGGAACAAGGTACATAAGCGTTTCTGACCAGCTGCGCAGGCCAATCGGCTTGTGTGCATGCGACTCAAGCACCATTTGCATGCTGCTGTGTATGGGTTGCTGTGCAGCAAAGGCTTTGATATGAGACTGCATGTCAATACTGGTTCCCACCAAAAATCCTTGGTGTCATGGCTAACAGCAGAGGCAGTATATGTACAAACGCAGCGGCAGCAAAGACAGCTCGCGTACACACGCAACAGAGGCAGCAGCAGCGACAGCAGAAGCAGCAACATCAGAGGAATCACAGCAATCATTGGAAAGCAGCAACCATTGCATGCATAATATGGCAGAGTAAGGCACCACAGCAATGCAGTCTTCAACAGCTTAGCCATACCTGTCAGCTGTTTCAGGAGGGCCCGGCCATTTGCGGTTGTACGGCCCCATTCCGGCCACAGCTGTTTTGATGACAACTATCTGCACCATCAATGAGAATCTCAGCATATCAATGGCAGTGACCCCTGGGTTGAAAGGGCATGCTGAGTCTCTCCTTTTGCTACTCTTGTGTCTGCTTTCTTCCTGTGCTTTGACATTGACGGAATGGCAGCCCTTGTTGCAGTATTGAATGTGTCCTGCAAGCAGCTACAAACTTGCATGCACAGCGTTGCATCCAGTTTAGTAAGCCTGAAAGCAGAATAAAGCTGCTCTGCTTTTGCTGCAGGGCAGTGCGCATGCTGCCGCAATCACGACAGACTCTGTAATGCAGTGCAACTATTGCATCATGTGAAATGATGTCTGCACCTTGTCATGTAGCATGGGATCAGCAACCCATAGGGCTGGCTGAGGGTAAAAGCATTGCAGAGCTTCTGCCGCAGGCGGCAGAACCTGCCTCCAACCACCTTCAGTAACCCCAAGCCGTGCGTCCCAGCCCGCAACACCAGGTCTATCAAGAAATATGGGAATCACATCGTCCCTGGTGTGTAGGTTGCAAAGCTGGAAGTACATGCACGCTAAGTTGTACACATCCAATATAGATTCTGCAATGCTGTGGTAGTAGTTCAGATGCCATTGTCTGTGTGTGAGTGTGGCTTTGGCAAATTGCTGAACCTGCATAATCATACAGCTGCATACAAGCTGATCAACAATGAATTGACAATGAAAGATACAATTTTGACTGCAAATCATGAACACAAACTTGACTTGCAAGCATATATGAACACCAACTTGCTGGCAAGGTACCAGATGATGTGCATGTGTTATCAAAGGGAAAGCCTTGGATCAAAGTGCTGACAACAGCCAGAAAGCACAGCAGGGTATGCATTCATGGTGAAAGCCAGGCAGAAGGCTGCAGTACAGGAAGGACAACAAGGACAGCTGCCACAGCAAGGCAACATGCAGGGTGTAGCTTGTGCCAGCGTCGCAATCACCTCTGCAGACAGCATGTCTGAGCTGATGTCTGATGCTGCCAAAGGAAATAACTCCAGGTGTAGGTTATGATGCCAATTTGTCATGATGTCAGGGAGCTCTGGCATACTGCCTGTATGCAGCAGTCATGCACCTTGAGCATGAAGTTGCTCTCGTTGCTTTCATTATCAAATGTTATGAGCACAACGTCACAGTGACTCATGATGCTTGTGATCAACAATGTGACTCAGTGGGTTGGCAGAGCATGCCCGGATGCCAAAGTTCAGACTATGCATGAAGCCAAAACAATTCATCCAGAGCTAGGAAGGAGTTTGCATGCAAGCTTTGCAAAAGAAGCAGATGACTGTGATGGTAATTTGCAACTATTTACCTGAATATAAATATGACAGCCGGCCCTGGTGCAATATAATATTGTCAAATAGACATATGCGTGTCTCGGCACGGCCATCCTCATGCACGCACTGCATGACAAAAGCATTCTCGATTTCATGCACAAGCAAGCATACATGTGTGCAATATGCGCGTCCGTCTGCAGCTGCAGTTGAGGGGGTGACTAAGCTGCAGCAGCCATGACTTTGGATCGGCAAGTGTGCCTCTTGCATTGTGTTGACCTGAGAGCAGAATACCTGGTATGATGAATCGAGCCTCCTTAGGTCTATTTTCTGTTGCCTCTGTCCTAGGACCAGGTAGACTGGGAGCAACACAAGGGTTGTGACCAACAAGGCACAGGTAGCTGCTATTGTGGTGCGGTGCTTTCTGATGCAGCCAGAGGTGGAACCAAAATGGCTGATGTCAATTGTATGGATCATGGAGCCCGTCGCAACTTTGGAGCCCAAATTGCCCTGGCTCTCGGTCAAGAGGCCCCAAGAGTAAGTGATGCCCTAAGGTCTCTTGCGGGTAGCTGCGCAAAGATTTGGCGGCACCATGCTCCACAAGCACGGTGTTACTTTTGAGGGTGCAGAAAAATGATGAACGGCTATGCAACGATACACTCGGCGGACCCAAACAGTTTAAGACAGGCCGGCTGCAGCCGGTTTTAATCGGTCCTTGAGCCTCTGTACGCGCAACATGATGGCGCACTAGACTTCAGGCCTGTACCAAGGAAATCTGCTGGCGTGCGCGACTTGCCTGGCTGCTGAAGGGCTGTGAACTTAACATTTATCAAGTGTACGCGTCGGGCTGTCCAAGGAATCAAAACTTTGAGTTGCCTTCTTAGATGACTGGGTGCTGTGTCACCTGGCACATGCATGGCCCATATGGCGCATGCAGCAAAAAGGCTTTCTCAGGAAACACATTCGTTGTCTGTTTCTAATTGCTTGCAAATCTGCGCTGTACAGAGGCTTTGCACAGGTTTGGAGTATTACAAAGTCAGAGATTAATTCATGAACTTCCAGGGCCATCGATCGGTGTCGCGACAATGCCATGATGACCGCGCTTCAAACACCCTTTGTGGGGGGAAAGGGGGGGCTCTTCCCAAAAAGGCACAGACCGTCAACTAGGAGGGAAACCAGCTTATGACAGTATGGTGTGTTCTGCATAGCTGGAAGATTTCATCATGACATGTTGACTCAACCAGCTTCCGAATTACACACACACACACACAGTGCCAGGTTGGCAGCTACGAACAATTCAAATTGTGATGCTTAGGCACAGCCCGGCTTTCGGTGCTTGACGCATGGCTAACTCCTGCTACTGCCGTTGCATAGGTTTACTGCTGACCCTTCGTGCTGCCTGACACAAGGGCTTGATCAGCTTGTCAAGTTGCAAAGTTCGCCGTTGCTCGTTATGTTGTCTTGTGACTGGTTTACTTGTGACTGCAAACGCATGTCACGAGCCTGCCTGTTTGCGGTGCTACTACAAGCCGCGGTTCTCAGCCTCAGTGGCTCCTCAGAAGCCAGACAGCTACAGCAGATACTGCCACAAGGTGCAGATGCGTGCAACAGCTATGTGCAGTCATCGTGCACTTTAGTCCTCGAAGCTGCGGAGCGCACGGACACATGCTCACAACAGAACGCACAACAAATGGCTACGGATGTGCAGAATGCTGACAAGAGCCAGGTTTCACGTCGAATCTGCTTGTCTGCAAGTACCTCACTGATCAGAACGATCTCTATCGCACGAGCTCACTTCGTGTGCTTGCTGCAGGGCGTGAACATCGCCTTCTATGGTGACTCCATTACAAAGTTGTGGAAAGATGGAACTCCCGCTAACAATGGCATGTCAGATGTGTACGCACAGTACTTTGGCAGTCACTCTGCTGCTGTGTTGGGAGTTGGAGGTATTACTAAAGTCGGCTCTTTGCCTCGTATCCGCCTCAAGTTTGTCACGGTCGTGTTTTGTCACGGTCACGTTACTATAGGCGATCAGACCGGTAATCTTTGGTGGAGGCTTCAAAACGGAGACATATTTATGCAGCATCCTCCTCAGATTTCCATTGTGCTGATTGGGACCAATGACTTAGGAGCTGCCAGCTGTAGCGCAGGCATGTCAGGTGTAGATGCAGCAGTGAGTGGAGTTGTGTCAAGGTGTGTATGCACGACAGCACATGTCAGCGCAGATGAGTAAGCATCCACAGTTGCGTGCAATGTTGCTGATCAAGAAGCTAGTCATGTGCATTGAGCTTGTACATGGCATGTTGTGTACCGTAAATTCTGGCTGTGATGAGCTGCTTTCTTTCAAACGAATAGCATTAATGCAATGCACTGCAGCTGACAGTGAGAACACATAGCCCAAAACCACATGTAAGCCTTTGGGCCTGCACAAATCATATTTTTGGACCACTTCTGTCATTGCTCATTGCAGTTTGCCTCTGCAGGATTGAAAGCATTCTAACATTGTTGAAGCAGAAGAACCCCCACACAACAGTCATCGTGATGGGGTTGTTACCCCGAGGAGATGGGGAAGAAGATGGCGTATACACCCAGCCAAACAAATATACTCAAGGCATCAGCAATGTCAATGCTGGTTTGAAGACCGTTGCCTCAGGACTATCTGGAGTACAGTTTGTCGACTGTGGACCTCAGTTGCTGCCAGATGGCAAGGTATGCCTGCCCTAGGCCCAATGCACACACATCACTTGACCTGGATGTGCAGCTTCCAGGCTTGGAGTCAAGGACAATGTACACAGCTGCCTGATGCATCATACTGGTGGAGCAGTACACTTTTCCTGCAAGACTGCGACAATGCTTGTACACTTGCCACAACCTTTCACATCTGTTGCAGCTGACTGCACTGCACTTGAATGTGCCTGCAAGTATGCCCTGTGAGCTGATGACCACCACTTCTAAGTATACGAGTGTAAGTCATTGCGCTGTGTCAGCACAGGACGTTGTTTGCTGACTGCAGATATATGCTTCGATCCTACCAGATGGCCTTCACCCAAATGCAGAGGGCTTGGGTCGACTTGCAACTTGCTTGTCACCCTTGGTGAACGAATACGTTTAGTTGTACGGGTCAAAGTTGGCTTGCACAGTACAATCTTTGCTGGAGTGACCCACAACCTGTTGATCAAAGCTGTTGTGTTGTTTGTTGTTGTACGAAACATGGAGAAGCATAGATAGGAACATGATTGCCAAAGTGTATGTGAAACAATTGATCACCGATAGCCGGATCAACAGCCGTGTTGGCAATTCACTAGTCAAGTTTCTCAGTCTTTACGTGTCCCCACGTGAGGCGACGGACATCTCACACGTAACGCGTGCTTGGCTTCCTATGCTGCTCTTGGTGGGTTCCAATGACACTGATCGCCGTCGACAGCGGGCAAAAGCACGCGGTGTGGGATCGCAAACAGCTGCACTTGTCTCCCAAACACGTTCACGCCATCTGTGCATTTGACTGGTCGTGTCCTTCCCATACTGCCTTTCATAGATCTGCTGTCGCGAAAGCTAAGGTCAGCAGCCCTGCGGGACCGACTTCTTCCAAACGCATATGCATCTTTGACCTACTATGGCTTGAGCGCGAGCCATCTACGCTTGCGCGTTGACCGGCCGGCAATGCTCCCGAGAAGGCCTGCAAGCCAGCGCTTGTTTTTTTTGCTCGTCAGCTCGGTCCTCGCCGCTCATACTACAAGATGCGAGCCTGGCGCAAGAACGGGCCAAGGCGAAACCACATTGGTAGTATACAGCTATCGTCACGCAGACCCGGAAGCTCTCGGCAACCTGCAGCATTTCGTCAGCGCCGTTATCAAGCCTCAGGACCCAGCGCGGTACATAATCGTAGTGGATCAAGCCATGCAACAGCACGGCCACATGTCTGCCCACGGCTTGCCGCAGCTATCGGCCAATGCAGAATACCTCACGATCAGGGACTGCTTTGAGCTTGGTCACGTTGGCAAAGTTTTGTTGGGAGAGAAGAGCTCAGTCCATGTCAGCATGGCACAGTATCAATATTTTGTATGGCTGGACAGCTCTGCAAAAGGACCTTTGTTACCCACTCACACCCTGCAAGGCGACCATGCTTCTGCTTGGCATACTCTCCTGACCTCCCGCATTACTGCTACTACCAAATTGGTGGGTGCCAACATTGTCTGCGAGCCCATCAGAGAGGTAAAGCTACGTTGGGCTTGCACCAATTCCATGCCTTTGCATCTGTTATCTTGCATGCATGCTGAGTTGTACTCTGAAAGACACACACCTCTCCATGCAACTGCAGTGAAGTCTTGATTGGTCCACCAGCTCTGCATTCACTGCATGTCCTCTGATGTTGCAGGACTTGATGCCATATGTGGAAGCCACTCTGATGGCAACAGACACTGTGGGACTCCAAGTGCTTCAGAAAGCCAAGTGTTTTGACTGCTATGCAACGTGGCATGAGGCCAAGATGAAAGGAGAGGTACTATT
>JAABUK010011066.1_pt1 | contig 11852 bp, 10 predicted proteins | sample 5559141 | NCBI WGS metagenome assembly JAABUK01 (sample SAMN10711869, study PRJNA513367) | rock metagenome | isolation source: Antarctica rocks | place: Antarctica: Victoria Land, Pudding Butte nord | collected 2016-01-03 | reverse complement strand
AGGTCAAAGCCAGGGGAGTTTTCGCTCTCGAATTTGCACATGTGGGAATGGTCTGCTTGGATACCCGCTCGCTCAACGTCCTGAACTGTTGGCGAAGCAGATTCTTCATCAACGATCTGCACCAAAGTTAGGGTACTCAACTTCAAACTCCGAACTGATCGAGTACTTACAAATCGCGAGGTATTGGAGCCTTTGAGATGCGTAGGCTTTGCCTCATGAAAGAAGTAAATATGATATCTATTCATGATCTGGATGAATTGACGATCGATATTTTGTAAAGTCTCGTTGTTTGTCTTCAAAGCCTCGACTAATTGCGGCGCGGTGGAGTTTTGTGGCATTACGGCACTGCATATCCATTCTAAACGAGATCCCCATTTTGCAACATCTGCACCTTTATGTGGAGTTCCGAGGAACAAAATACCATACGTTGACACGAATATGGAACGCAGGTGTTCGGTCTTTGGACCGCGAATTTCCGACGAGTAGATTAATGCCTGAACATACCGACCCATCAGCAATTTGTAGTGGGAGGCAAGGCCTGAGTACTTACACGCTTAACAACAAGTCCGCCAAGTGAATGTGCTATGAAAACTATTGGGCGTTCAGTGGCCTTTCTAATCTACACACCTTTATTAGTGATGAGTTCTTTCCAACGGGTTTCGGAGACCAGGGCCAGTGGCAGGATGACATACTCGTCGATTTGCAGCAAGCTCGGCAACAAGATGCTCTGCATGGTTGTGTATCTTATCCTTCGAAACGCCATCCGTAAAAGATGTAATATCTGCATCATAGCCATATACGAGAATTCGTGCATGCTGTTCCTCGAGTATAGGTGGTAGCAACTGTTCCGGCCAGAAGATCTTCGACTTTTCGCTCGTCCACGTATTTTGGGGATTGCCTTGTAAACCGTGCACAAAGACAATATCCACATCGGCGGGTCGAGATGTATGGATCTCTGTCAACCCAAAGCGATTAACGCTCACGACTTGAGTCTTGGAAGTAGCCTGGCGTAATTAGTATCTATACAGGGTTTTCGCGCGACATGGAAGTCATAACTCACCATTATCGGCAAGACCAAAGCGTGAAGTTGACGCCTTGATGGTGCAGTATGGACTATAGGCCATATATGTAGATTTATGCAGGCCGACGAGGCGGATCAGTCATGTAGTACGAGTGAGTCAGGTACACCCAAGTCGCTGCCTATGACGAATACTATCTTTGTTGTGCCAAGTCTCAGGGCTACACTTGTGCAGGCAGAGCAAGGAGATGTCTTAATCTAGGAATGATGACTGGCTTCGGCTGAGCCTCTTCTGCGGAGGGACCCGAGGCACACAAAGCCCCGTGAGTGTTGGGGACGAGTGAGAAGATCAGCTGGCACACCCAAAGGTGTAGGCGCACTTGGTCCTCCATTGTGGATTCGGGGGGCGCACGACGTTTCGAGGTCAGCAGGGGTTTCGCAAGCGCGCTATTGTAGGGCTGAACTCGGTGGCTCGATTTTCCATCAACAAATTATCTACCGCTGGACGGACTCGGAGTCTGCACGACTATGTTAGATCCTGTAGGAAGATCTTGGTTTCTGTGCATCGATTTCAGCAAACGCGTCGCAGCGTTCGAGTATATTGGTGAAATACTCCAGTCGATGACAGTCCCGTGGCCTGCGCACCCTGTATGAACCATGGAAACTGCTGTTGAAGAAAGAAAAGTTGATGCAGTGCGAAACAAACTCTTCTTCAAAAAACGATAGATGACAGGGAAAGTATGTTCTGATCGGGCTAGAGTATTAGAGAGAGCGTGCTGTTGTTAGGTTTCCCTGTTTAAGAGGGTCCTCTAGAAGATGTTTGCTCTCGTCAACTTTGGCTTTGTGTAACGCGGGTCACTGCTGGCCTTTGCTGACTATCTTACCGAGACGACATAAACTGTCCCAATACAATTCTCTTGTAAGCTCACAGACCGTGGTCGCAAAAACGCCAGTGGTTTGCTCTTGGGGGCCGATGTAACTAGCAAGCCCTGATGTGAGAGCCCCAGCAGCCCATCAAGGTCTTTGTCTTGCAGGATAAGGTCTTCGAAACCTGGCGAGTAGCAGACTCGAGGCACCCTTCATACTGTTATTCTAGCTGTGAGAAGGCTTTGTCAACCCTTGATTGCTATGATCACCTGTTGTCTGCAATTTTCCTCCCCATACTTTGCAGGTAAATCGGTGTACAGTCGGAGGAAAATTGACGGCGCTGTTGCTCTAGAGCGTTCCTTAATTTTCGTTGTACCTTCGGAGTCTGAATCCCGAGATACGATATCATGCATAGCCAGAGAGAGTTGTAAGCCTCGACCAAAAGAAGAAGAAATCCTCGACTTGGTTACGAATACCGGTGGCCTCATTATCTTCTGTGTTCCTTGGAGATATCCCGGACACAAGCACAACAAGCCTTTGCTACGAAACGCGCCGTCACAACTGTGGCTAGAAGAACTTACGTGAATCATGCCTGATCCTTGGATTCGTTATGGCTAGGGGCACTTTGACGAATGGTATGCACTTCTCAAATCAGAACCTTAGCTTCAGGCTTACTACATGTACACGTGGAAACCAGGGCTATCTTTGAGAACGAGAGATTCAATCCCAAGCTCGTGAAACACTTCTGATATCATCTGGGTACGTCACCAGGGCAGACACAGCATGAAGAGCCCATAGAATGAATGGGCGAGGCTTATCTTGTAGTTAATTCACCAGGCAGCTTTAGCGTCCATTAAGATCTTAGCTACCTACATAACGCCGTACGCATGTTGATGGAACTAAAACGTGACCGCTCATAACATCTTGTACGTCGAATCGATAATGACAAATATCGACGGAAGGCTTCTCTTGCTAGGACAAACTAGAAGGAAGCAGTCAAAGACTCCACTTACTATGCCGTACTTGAGTAGCAAAACAAAGGAATGCACTCATTAAAGCTCGTTGTCGCCGACACTGGCCTTTGCTTGAGTGAGATAGTAAAGTCGCTAAACAAATCCATGCTTTGCCTTTTCGCCCTGACACGCAACTACTAAGCCGACAATCTCACAAAATAACCCCATCACATCTTCCCCTTGACCTCTTCCATCTTGCCTTTAGCCTGCCCCGTCACCTCCTCTGCCTTGCCCTTCGCCTGCCCCATCATCTCATGTCCTTTTGATTTTGCTTCACCAGCCATCTCAGCAGCAGACCCTTTCGCTCCACCAGCCATCTCGGACGAAGAACCTTGCGCTTCACCAGTCATCTGAGATGCGGAACCTTTCATCTCCTCTACCTTGCCCTTAGCCTGCCCCATCATCTCAGATCCTCGTGATTTCGCTTCACTAGCCATCTCAGATGCAGACCCTTTCGCTTCACCAGCCATTTCAGATGAAGTGCCTTGCGCTTTACCAGCCATGTGAGATGCAGAACCTTGGGCTTTTGAGGTGTTGATGCCGACTGTCTCTTTCACGGTCTGAGTCGCGGCCTCTGATGGAAGATATCAGTATATGGAGCAGAATGTTGAGATTAGGATTGAATGAAATAATCACGTACCACCTCTCTCAATACCCTTGACTGCAGCATCAGCAACGGTCCGATCAAGAGTTTTAGCTGCCTCTTTAGCTGCATCGATAGCTGATTTGCGAGCATACGGTGAAGTCGAAAACACCCGAGTGCGTGCTAAAGGCAGGGAGTTGCGCGGTAGAGCCTTGAGGAATGACATTGTCATTGGAATGTAGTGATTTACTAGGTTTTGGGATAGCCGTTTTTGTGATTTTCCGAGAAGCTCCGCAGAAGAGGTTGCAATGAGGCAAAATAATAATCATCTAAGTGGCAGTGATGCAATTCTTCGAAGTTGCACACTGGGTTATCCATGTGACGTCAGGGCGTGATACCGGAGGGTAGATGTTCCGGTATTAGTAGAAGTAGCGGTACTATAACATCACCGTAAGCCCGAAGCGGCCAAAACACAACAACAGACAAAATCCTGACACTGGTTCACCCCTATTCTTGGTTCGCACATTTTCCTGGCTCAGAACATCCTTTCGAACGACCCCTGCAGCTTCGTCGATCAATCCTCAAACTCGACCGACAACCATGCTTGCTTTTCATTGGCGAGCTCAGCAACGCAAAGTCGCAGAAGGGTAGTAGCTCCGCGATATTCATCCTGAGCTGGTGAGGAAGAAGGCCGAATATTGAGGAATATGTGCCAGATCATGAGACTGTAGCAATCGACGTTATGATTAGAAAAAAACTCTACTGGTTCCGCTCTTTTTCTAGCTAAACACAAATCTCCACCACCTGAAGCCGTCAACAGTCACCTTCAAGTCTGCCGGTAACCGGTTTTCCAAGTCTTCACAAAGAGGATTCTTCAAGCTGACTTCTCTAAGGGCTAGCCAAACGGATTCGAATGGCTTCTCTTCTGCACAGCTTCGCCTAAGGATCTCACACGGCCTTAATCTTCCGCATTGGGTACAAGTCGGGTCTCTTTAGATCGTGTGGGATGTAGCCAGCTCAGATCTTTATGATCCACTCGACTTCTGGTATCTGCACTTCGGAAGTGGCCAATGGAAACCTCAACGACTAACACAGCAACACGCTATATTCAAGGCAATGCTTGGCGAGACCCAACTTAAGTAGACAGTAGTCAAGTTCGCGATTGGCCAGGATCCCTTCTCACCTTGAATACTCACTGAACTCTTACCACCGCGGATAAACAGACAAACGTTGCTTCCAATGCTGTCAGGACTGGTGTCCGTGTAGACCTCTCAAAATACCACACAACAACCATGGCAGCAGGCTATCCCGTTTCTAGTGCGCTAATACTCTTCATACTCTCTATTGCCTCGAAAATTGGCCCACCGCCCTCGGTCTTTCATGATCCGAAAGCTATGTGTGTAGGAAATGTTCGTGTCGGATTAATCTGTCCTTACAGAAATCTCTGTCCGATGAAAACCACATTGGGTGAGGTACGAAGCAAACTTTGCTGGTTCTTATCTTCTCAGAGCACCCACCGAAGATTCGCAACAGTGTGCCATCAACGCGCCACGTCTGTTGGTATATGATCAAGAATAAGGAAAGCCGTATTTCGATCTCACTTTTCCTACCAGCCAGCCGAAAAGCTCCACAGTAGATTTGCCCTTTGACCCAAATTGGCTTTAAGCTTAGCAAAAAATATCCGTCTTCGGAGAGCATACTATTTACCCACATAACTGATCATCTTTTTCATGGGGCCTATATCGGCGTCCTATAACCTGTATCAGATGATAATCGCTTACGCCGCTGATGCAGAAGCTAGAAATTTGAAGTAAAAACTTCGAGAGTCGCAGATTCGTGATCCGAAAAGTCCATGTACCTCACAAATGCGAGCAGTATTCCTGGACTGTTCGGATATCCTCCCATCCAGGCCCGTGTGTCTCTTAGCCAAGGGGTCGGCAACGTTCAACCATGAAACGCCAAGTCGTTGGGCCTTTAATGAACCTTACGCACTCCTGCACGAGATATGGAAGGTTGCCAGTTTGCCACGGTCCGAGCATATTGGAAAGCAGATTGCTAAAGAAAGAGGTAACATTTCCTTAGAAACCAATCTCAAGAGGTCGAAGCAGGCCGGCCTCAGACGAAGCATGTCTAAGCTCGATGCTCAAGAGCTAGCATCAAGAGTGTGTAGCCGGATTTGCTTCCGAACAGAAACCCCATTGGCGGAGCCATAAGATAGACGCGGCGCAGAAGTGTCGTTTTGGCACAGAGCTTTCCGGATGTAGGGGTGATTGCGGGTGTTTGATGGATGGAGTTTCTGCAGGATGCTTTCTCGGATCTGGAATTGCGCCTCCCGGACCGTAGGCTGGTGTTTTCGCTGATTCTGAATCTCGCGGCGGTACCAATAGGCAACTGGCCACCGCCGGCACAGTTACGCTTTTTGATTATGTCCATCCTCAAGGACGAGGAACGGACTACGCCGTGATTTCTGGTGGTGTCGTCCACCCCATTCCTTGGGTACGACAACCTTCACAATACTGTGCTCACGTCCAGCGTCTTCTACAACCTTGAGGAATGGTGCCAAGGCGTCTAGGGCTTATTTTATTTAGCCCTGCCCATCTTCAGTGGGCGAAGGATATGAAGCAGCTCGCGTCATATTCGGGATCTCCGCTCGCTTCATTGTGTGCCAGGATTTTCATGCCATCTCGAAGTGTGGTCTCGAGGTGCTGGTTCTCGAAGATGTGGTACGAACAATATATTCTTTTTGCGGAGCGCTCTGGCTTCCACCATCAGTTGATGATGGTAGTCGGGTCCTAACGGAGGGTTGTGCCCCGTTCAGTCTTATTATATGCTCGGAAGGTTTCGGGCTGGTTTTCTTTAGCCCTAGTCCCTTTGGCAACTCTTGCAAGCATAGTCTGGGCTAGGGCTTATTCATCAACCGAATACCCGCATCAGACGCTTGCAATCGAATTAGACTTCAGACAAATCGTTGAAGAAGATCATGAAACTATACACCTTGTAAGAAAGTGTATATTCATGAAGCCGCAAAATGCTGACAAGGCTTTGAAGGTAGAAACTGCCCGTTGAAGAAATGCCGAAGGACAAGCCTCAACGATAATCAAACAGAGGAGAAGATAGAAAACTATCTGTAACAATCACATGACAGGAATGACAGCTCCATGAAAGGGTCGCCACAGTAATTGTTCTATTAACATCTGGGATTTCAATGGTCAACCTGTGTGGCTGGGATAACTTGTAACGTTTGCCACCAACATAACCAAATTTTAGTCGCTCCAGCATCTACGTCGGAAAACTCTCCGAGAAGGAGCGGTACAGCCTATACCTTGTCGATAAGTCATATACCCGCAAGTAGTGGTTAAAGAACTCGCACCAAAGCATAGCGGACTTGACAGTCCAGCTCAGCCTTGATTGCGGCTGTCAGATGCTTCAAGTTGGCAATGGTCATACTCTCGTAGCTATCTCTTGTGGGTGACAGGGTATGATAAACAACTTCGGAGATGTACTTCAGTTCTCCAGTCTCGGCCATGGTATATGTGGCATTTGGTCGTCCACCATGTAAAACCCTAGACCCTGGGAGCCTTTGCTCTTTTGAACTATCCACCACGTTCTTCCAGTGGAACCGTTCGTCCAATAAAGTCGCGGCCTTGGCTAACTCTTCGTTGAAGGCCGCACCAGAGTGACCACGCCGTCTGACTATCTTGGAAGACGACTTCGCCCTCTCCTCCCGCTACCGGCAGAGCGAGAACAGCAGGGTCATGGAGAGGCGACTAGGAAAGTAACCCGTTGACCTCAGTACTTTATGATGCCTGAAAAATGTCTGATCCTTAGGCCACGAGTGACAACAGCCCTACTGCCACTCGATATTGGTGTTCCTGGTTCTGGTTGCGTTAGTCATGGCTATTGCCCCTGAAGATCACCTGTTTGGTTCATTATCGCTTACGCGAGGTGGGTGAGGCCCCTTACACAGAGCCAGTTAGCTGGTCTTGAAAGTTGAGATCCTGCCAAAAAGACTCGGCTGAATCAGCTGCATGCTTTCGAGAAGCCGTCTTAATGATGTGATGTTGCACACAAGCAGAAGCAGAAGCGTTGCAAAAAAGGGGTAGTTGTTTAAGCATAGTGCTTTGAAAGAGATTCCCTTTGTCGAAGGCGTTCGATGAACAGATAATTTTGAGTGTGAGTATGGGTGAATATGTTGAATCTATGTTAATCATAGAAGAAAACGCAAGAGCTCCACCAAGTTCTTCTCCGATGAATCGTGGGACCTCACCATATCTTTGAAAAGGGCTCCCGATGCTGGTGACGTTAACGAACAGCTTGCTTGTGGCAGATAGAAGCCCGCGGCTCTTGGAAAAGTCAACGTCTTCGGTTTGTGTGATTGTTGAAATGACCACCCGAGTGGATTAACGATGCTTAGGGGAAGAAAGGGGTTCGTTTTCTTTCCTGTAATATCCCAAGGTCCTCTCTGATTCGTCGCATATGAAGTATGTCGTCAATGAAGGGTCGTTACAGCAGCTACTGGGATGATTTGATCCATCCATTCGAAGATGTGAGTCTGAAAAGATTGGTTGTGACCAACCGCAGAATGCTAAATCCATAAACACGCTCCACGCATTTTAGTAAGAAGCAAGTTTCCGGAGTCCGGAAACCCCAGATTAGACGTCGAAGCTTGATCGACCTGATGTCAGAGTCGATGGGCCTTGCCAGCAAACCTGATTTTCTTGAGTAGAAGCTACAGTGTGTCTTGGGATTCAGAGCATGATTATTGACTGAGATTGAGGCTGAACCCGCTCTGTGTGTCTTGCAGGACTTTAATCAGTATTTAAGTCGCACGTAAGACCATCAATTCAAGGGCTTACTACGGTAACTGTGAATGAGCGACTCAAGGCAAGAGAATTAACGGAATCAACTTATTGCAGATCTCAACAATGACTCTCTACGGCTGAAGCTTGCTCAAAGCAAAAGTCGGGATGCGAAGAAGGCCTTGATGTCTGAGTGGCGCTCAGCAGAATCTATATGTACGGCGTCAGTCTACCTTCGAGAACGAAGCCTGCAGATCGGATCTGCTGCGGCTGCCCTTCCGACTTTCGGCGATGCACACTGGGTGGTAGGCTCACAAGTTTGTGGGGAGCCAGACTTACAGAAGATCTCCCTATGCTTGTCAGGCCGCCCTAAGGGCCTATCCCCAGACGTGTCGCGAAGCGTTGATGTATGATCTTGGGTTTGTGAGTAATTTGCAACTTGGTTGATCTGACGAGATGGTGCGCCTTCGGTAGCTTGTCTGGCTGACCGTGTGTCCCGGTCGGAGACGGAGGCTATCTACTCCTCGATGAAGAGCTACTTTGGTAAAGCGGTACTACAAATACAGATTATGCATAGACGGATGAGGCTCTATCGATTTGAGAGAACAGCGGCTGGTTCTGTGGAGGTAAGATAGACGAGGTAAATTTAGGAAGGTCTGGAAGGATGAGACTAAGGGTACGGAAAGGTTCATAACCAACAAACCCCAAACGGCTCTCCTAGCCTACATTATCTACAGCCGCACCTCACCGAAGAACAAGATACTGTCTTCTATAACTTGCAAGATATACTGACCTATATGTCGGTTTCGAGACAGACTTGATTGCAAGCTTAAACAAAACGGAGAGACAAGGGGTAAGACTCAGTGGCTGTCTTCATAAAGAACCTTCCAGTCCTCGCCACTTCAAGAATCGCGCTTACGTCGCTAAGCATATGTGATCTCCAAATGTCGTGGTCTGACAAGTATATCATCAAGAACCTCCTGCCTTTCCTCTTTTCTTTACCTCTCGAACCATTCGAAGGGGATGAAGGCGATACGCCCAACGCAACTGCTTTTATTATATCTAATAACCTTTGTTGCAGTTCGCTCAACCAGATATCCTACCTTGCACTGCAAGCAAGTATACTGGTTTCATTACCTGCGCTTCCCGGCACTCTACTTATCTAAGGGAGGAAATTGCAGCATGCCTAGATTGGTAGGATATAATTCTGTGAAACATCGAAGAGCCGTCGAGCCCCTCGTTTGCCTCACACTTGGCTCAAAAAACTAGTAATAATAGGCTTGCACTGACGCAGATCCGACTAAGGTCGCTCCTCGAACAGATTTCGCCAGCGAGGCCGCACGACAAATGCTCTCTGAAGCACATCAAGACCGTTCCTCACTATACTGTCCTTCTTTCCAGAACTAAGCGGTATGCGTAAAGGGAGAAGGTGATAAGTAAGTGTCTCATCTACTCAGGTCACTTAGAAATTCGAGCATTGAGGAGTGAAGATCATTGCGGCACTGTACAGGTTGAGCCAATACCGCCGAATACAAATGATCTGCTTCATGACATGCCAAAACAATATACCATCCATACTACCTGTCAATTGGTCTGGCATCATAATCGGGTTTTACGACGACTTTGGAGCGATGCGGCGACGAAGACAAGGTGGCCTTTACACCTCATCGCCTTTTATATGTTGTTCGAACATATGACTTATAATCAGCCATTTGAAATCTCGTCTTTTTGAAGTTTTGATGTGGTCGTGTATTTCCGTCGATTGGGGATCATCCTCTTTCGAGTGGGATCAGGCAATACAGACTATCAAACATCATGTTATTCGATAACAGCAAGGGCTGGACTAAAACATAGAATTATAGAACACTTTTACAGTTTGTGTAAGCACCCCATGGTAGCACGTGGTGAGATTAAGAGCTAGATTACAGAATGTGCATATGTTTTATATTTACATGGCGTGACAGCACAAGGTAAGCCATACTTCACATATAAATCAAGCCTGAGAGTGCTTCTTGACCACTTCCACCACCTCGTGCAGCCCTTTGACAATCACAGTTGGCCTTCCCAAGTCCCCTTCAACAAGTTGATCCGTCCAGCCGTTTCCAGCTCGATCAACCCAGGCGGCCTGCATCCCTACGGATCGGGCACCCACAATATCAAACGGATTTCCACTTACCAACCACATTTTACTCATCGCTTCTTTTGTGTTTTCCTTACCCACCTTCCCAGCAAGGTGGTAATACGTTTCAATACTTGGCTTGAACTTCTTCACTTCTTCAACAGTGACGATGTCCTTGAAAATCGAAGCGTGAGGGCCAAGATCTGGAGATGACCTTACCGAGTTTGTAACCATCTCATTGGTACCATTGGAGAATATCACAGCTGTGATATTGGGAGCTTCTGTAATTGACTTGAGAGCTCCGGCTACATCAGGGAATGTAGATAACGAATCGTAGGCTTTCATTAGAGATTCGATGGATTTACCATTTAGAGAGACCCCTGAGTCTTTCAGGGCATGACTCAGGGAATTTCGTGTAATGGTTGAGAATGGCTCATATTGGTCTATCACAGTGTCAGACTTATGAGGGCGGAAAGTGAGAATTCAGGTTATGTACTCATGCTGTTCAGACGCCATGTGTATTCCAATTGGTAGCGTCTCCACAATGCAGCTAGGCTTGTGGCTTTTTCACTCCCAAAATGAGTGGAGAGTTCTTTGGCTACAGATTCTGTCGACAGAAGGGTCCCGTAAAGATCGAAAGCAACAACAACGTTCTCGTTTGATGGCATCTTGTTTGCAGATCAACGTAGTAGACAATGAAGGGAAGGTAATTTCTAAAAGGTTTGCAACAGCGGGGCTCTTTATCGATTAGGGCCTTCTTGGCGGCAATGACGTAGCCGCCGGAACTACATACCTCAATTCCCGACCTCTGATGTCGATATCGGTCACATATCTCGTCGTACTGACAGCAGCACCATCTCCATGTCAGATGAAGAACATCGAGGCAATTATGAGACCTTTCGTGATTGTTTCTCTGGGCCAATCGTCCACAGACTCCTCACAAGACCGGCAAAGCCCGTGAACAAAAAAGGTGCGAAGAACCGCAAGAATGCGGTAAGAGGTGCCAACTATGTCGAACAGGAGGTTGGCAATGGGGCGGAGGATTTAATTGACTTTGTAGATGTATGAGCACTTCCTCAATCTGCTAGAACAAAGCACTAAAAGCCTTTAGTTCCTGGCAACAGAGTTGTTCGACTCATTACCGCGAGACCTACAAACGCTGTCATATTCGGCTATCCAGAGGGACGGTCGCCTCGCTAAGGCTTACAACGATCCAATATCGTCACAAACGATAGAAGGTAACTTGTCAAGTATCCCATCTTCTGTCGCCGATTCCCTCAAGACCTACGCCATTCTCCTTGACCCCTCAGATCTGCCCAAACTTCTCACCCCTATATTTCAAGACTACGTCGATATCGTCACAGCTTCACCTCCCGTGTGGTCATCCACCCGCGCATCCGCTTGTGAGATCTGCGATCGAAGCTGGATACCTCTGACGTACCATCACCTCGTG
>JAABUK010011065.1_pt1 | contig 11857 bp, 9 predicted proteins | sample 5559141 | NCBI WGS metagenome assembly JAABUK01 (sample SAMN10711869, study PRJNA513367) | rock metagenome | isolation source: Antarctica rocks | place: Antarctica: Victoria Land, Pudding Butte nord | collected 2016-01-03 | reverse complement strand
ACCCCGAACGTGTCCCTGGTCAGCCTCGACGTGAACCTGCGGCAGCAGGCGACGGTGCAGCAAATCAACGACGCCATGAAGGCGGCGAGCCAGGGCGCGCTGCGCGGCGTGCTTGAATACAGCACGGAAAAGCTGGTCAGCATCGACTTCAACCACCAGCCCGCGTCGTGCACCTTCGACGCCACGCAAACGGCCGTCGTGGACGGGCAACTCGCGCGCGTCATGGGCTGGTACGACAATGAGTGGGGCTTCAGCAATCGCATGGTCGATACCGCCGCGCTGTTCGGCAGTCTCTAGGCGTGCCGGTCCGCACGCTGGACGGCGTGGCCGTCGCGGGGCGGCGCGTGCTGCTCCGCGCCGACCTCAACGTCCCGGTCCGCGATGGGGCGATCTCCGACCTGACCCGGATCGAGCGGCTTTCGCCGACGATCCGGGAGCTGTCCGCGGCGGGTGCGCGGGTGATCGTCTGCAGCCATTTCGACCGTCCCCGGGGCCGGCGCGTGGCGGCGATGTCGCTCCGGCCGATGGCTGCCGCCCTGGGCGGCGTGCTGCGGCGGGAGGTCGCTTTCGCCGACGACTGCGTGGACGGCGCGGCCCAAACGGCCGTGGACGCGCTGGCGGACGGCGGCGTGCTGGTGCTGGAGAACACGCGGTTCCATGCCGGCGAGGAAGCGAACGATCCCGCCTTCGCCGCCGCGCTCGCCGGCTTGGCGGACCTTTACGTCAACGACGCCTTCTCCGCCGCGCACCGGGCCCACGCCAGCACCGAGGGCGTCGCGCACATATTGCCCGCCTATGCCGGCCGCCTGATGCAGCAGGAACTGGAGGCGCTCGACGCCGCGCTGGGCAACCCGGCCCGGCCGGTCTGCGCGATCGTCGGCGGCAGCAAGGTGTCGACCAAGCTTGAGTTGCTGGGCAACCTCGTCGGCCGGGTCGACATCCTGGTGATCGGCGGCGCCATGGCGAACACCTTCCTGGCGGCCGAGGGCGCCGAGGTCGGGCGCAGCCTGCAGGAGGCCGACATGCACGGGACCGCGCGGGATATCCTGGCCGAGGCCAAGCGGGCCGGGTGCGACGTGGTATTGCCGACGGATGCGGTTGCCGCCCGGGAGTTCAAGCCGAACCCGGCGACCGAGATCGTCTCCGCCCGGGCGATTCCGGCCGGGTCGATGATGCTGGACGTCGGCCCGGCCACGGTGCAGGCGCTCAAAGATCGCCTGCCGGACATCCGCACCCTCGTCTGGAACGGCCCCCTGGGCGCGTTCGAGACCCCGCCGTTTGACGCGGCGACCACGGCGCTCGCCCACGCGGTGGGCGAGGCGACGGCGCAGGGCGCGCTGCGGAGCGTGGCCGGCGGCGGCGACACGGTATCCGCGCTCCGCCACGCCGGCGAGATCGAGCGCCTGAGCTACGTCAGTAGCGCGGGGGGCGCGTTCCTGGAGTGGCTGGAGGGCAAGACGCTGCCGGGCGTCGCGGTGCTGGAGGGCTGATGCCGCCATTCGCGCCCAAATAAGCCTTGACGGCGCGCGTTAATCAATCATCAATCAGTGCGGTTTACAGTTTTCCGACGCCTCCACCACCTCCCCTCTGAACCGGCCCGGCCCGGCCCGGCTGGTACGCGAGGAGCAGAAGCAGGCCACGCCCCACGTGAGGCCGGCGCTGCCGAACGCGATGCCGGCGGTGCCGCCACCGCGGGGTCGTTGCTGAACCTCTCGGTTTAGGCGCGCCCTAACCTAGCGCGGCCGCCACCCAGGCGGCCCAAGCCAGCGCGGCCCGATCCTGCCCCCGCCGGCCGACAATCTGAATCCCAAGTGACAAGCCGTCCGGCCCAGTGCCCGCCGGCACGCTCACACATGGCACGTGCAGGCTGGTCCAGATGAAGTTGAACGCGGCGTCCCCCGTCCATTCCAGGCCGACCGGCGCCTGACCCGGCGCCGCCGGTGTCAGCAGGATATCAAGCTCGCCCATCGCGTCGGGGAACGCCGCCTGCAAGCGGCGAAACACGCCCTGGGCCTCCACTAGCAGCGAAGCCGGTTGGGCTAGCCCCCACTCCATGCGCTCCCGCAGCACCGGGCTCAGCTGATCCCGGGCATGATGCAGCTCCCATCCCAAGGCCCGCGCACTCTCCGCGTTCATAACCACGCTATGCGCGGCCTCCATAGCGTCGAACGCCTCGGGAAGATCGAACGTGAGCACATCCGCACCCGCCCGCGCCAGCGCGGCCGGCACCGCCTCCATGAGGGCCTGAGTTTCAGGCAGCGCCTTGCCCCAAACCGGCGAGCGGCAAACGCCGATCCGGGGGGCGCGGCCCGGCGACGCCTCCGGATCGCCCAGGTCGAGGCCGCTCACCGCTTCTGTCAGCAAGGCGCAGTCCGCCACGCTGCGCGCCATTACGCCCACCGTGTCGAGACTGTCGGACATGAGCTTCATGCCCATGCGATTGATGGTGCCAAAGCTCGGCTTGTAGCCGACCACGCCGCAATAGGCCGCGGGCCGGATCACGCTGCCCGCCGTCTGCGTCCCGTACGCCAGCGGAAAGTACCCAGCCGCAACGCCGGCCGCCGAACCGCTGCTGGAGCCGCCCGGCGTGCGCGTGGGGTCGTGCGGATTGGTGGTCGGGCCGGGTTGGCGGGTGGCGAACTCGGTCGTGACCGTTTTACCGAGCACCACCGCGCCTGCCGCCCGCGCCCATGCCACGCAGGCCGCATCCGCCCGCGGCCGGTGCCCGCGCCAGATGCTGGAGTTGTACTCGCTCGGCATATCAGCGGTGTCGATCACGTCCTTCACGCCGATCGGCAAGCCGTGCAGGGCGCCGGGCAGCGGACGAACGGCCTTGGCCTGAGCCGGATCGAGGTAGGCCATCGCGCGCAGAATGGGCTCCCGGCGCTCGATGCGGGCCAGGCATGCCTCGAGCAGCGCGGCGGGCTTGAGCGTGCCCGCCCGGATCGCATGGGCCGCAGCGGTCGCGGTGAGGTCGGCGGGATCGGCCATCGATGTCGCTCTTTCAATGCGCCATCAGGCTGGCGCAGTTGGGGGCGCAGGTCCATCTTCACAGAATTATGCCGCAAGCCCAATCCTCCGTTCGCGTTGCCCAGGCCAGGGACGGCACCCTCACCTATCTCGTGGACGCCGCGCCGGAAGCGCTGCCCCCGGTGCGGAGCCGCGACCTCGAGGCGGCGTGGGACGCGGCGCGCGCGGCGGCCACCTTGTCGGAGTGGGGCACCCCGCGCATGTTCCGCTTCCGCCAGGCGGACGGCAGCACGACGGACCTCGCCCTCTCCGACCAGGACGCACGATGCTGGGCCGGCGCCGTTGACCAGACGACGGGCATGCAGACGCCCTATGGCCTGTCGCTCTGCCTGCGGCTTCTCGCGCTGGTGGACCTGCTGGCGCGGGCGCCCTGGACCGGCGTGCTCTGCCGCATCGGCCGGGCCGGCGCCGCACTCGACCCATTGCTCGTCCGGACAGCCGCGACGGCGCCGTTGACGAACCAGGCCGGGTTCGATGAAGCCGCGTTCCGTGCGAAGCTCGCCTGCATTGCCGCGCCGGCACCGGCCGGTCTGCCCCTATCAGGAGCCACTGCATGACCCGTCCGCCTCTTCGCCTGGCGCTCGCGCTACTCCCGCTACTGGTCGTCGCTTGCCAGCCGCCAACCGCCCGGTCCCGCGCCGATGCGGCCACGAAGGCCGACTGCCGGGCGGCGGTGGACCGGGTTTACGCGGCCCAGAACAGGGTCGAGCTGTCCCGAAGGGACCAGCGGGACAGCCCGTTCTCCGAAAGCTACGTCTCCGGCATTACCACGCGCGGCCTCGGCTCCCGTTACGGCCGGGACAACATGGTGTCGTCGTGCGTGAGCACCGCCGGCGACAATGGGGCTGCGGTCCCCGATACCGGGACCGGCCCGACCTTCAGCCCCGTCGCCCGATAACGTCGCCGGGCGACCGATGCTGGTCGTTGCCGGCCTGCGACAAGCATCCTACAAGCGCCGAACCGCAACGAGAAAGGCCGCGCAATGAGCAAGATCATCCGCACCGAACCCAACAAGGTGTTGGCCAAGGCCGTCGAGTACCATGGTTTCGTCTATTGCCAGGGCGTCACCGCGCAGGATCTCAGCAAGGACATCGTGGGCCAGACCAAGGAAGTCCTGGCTGGAATCGACGCCATTTTGGAAACGCACGGTACCGACAAGACCCGCCTGCTCCAGGCTCAGATTTGGCTCAAGGACATTCGGGATCGTGACGCCATGAACGGTGTCTGGATCGATTGGCTTCCCGAGGGCGGGGCGCCGGCGAGAGCATGCGTGCAGGCGAACATGGCCGATCCGCGGCACTTGGTGGAGATTATGGTCACCACCTGCAAGTAGCAGCCAATCACCTCTACACGGCTCAGCGTGGCTCATGGGCGACACTGTTGCTCTTGAGCCACTCTCTCTCTTTAATTAGTTACGCATTCCAATCACTCCTCCGTGAATGGGATTATCATCCTTAATTCACAGCTTATGCACAGGGGTGTTTAGCCGAAACACCGCTTCCAAGCGGCCGAATGCCGATATTCGGTTGCCTCGGCCACGAGCCTCACCCTAACCCCTCGCTCACGACGCGGTGACCAGAAGGGATACGGCATGACGGCAGGACGGATTGGCGGACGAGTAGCACTCATCGGAGCGGCACTGCTATTGGCGGCGCCACTCGGGATGCAGCCGGCAGACGCCGCCCGATCTAAGTCGTCGCACAGCACTGCTCACGCCAATGCCCGCGTCATTCAGGCGGGGATGTCGTACTCGCAAGCCCGTGAGGGCTATCGTGGTCGTTCGGTTGCACGCTACGGCCGGGTCGGGGGCGGGCTTCAATGCGTCCCGTTCGCCCGTGAAAACACCGGCATCGAGTTGTCCGGCAACGCGGCGACCTGGTGGGACAGTGCTGAAGGCGTCTATGAGCGCGGCGCGCGGCCCGAAGTCGGCAGCGTGCTCAACTTCCGCGCCAACGGCCGGATGCGCATGGGCCATGTGGCAGTGGTCACCAACGTCGTCGGCAGCCGCAACATCGAGATCGATCACGCCAACTGGGCCGGCCCCGGCGCCGGCGCCGGCGGCATCAGCCGCAACATAACGGTGGTCGACGTATCCGACCGCAACGACTGGAGCGCCGTTCGCGTCGCCCTCGGCCATTCCGGCGATTACGGCAGCATCTACCCGACCTATGGCTTCATCTACGACCGCCCGGATCACGGCACGATGATCGCCAACACCGGCCTGCGCAACGCCGGCCCGGCGCCCGTGCTGAACGCAGCACCCCGCGACCTGCGCCCGGCCAGCGAGCGCTACGCCGCCAGCACGGCCGCAACGGAGATCGAGGAAGTGGCCGAGGCCGGCGACGAACCGCAGCCGCGCAGCCGCCGCCACGCCGTCCGCCATGCCCGGACGAGCACGGCCAGGCCGAACGTCATCCACGTCCGGGCCCATGGCACGCCCGCCACCTCCCACGCCCGGCGCCAGCGCCTCTAGTCCAGACCCCGAGCGCGGCGCCAGCGCACGTGGCTGCGCTTGGCGCCGGACCGCCCCGGCTCTACCGTGCCGCATCGCCTGACAGCGAGGCCGCGTTGACCGATTCTGCCGAGGCATTCCTGGCCGCCCGTGATCTCCTGTTGCGCCATCGGCGCGACCTCGATCGGGCGCGGACGGAATTCAGATGGCCCGTGCTCGACCGCTTCAACTGGGCCTTGGACTATTTCGACCGCATGGCCTCGGGCAACGCCGCCCCTGCCCTCCGCTTCATCGGCCCGGGCGCGCTTGACGAAGGCATCTCGTTCGCCGACCTCGCTCTGCGCTCGAACCAGGTTGCCAACCACCTCCGCCTGCTCGGGGTTCGGCGGGGCGACCGTATCCTGCTGCTGCTCGGCAACGTCCGCCCGCTCTGGGAAGCGATGCTGGCCGCGATGAAGCTGGGCGCGGTGGTGATCCCGGCCACCACGATGCTGACCGAAGACGACCTGCGGGACCGCTTCGCCCGCGGGCGAATCCAGCACGTGATCGCCGCCGGAGAACTGGCACCGAAATTCGCGGCAATCGGGGGCGGCTACACCCGCGTGGCCGTCGGCGGCGCGCCGGGCTGGACTGCCTTCGAGGACGCCGATGCGGCCGCTCCCGCGTTCACGCCGGATGGTGAGACCCGGGCCACCGACCCGTTGCTGCTCTATTTCACCTCCGGCACCACCTCGAAGCCCAAGCTGGTCCTGCACAGCCACCAGAGCTATCCGGTGGGCCACCTCTCCACCATGTTCTGGATCGGCTTGCAGCCCGGCGACGTGCACCTGAACATCTCGTCGCCGGGCTGGGCCAAGCACGCCTGGTCCAGCTTCTTCGCGCCTTGGAACGCGGGGGCGACCATCCTGATCCTCAACCAGCCGCGTTTCGACGCGAAGCACCTGCTCCGGGTGCTGGACCAGGCGGGCGTGACCACGTTCTGCGCGCCGCCCACGGTCTGGCGCATGCTGGTGCAGGAGGATTTGGCGGCAAGCCCGGTGCACCTGAAGGAGGTCGTCGCCGCGGGCGAGCCGCTGAACCCCGAGGTGATCGAGCGGGTGAAGCAGGCCTGGGGCGTGCTAATCCGCGACGGCTATGGCCAGACTGAGACGACGCTGCAGGTCGCCAACACGCCCGGCCAGCCAGTCACGCCGGGTTCGATGGGCCGGCCGCTGCCCGGCTACACGGTGCGGCTGGTCGATCCCGACGGAGCGGACGCGGACGAAGGCGAGATCGCGCTCTCGCTCGACCCGGCGCCGATAGGGCTCATGCAGGGCTACCTGCGCGAGGACGGCACGGTGCAGGCGCCCGATGGCACGCTGTACCGCACCGGCGACGTGGCCATGCGCAACCCGGATGGCAGCCTGACCTATGTCGGCCGCGCCGACGACGTGTTCAAATCAAGCGGATACCGCATCAGCCCCTTCGAGCTGGAAAGCGTGCTGATCGAGCACCCCGCCGTCGCCGAGGCCGCCGTGGTGCCGTCCCCCGACCCGACGCGGACCGCGCTGCCCAAAGCCTTCGTCGCGTTAGCCGAAGGGTTTGCGCCCGACGCGGGCACCGCGGACAGCATCTTCGCCCATCTGCGGGAGCGGCTGGCGCCCTACAAGCGCATCAAGCGGCTCGAGTTCTACGAGCTGCCGAAGACGATCTCCGGCAAGATCCGCCGGGTGGAGCTGCGGCGGCTCGAAGCCGGCCGGCGCGCCGCCGGCGAGGCAGGGACCGCCGAGTTCCTCGAACAGGCCGGCTGAGCCGCTACTTCACCAGGTTCGCCGGCGTCCGCCCTGCCAGCACGGCGTCGATCCCGTCCAGCACGAGATGGCCCATCGCATCCCGCGTCTCGGTGGTGGCGCTGCCCAGATGCGGCAGCAGGATCACGTTCTCCAGCGCCAGGTAGCCCGGGTCGACCCGCGGCTCACCATTATAGACGTCGAGCCCGGCCGCCGCGACCCAGCCCGACCGGAGCGCCGCAATCAGGGCCTCGTCGTCGATCAGGGTGCCGCGGGCCGCATTAGCCACCACGGCGCCCTGCGGCAGCTTGCCGATCCGCTCCGCATTGAGCCAGTGCCGCGTTCCCTCGCCGCCCGGCGCGTGCAAGGACAGCACATCGCACATCGGCAGGAAGCTTTCATCGTTGTCGTGGAAGATGGCGACCAGCTCCAGCTCGGGCGGCAGCCGGGCCTGGTCACGGTAGTGCACCTGCATGCCGAAGCCGCCGGCCATGCGCACCAGCTCCCGCCCGATGCGGCCCATGCCGAAGATGCCCAGCCGGCGGCCCGAGACGAGCGTGCCCAGCAGCTGCGTGGGCGACCAGCCCGTCCAGTGGCCGGCACGGATCGTCCGCTCGCCCTCGCCCGCGCGCCGGGCCGCCGCCAGGATCAGCAGCATGGCGCACTCCGCGGTGGCGACGCTCAGCACATCCGGCGTGTTCACCACCGGGATCGAGCGCGCGCGGGCCGCGGCCATGTCGATATGATCGAATCCCACGCTGAACGTGCCGATCACCCGGACGCTCTCGGGCAGCTTGCCGATGACCTCGGCATCCAGCTTTTCCGCCGGGCAGCACAGCACGGCGGCGGCGCCCGCGGCGCGGGACAGGATGTCGGCGGCCGTCACCGGAGCGTCGCCGCCGCTCAGCCGGGCGACGTAGTCCCGGGCGGCGCGGGCTTCGATGGCGGGCGGCAGCCGCCGGGTCACCATAAGGATGGGCTTGGTCATTGCGTTCCGCTCCCATGTTGCCCGCTTTGCGCCGGCGCGATTGGCCGCATGATGGCCGGGGTTGCCCCGCCGCGGAAGGGGCGGCAGGTTGCGCGGATGCAGCATGCGCGCCTGGCCGTCGATATCGGCGGCACCTTTACCGACCTGGCGCTCGAGCACGGCGCCCGCCGCATAACCGCCAAGGTCCTGACCACGCCGGCCGAGCCCGAACGCGGCGTGCTGGACGGTGTTGCCGCCATATTGCGCGACGCCGGGCTCGCGGCGGCTGATATCGGCATCCTGGTCCACGGGACCACGCTCGCCACCAACGCCATCATCGAGCGCAAGGGCGCCCGCACCGCCCTGGTCACCACGCAGGGTTTCCGGGACGTGCTGGCCCTGGGCAACGAGAGCCGTTACGACCAGTACGACCTGGGCATCGCCCTGCCGCAGCCCCTCGTGCCCCGGCACCTGCGCCTGCCAGTGCCCGAACGGCTCGACAATGAAGGCCACGTGCTGCTGCCGCTCGACGAGCATGCGGTGCTGGCGCTGGCGCCGGTGCTGCGGCGGGAGGGCGTGCAGAGCGTGGCCGTCGGCTTCCTGCACAGCTTCGTCAATCCGGCGCATGAACGCCGCGTCCGCGACATCCTGGCCGGCGCGCTGCCCAGCATTCCCGTGTCGCTCTCCTGCGAGGTCTCGCCTGAGATGCGCGAGTGGGAGCGGTTCAGCACCACCGCGGCGAACGCCTATGTGCAACCGTTGATCGCGGGCTACCTCGGGCGGCTCGGCGAGGGCCTGCGCGCCATGAACATCGGCGCCCCGGTGTTCCTGATGCTGTCAGGCGGCGGGCTGACTACCATCGAGACCGCCTGCCGTTTCCCGATCCGCCTGGTGGAGAGCGGCCCGGCCGGCGGCGCGATCTTCGCGGCCGACATCGCCCGCCTCTGCGGTCTCCAACAGGTGTTGAGCTTCGACATGGGCGGCACCACGGCCAAGGTCTGCCTGATCGACCAGTTCCAGCCCCAGGCCTCGCGCACCTTCGAGGTCGCGCGGGTCGGCCGGTTCAAGCGCGGCTCGGGCCTGCCGCTGCGTATCCCGGTGATCGAGATGGTCGAGATCGGCGCCGGGGGCGGCAGCATCGCCGGCGTGGACGCGCTCGGACGGATCGGGGTGGGGCCGGAGAGCGCGGGCGCCGACCCCGGCCCGGCCTGCTACGGCCGCGGCGGCACCCAGCCGGCGGTGACCGACGCGAACCTGGCGCTGGGGCGCTACGATCCCGAACGCTTCGCCGGCGGCGCGATGCGCCTCTATCCCGAGCCTGCCCGCCAGGCGTTGGACGCCGCGATCGGCGCGCCGCTGGGCTTGGACACCGGGATGGCGGCCTTGGGCGTGGTTGAAATGGTCGACGAGAACATGGCCAACGCGGCCCGGGTACACGCCATCGAGAGCGGCAAGACCTACGCCGGCCGCACCTTGATCGCCTTCGGTGGCGGCGGCCCGGTGCACGCGTGCCGGGTCGCGGAAAAAATCGGCATCACGCGCGTACTGGTGCCGATCGGCGCCGGGGTGGGCAGCGCCATCGGATTCCTGCGCGCGCCGGTCGGCTACGAGGTGGTGCGGAGCCTGTACCAACGCCTGGGCCGGTTCGACGCTCCGGCCGTCAACGCGCTATTGCAGGACATGGCTGCGGAGGCCGACCGCGTCGTCGCTCAGGGCAGCTTCGGCGCGCCCACGCGACAGACGCGGCTCGCCTATATGCGCTACGTCGGCCAGGGCCACGAGATCCCGGTCGCGTTGCCCTTGCACCCGATGCGGGAGGCGGACGTGACCGCGCTGCGCGCTGCTTTCGACCTGGAATACGCCCGATTTTACGATCGTCCCGTGCCCGGCTCGGACGTCGAGGTGATGAGCTACGCCGTGACAGTCGCCACGGTCCCCGATGCCATGCAGGCCCCCGCCGCGGCCCCGGCCCGGCCCGGCCCAAGCCGGCCGCAGCGCGTGCGCGACACCGCCACCGGCGAGGAGGCGAACTGGACGGTGCACGACCGCTCCGCCCTGGCCGTGGGCGCCGCGGTGGCCGGCCCGGCTATCATCGCGGAAGACGAAACCAGTACCCTGATCGGCCCCTTCTGGCAGGCGAGCGTGGACGCGCGCGGCTTCCTGGATCTGCGGCGGGAGAACCCGGCATGAACCCCCTCGCGGACATCCAGCGCCAGGTGATGTGGAACCGGTTGCTCGCCGTCGTCGAGGAGCAGGCGCAGACCATGATCCGCACCGCCTTCAGCACCACCGTGCGGGAAGCGGGTGACCTCTCGGCCGGTATTTTCGACCTGCAGGGGCGCATGCTGGCGCAGGCGGTAACCGGGACGCCGGGCCACGTGAACAGCATGATGGAGAGCGTGGGCCATTTCCTGCGCAAGTTCCCGGCGGAATCGATGCACGAAGGCGATCATCTAATCACCAACGATCCCTGGCTCGGCACCGGGCACCTGCACGACCTGACGGTGGTCACTCCCGCCTTCCACCGGGGGCGGCTGGTCGCCTTGTTCGCCAACACCGCGCATGTGATCGACGTGGGCGGCCTTGGCATGGGGCCAGAGGGCCGCTCCGTGTTCGAGGAAGGCCTCTACATCCCGATCGTCAAATGCTTCGAGCGCGGGCGGCCCAACGAGACGTTCTTCGACTTCCTGCGCGCCGGCACCCGCCTGCCGGTGGAGCTGGAGGGCGACGTCTATTCCCTCTGCGCCTGCAACGACGCCGGCGCCCGCCGCCTGGTCGGCATGCTGGACGAATTCAAGCTCGACGGCATCGATGCCCTGGCCGGGTTCATCCTCGAGAGCAGTCATCGTGCGACCTTGGCCGAGATCGCCAAGCTGCCGACCGGCCGCTTCTCCGCCGAGATCTGGTCCGACGGCTACGAGCGGCCGGTCAAGCTGGCCGCGCGCATGACGATCGCAGAAGGTGGCATCGAGGTGGATTTCGAGGGCACCTCCGGCCTTTCCGGACGGGGCATCAACGTGCCGGCGGCCTATACGCGCGCCTATGCGAGCTTCGGCATCAAGTGCGTGGTGGCGCCGGACATCCCCAACAACACCGCCAGCCTCGCCCCATTCCGCATGCAAATCCCGCCCGGCTGCATCCTCAACGCGCCGCGGCCTTCGGCCGTTGCGGTCCGGCACGTGGTCGGGCAGTTGCTGCCGGACCTGATGATGGGATGCCTGCACCAGGCCGTGCCGGATCGGGTGACGGCCGAGGGCTCGTCCTGCCTATGGAACCCGCCATTGCGGGGCGGCCCGATCGTGTCCGGCCAGAACTCGCCGCTGGTGGACTTTGAGGTGATCACCTTCAACTCCGGCGGCACCGGCGCGCGGCCGGCCCAGGACGGGCTGGACGGCACCGCTTTTCCCTCCGGCGTACGCACCATGCCGGTGGAGGCGACAGAGAACGTGGCACCGGTGATATTCTGGCAGAAGGAGCTGCGCCCGGACAGCGGGGGCGCCGGCCGCACCCGCGGCGGCTTCGGCCAGATTATGGAAATCGGCGCCAAGGGCGATGCCGAGTTCGCCTGCAACGCCATCTTCGACCGCGTGGCGCACGCGCCTCGCGGCCGCGACGGCGGGCAGGACGGGGCGCCCGGCG
>JAABUK010011064.1_pt1 | contig 11859 bp, 18 predicted proteins | sample 5559141 | NCBI WGS metagenome assembly JAABUK01 (sample SAMN10711869, study PRJNA513367) | rock metagenome | isolation source: Antarctica rocks | place: Antarctica: Victoria Land, Pudding Butte nord | collected 2016-01-03 | reverse complement strand
AATGTAAATCCAAAGTACACACCTCCAACAGAAGACCCCAGCAGACCCCCTTCAGTCCCCCCAAAGCTGCTGGTGGATGCTGCCAGCCAGGGCCTGTTCCTCTTCTTGCGGACTTCTGTAGCCAGGACGCTGACTAGGCTGTACCCAGTGGTCCCGGGGAATGCTGATGAATGGCTGGGACAGGAAATTTTGAGAGCTGCTGGGGACCCTGGGGCTCTGGGAGTCTTCAGGTATCACTGCGATCCTCTTTGCATCCCTGTTTCAATCCATCTCTGGAACTTGCTGCAAGCAGTCTTCACCTAAGCAGTTGTGACTGCTGCTGCTGTGACTGGCTGAGTTGGCTTGGATAGACGCACGCATGCCTGAGAGATCTGATGGGTATGTTATGGATGTGTGCAGGAGTGTGTTCTACCTGCCTAAGCCACGGCCCCTGAACCACCTGGTGCAAGACCTGTTTGGTGGGCCAACATTAGTGCTTCAGGGTGCCAAGGTAAATGCAAAAACTCAGCAACACAAAAAAGCCTAGTTCAGGAGCGATTTTGAAGACAAGGCACAGCTGCAGTGCGTACCTGCAATGCAAAGGCTGTGAGGGCCACGTGAATACCTCAGTGCTTACACCAAAACTGGCCTCTGCTCAGCTCGTCACTTTCTGGCAGAATCACATATAGGCAGATCATGCAGAGACACTTGCTTGTTGAATGTACTGTACTCTTTAAAACAGCAAGCAAGCTTGCAAGTATATGTCAACGCTTGGCATATACCCTACGCATATGACTGCTCGTATTACACGAGCTCTTTTCAATCCCGAAACATCTAGTTTGATTCAGAAACGTTATCCCTACACTGGATGTTGAACTCAGAAACGCCTGGGGACAGTAAGAACATGTTCCTACATTGGGGAGCTGTTTTAGTTACATGTTGATGGCATGCAGGATCCTCTGAGCAATGCTGTGGCACGAGCCAACGGTCTGAGAGATGCTTGCAACAATGTGGAAGTAGAGCTGTTGGATGCTGGTCACTGCCCTCATGATGAGGTGCCACACCTTGTGAATGAGGGCTTGCTGAAATTCATGAACAAGGTTACATCAGCTGACAAAAGCAAACTGGTGGCTCCTGAGCTTGACCGCGAGACAGTTACCATCAGTTGACTCCAGTGTCTTTGCTGATCATTCACTCGCAGGCAATGCATGGTTGCAAGGAAGTCCACCTGGTACTGCTAAGACCGCAAGATGTATTCTAAACAATGACAGACATGTTTCAGCGTGATTTGTGCCTGTTGCGGGAGCCCCTGCTTGCTATGGTAAGGTTGCCGGGGTAAAGTGAATGACTATTTCAAAATATTTTGTTCAAGTTATTGTGATAAGTCACTATGAAGGATAGGCTATATGCTTGTAATGCGCTGCTACGTTGTTATGCTGCTTTCAGTGTACATATACCACTGCATCAGCAGCATTTGCAAGCAAGACCGTTGATGCCACCTTGTGCCTGATGCCACAGAATCACGTGTTGTGCAACTTTGCAGCATCCCGCTACAAAGGCTTTGCACATAGTTGGCCATAGACACGCATCACAACCTCACTGCGCTTTTCGACTTGGCTTGCAGGTATTACATATTATGCAAATTCATCACTTCGAACACAATAATTTACTCTAGCAGGATGATGTCACAGAATGCTGAAAACACTGTAACGCAGCTGGTGCCACGTCTCACTCAAATTTTGGAGTCAACGGAATAAGGGCCAACTGCTACTGAACAAGAAAACAGAATGAGCTCCGGTACGTCATGTTGTCAGGACAAATTGTCATTTGATACCCGCTCACAATCACACCATCAGGTCTGAGCATCAATGCTGACCATGCAAGCATCCACAACATCAGATGTGACAATGTTGAACTCCCACAAATTGACCAAATGCACCATGAAGCAGCGCCGCAGCTCTGAGTCAGCCCGCATAGCTTGCACTTGCTCGGCTGCAAAGTCAATGCATCTCTGACCCATTTGCGCATCTGACAAGCATGGGTGGTCATGCAAATAAATGTTCCAGCTCAGCATCAGGTTCTTCTCTGCTGCGCTGAGACCTGTCAGCTTGTCCAACTGCCTCACAACTCGAGCCTGCAGCATAGATTGAGCAGGCTTTTTATTTTATGAAAGGTCGTTGGGGCCAACCACGACCATTTGATCATACCCACACAAGACGCTCACCTTTGCCTTGCAATGCCACTTCACAGGTATTAATGGGCAAATCAACAGAACATGCGGTGACAGCAGCGTAGATGCTGCCTAAGCAGCCATGCTTAGATGCATGCTGTGTCTAGTTATGATTCAGGCACTTCCCCGGGCTTTGCAAATCAGTGTGTCCTTGAGGCCATATTGGCAATACTCACACGGACTGCTGCCAGATCTGTGCAGACAAGAGCATATACGTAGTGCAAGCTCAAAGCTTGACAGTTCTTCTGGCCTGACCAGTGTCATTATATAAAGGAAACTCTCACCTTGCTGCGTTCCCTGTCATCTTCTTCATCATCACTATCAGGGACAGCATGGGGGTCCTGCAGGATGTGGGATACCTCCTGGGGGGTCATGCGCCTGCAGCTTCTGGCATGGAAATAGACTGGCGCTGCAGACGCACGGACACACTTGAGGTTGACATCACCTGGTCAAGTCAAGTCTTGGCGTTCCTTGTCACAACCTGTATTGAGAGCTTTGACTACTTCAAAGACCTCTCACATAACAAACCTCCATATATATGCCGAGTCACAAATTGTAGCAAGCGTTTGGCTCAGTGCTTCTTTCTAGTGGGAAAGTACTCAGACTTGAAATACTCAGACTTGAAACACTCAGACTTGAATAAACACCCTTTCACTGCATGCAAAGCTTGTGACAGATGATATGCACAGCTCTGGCAGAGACGAAAAGCTTCAAACCTGCAGAATGGATCAAGTGAATTTATGGTTCAGGTTGAGGGTTGTAACACCATTGTGACGACACAGGGGATGACCTGTATCCATACCTGGACGCTCTTGGGACCCCGAGGCAAGATGGCCGGGCCGGCCTCTCTTCCTAGACTGCACCTGCCGCTGCCCACCCACTGGCGGCTTGCCTGTTTTGGCACTGGCACTGGCAGTGGTGTCATCATCACCACCATTGCCTGTTTTGGCACGCACAGTAGCACCATGACCTCCATTGGCAGTGGCATCATCATCGCCACGATTGCTTGTTTTGGCACATGCAGTGGCACCATGACCTCCATTGGCTGCAGCACTGCTGGCAGGCATGGGGATAGCGCTGTAGTTGATGCTGGTGCTGGCGGTGGCTTCTGCATGAGAGGTGCCGGGGGCACTGGGATGGGGCTGTGGGTGGGTTGGGAGTGGAAGATTGACGAGGAAGGGTCTGAGGGGCGAGGGGGTGGGGGAGTGCGCTTGGGATGCGGAACTTGCTGTGGCCTGCATTGCAAGGTTTAGCAGCTTGATAATCAGTCTTGCCAGATTTGAAGTGAAAATTTTCAGTGATGACTTGAGCATTGTGGTGCAGAGCAGCAGGTCCAAACAACCCAACAGGCAAGGAGAAATAAGGTGCAGGAAAGCAAGGCAAGTCGCCAAACTACAACTAAGTGTGAAGAGGACACAGATTCTATATTGTGCAAGCCAGGTGCAGAAGAAGAGCAAGCTGAACCTTTGCAGGGGACCGTTGCTCGTCTTCATATATGCTGGCATGCCAGGACTTCCAAGCAGCCTTGTTGAACTGGTTGTGGGTGAGGCAAGCTGGCAGGCTGGCCCTCTGCTTATCTGTCATGCCATACTGCTGGAGCCTCAGGGCGCGCAGCTTGTTTGATCTGCACTCAAAGTAGAACTCCTGCAAGCAATGTCCTGAAGCTAAAGACACTAGTCGGAGAGGTACGATAAGTGATTGAGACGATGACAAAACCTGCAATTCTAATAATAATGATGATAATCATAATGATAATGATAATGAAAATATAACTCAACATCAACAATAGTAATGCTTTCCAGCTTATGATGACCTGGGTACATGCAATCCTAAGCAAGACTCAAAAGTCTAGATTGAATATCAAACGAGCAGAAGAGAACAGAAAAAACTATGCCTTTCAGCATTGATCAGAGAAAAGGCAGTGGGTGATGTAGACTATGCTTCCCTGTGCCAAGGAAGAAAGTCATGATCCAGCTGCTGAGATCATAGAAAAGCCAGTGGACAATGTACAATATGCTTCCCTGTGCCAAGGAAGAAAGCCACGACCACAACCCTGAGCAAGATTAAGACAGTTCAAAAATGATGTGGAAAAAGCACTGACCTTGCAGTCTGAGCCATCAGCTATGTCACCAGCCTCTGGGTTCTGCAATCTCCCCTGTCGGTCATACAGCCCGCCTGGGCATCGCACAGTCACAGTGGGGACCACACCCGCCCCCTCTTGGGAGTAGGTAAAGTCAAACAGGTCATGGGACGCTTCTATATGTTGCTGAAGACCCTGTACAGCGAGGATTCGGGTTATAGGTGATTCTATGATTCAGGCAGCGTAGGTGACTGTGTAAGGCTAAACCCTAAACCCTGAGTACAGCCCATACCTGCTGGGGCAGGTGACACCAGGGCTCTATGTAGAAGAGCAAAGGTACATACAGACAGCTAAGGCAGAGGTATAGACAAAGATGAAATGCTAACGCAAATGCATGACGAGAACTGTAACATCAGTGTTGTGCTGACTGGTATGCGTTTGGTTCTGCTTTTGCACTCGTCTTTGTCTCTACATGTGCTTTCAAATGCTAAGGCAAGGCAAGGCAAGGCAAGGCAAGGCAAGGCAAGGCAAGGCAAGGCAAGGCAAGACAAGACAAGCAGTCGACCTTGAAAGCAATCCTTTCAATCTCAATGCAAGGAGCATTATGCACAAAAACACTTTCAGTGCATGAGCAGGCCACAGAAACAGCAGCTTACCAGGAGACCGTTGCATGTCTGCTTGCACGCGAAGCAGGTGAAGTTGGTAGTGGCCTCCTTCACATGACGCTGTCTATTGTGGAAGTAGTAACAAAAGTGGACTGTGCCGCTCTTACTGTCATGCTCCTGTAATGCCATGAACATAGGTCAGTATACAGAGTCTGCTGTGTCGGTCTATGCCATGAAAGCAGCAGCACAGGTCGGCAGTGCTAGCATCTGTGCCGACGCCCTGCACCATTACCACAGACCACGTTCCAAAGCCGTGCACAAAACAGTTCACTGTTTGAAAGCCTGCTATCCATGCAAGCCTAGCACAGAATTTTGAAACATTTATACACCCAGCAAGAGGCAGCATGGGGACTATACAGAGATGTATCATCACTGCAGCTGTGTCTACTAGGGCAGTGGACTCAGGTATGCAAGCTGCACCATGCTTCATGCCTGTTACACCATGCAGATCATTTTTGAGTTCAAGAAGATCAGGCCAATGCCGAACTACACTGACTCTATGCCAGCCAAATCACACCGACTAAATGCATCAACCCAACGTGCTGAACAGGCAGATCACTAATGAAAATCAGGGCCAAGCCAAGCCAAGCCACATCGATAACTGCAATGCTCAATCCAAACACTGAGCAGAGCAGTGTGGCAACCGTCTCCCGAATAGCATTGGTATCCGGCTCTTTGCTTGGGGTGGCAGAAGCCAAGCAAGCACACAAAGAACAACTGAGGCAGCTTGCAGAACAAGGTAAACAAAGTCTATCTACACTTAAAAGCCTGGGTCTGATCTCAATCCAAATTGAGCAGAGCAGTGTGGCAGAAGTTTCCTGAATGACATCAGCATCTGGCTCTTGATGTGAGGCGTCAACAGCCGAGCAAGAAGGCAACTGAAATACATAGTGGGCTATGACCAATGATCATAGCTCCGGGCTGCCGCCTTAGGAGGGCCCTGTTATGATCGCTGCAAAGCGCAGATGTATCTTTTCCTAAATGCAGGGCAGGCAGACAGAGGGATCTTGCCTGACCACAGCCAGAAGGTTTGCTGGCAGGAGTATGGGAACCAGTGCTGCCAGCCTGACCCCTCCCACTGTCGTGGCTGCAAGAAATGCCACCAGCTGACGTTGGCCTGCAACAATCAATCAACCAATCAATCTACAGTGGCTGTCTCCAACACAGCCAGATCTATCTGCACATGTGATCACAGCAGGACAAACTTCACATGTCATCTCAGTACAAGTGTATATATGACCTGATCTGATCACAAAACACGTGTTGTTTGTTTGGCATAAGCAGTGGCAAGCTGCATTGGGGTGACCAGACAACACAAACAGAAGCAAACAGCATTCTCAGTAAAGATCAGCCAAGTCCAAATAGCGCACTATCAAGATACACTACAATGAGCCAGTACGGACTACCCTCTTTGAGTCTTGTGTTGTGTTGCTGAAACATGAGTGATCACCTGGTGCTGTTGTTTGGCCAGAGACCTAGCTGCATGTCAAAGATGGGGCCTTTGCAGAATGGTGAGTGGTTACCTGGTGCTGTTGTTGGGCTGGAGACCTAGCTGCATGTCGAAGATGGGGCCTTGAACGGCTTGGCTGGTCAGCTGCAGCACGCATCCTGTGCCTGCTGCTACAGTCCTCATCATCCCTTTCCGAAGCCTTGCCTGGCAAAGTCCCCAAGACAATGTTAACAGTGCTAGACACGTTATGCAGCCTGGTGACTCGTTTTGACACCAAGTCCGAGACCATATTACAGCTCAGAACGTGTTCAGAGCTGTAACATAGTCTTGGCCTTGGAATCAAAATCAGTTAAACACGTTCTGCAGCCTGGTGACTAATTCTGGCACTAAGTACAACTTTATGGCTCTAGGTATCACATGCAGCCTGGTAACTGGTCTTGGCACGGTGTAAAAATTCAAGCTCATGGTGTGATCAGGCATGGTTGTTGTTGGGCCACAGGTATGTGGTATGCTGAGATAACATGGAACAGTGTTGTGAATTTTGACATATGGCACAAGTCGATTAATTTGTCTGAGATGGTGGTCAATGGAGCAGCAAGCTCCCAAGTCACGAAGCTGCAGTTTCCAGTGTGAAGGTGAAAAAACTGCAGAGCATTGCATATTCAGAGTAAGCTAACTGCACTTTCGTATTTGCCCCAAAAAAGCGCATTTTGGTTTCATGGTGTGCTTTTGCTGCCTCAGGAACAAAATGTGATTGCCAAGATTTTTGGAGGTGGATGTCACTATGTAATGGAGAGGCAACTTGTATAGGTATGTTATAGACTGGTCGGAATTAGGTGCACCTTGAGCTTGAGAGGCGACTGCATGTCCCATCTTGCTGGCAGCTCTGTGAAGTGCCAGAACACTGCGTCGCCGCTTGGTAGCAGCCCAAAGGCCTTGTCCAGGGTGCAGCCTACATGCAAACATAAACTTGAATGCAGGAGAGCTGATGCCAGCCTGGTTAAGATGCAAACTGTTCATATAATATGCATCACATTGCCACTTTAGCATAGTAGGCATATCACACGTGCCAGGGGGTTGTCAGTCTGCAGCCGTTCCTAACTCATGAAAAACGCTTGACTTGCACCAGACTGTCCTGTGCAGTCGGTAGTGATGTCCAGAAGCACCTCTGAGGTGCTGTGTCCAAAAACCCTGACAGTAACTAGCTTCAGAGGTTGGTAAGTGACAGGCAACCAAGTTCCAAGCAGCCCTAACAGCAGTGCATGCTGAAGCTGGCAATTGGGCCATTTGTGGCCATATGCAACGCATTATGCGTGCTGCAGAGAGCATGCAAGAAACTCCACATGGACATGAACACCAAAGGTTGTAGAGGCCAGAAAGTGTCAACTATTGTCATGCATCAGTTCCATTCACATGTGCAACAAACTTGTCTGAGAATTGTCACAACAAACATAAGCTTGAGCAGTGTTGACTTGATGCTGCCATTGCCAGAGCAGCAAGCTTACCATTAGTCAGGGAGAAGGCATTTGTGCCAGCCTTGCTCCTGTTTGTCTTCCTCTTCAGGGCATCCAGCGAGTGCGCGACAAGAGGGTCACCTGCACAGTCAGTACCCACGGTCACACATGTTACTAATAAAGAATCCCCAGGCTGAATAAACTGCATGGATTACACACCGATGACAATTGACACAAGCGCTTATACAGCACCTGCTTCCTGCTGGGCTGCATGCATGCTGTCATCCCTCACACAATATAGCACATCAGCATTGATCCTAACTAAGCCTTTGTAAAAGGACAGCATGAGCACTTAGACACAGAGTGAGCAGGGCTAGGGCAGGTTTCAGCTGTAAAATTTGTAGTTTAGGGTCTGGGTAAGACCAAACGCTGTCTGAGCTGTTTCAAGCAGTACCTCTAGTCCACGTATTCTATGCTGACCACTTGCTCAGGAGCCAATAAAGTGCTGAAGGCCTGCGTTTGCCTCTACATGGCAGTGCATGCACATACTCACAGCATGCAGTGGTGTGACCCTCCAATGTATACATGGCACTCTATGTGAAAGTATGTCAGCTGTGTTTCAAGCAAATGTGTCCAGGCATGCGACCTACCTGCAGTCAATAGCATGACTCCCAGCTGTGCTGACTGATGCTGGTGCTGGTAATGAACTTTCACATTCACAGAAGTGCTGCTATCATGACCTGGAGACTTGCCAAGCTTCAGGAGCTGCGCTGATAGTGGCTCAAATGCCTGCAATCATGTGGAATATGTTTGTTGCAGATATACAGTCTGGATGAGCGCAACAGCACCCTAAGGTCATCAAAGATCACAGTTCTCCATGCAATGTCAGCGGCTCAAGCAAGATGGAACATGTAAGCATGTATCTCTTGGCGTGCTGTAAATTTAGGGGGTAGCCTTTCAAGACCATTGCATGTAATGGTGGCATCAGTGGCATGCGTTAGTCATGACTTCTGTAAATGATATTGTTTCTCAATGTCCTCTGGAGAATTGTGCAAGCAATGCCAACTTCTGCAATATCCTGGTTCTAAATATGGGATCAAGCTGTGTACATCAGAATCACAAGGCATGCAACCCACCATTGCAGACTTGCGGTCGCTGGCTGGGATATTTGCAACCTTCTTGCACACAATCACAAACACAGAGCATGTTGCATCCTCACTTTCCAGAGACAGGACCATGCTTAGCTCAGTGCACCTGTCACCAGCACCAAAGTCATGTTACCCAGGGGTTGCCAGCCGTTCAACTTTGCAGCAGTAAAAACTGAGAGACGTAACATAACATCGCATGCAGGCCAGTGACATTTAGTGCTGAGCAGCAGTATACGTTAATTTGGAAGACTGTACCTGCTAGAGTCTGCCGGTGGCTTTGGCTTGTGATATGTGAGGCTTCTGCGGAAGAACGACGCCTGTGCAGACACTTGCGATTGAGCTCCTGTCTATTGTGTTTATTGCTTGTCTCTTGTGTTTGTTGACAGCGCTGTAGGTTGAAAAGCCTGTAATAGGTACTGTGCTCCTACCTGAGACTGCTGTCGCTGCTGAATATGTCTGTAAAGGCTCATTGGCAGGACGTATACCCAGAATTCGCCCAGCATTTGCTTCTCCCGCTCCGACAACTCATCTAGCGGTCCCATGGCCATGGCCGCGCTGCGTCTGCCCGCTCAGGCGGTCCAGTTTTCACGGGTGCATGAAAAATTTTGTGTTTAAGAAACAGAGACTACATGCTGCGACTTGCCGTGGTGCCGAAGCTCGCAGCAGGAGGTGTGCCTATGTAAAGTCCGACCAGATCATGCAACAAAGCGAGGCAAGATAGCCAAGCGCACTGGGAATTGAGCGCTGGTGCGCTGATGCTTCAGCCTGGTCAACGAAAGGACCGAGCTCTTCGTACGCGATCACTGGCGCAAAAGCTCAAAGCCTCTCAGCTAGCCCTAGCCCCTTGGGGACCCCCCTGAAGCTCCATCCCAACCCCACCTAGGTTGAGGCATAAGCTCTGCAGAACTCTGCATCACACGCTTGCGCACAATCAGAGACACGATCTTTACTCAGCACAACACTCAGTGCACAGTCGCCGGGTCCCTAAGTGACTGCGGTACGTTCTCGCCACATGGCAAACTACCTTCGCACAAGATTGTCTGTCAGGTATGTCGTTTGTCGTATGTCCTACCCCCCAGCCCATCCCCACCCTGCTTCCGAACGGCAGACGACAATTTGACCGCAAGTGCGTCGAGATCGCCTCGCAGTGCGTCGCATAGACAGGGGCCCTTGCAGCATGGCTTGTATGCACGTGCATGCACCTGCACTAAGCATGATCAGTAAAGTTGCCAAACGCCGTGGCGTTCCACATTTCACTGGATTGCACTGTAGGCAGAGCCACGTACCCTTCAGTAGTCCACTGAAAGCCTGCACACGCCTACAGACTCGCAGAGCCAGCTCCTGCAGAGTCATGGCAGCAGCAAGCGAGGACCTCAAACAGTGGCCACAGCAGGACACGAGAAGGTTCCTGCATGCAGTGTACCGTGTCGGAGACCTAGATGCCACAATAGACTACTACAAAAAGCACTTTGGCATGAAGCAGCTGCGGTACCGAGATGTGCCAGAAGTAAGTGGCCATGCTCAGCACCTGCCTCACACTCAGCTGTGTACAGCTTTGCTGAATTGCAACACATGTACAAAGCTATGCTGCTTCTAAATCAAGACATCTTGCGCCCTTCTGTCAGATTGTGAACAGTTGATGTACACTGTTCAGGCTGTCAGTCTGCGGTTCATGCCTGTGGCTGAGCCGGGTTTGATGAGATAGCTTCACACTGTTCTTCCTAGTGTATGTTACCTTCATGCTGCTGATCTATCATGCAGATGGCTGAGCCGAGTTTAATGAGATAGCTTCATACTGTTCTTCCTAGTGTATGTTACCTTCATGCTGCTGATCTATCATGCAGGAGAAGTACTGTAATGCCTTCATGGGTTATGGCCCTGAAGACAAGAACTTCTGCCTTGAGCTGACACAAAACTACGGCACAGACCACTATGATCTGGGCACTGGGTTTGGACACTTTGCGCTGGCCCTCCCGGATGTCTACAAGGCATGCGAAAGCATCAAGAAAGCTGGTGCGTCATGCCACAACGTCTTTGCTGACAGTCTGCATTGCACGGCAAGTCACATGTGCCATGTGTACAATCTGAATTGCACCAGCATATTGCATTTTGCACCCAATAAAGTGCAGTCAGCATGATAGACTTGGTGCTTGTGCCTGTGCTTGTTGGAGTTGACACATCTCTTTCCACCCAGGAACAAAAGCTGTCAAGGGTTTACATGTCTGCACATGATCAAAAGCCTGCTTGCGTGCTGTTCTCATCTGCTTGCATCGTTTCAGACACAACCTTGCTCGGAGGACTGGCTCTTCCAATTGAAGTTGGCATCAGTAAGCTGAACCTGATTTGAGTTGGCTGGCTTCCCAGGTGGGAAAGTAAGCAGGGATGCTGGTCCAGTAAAAGGAGGCAAAACTGTGATTGCCTTTGTGGAAGACCCAACTGGCTACAAGTGGGAGCTGATCACACGAAAAGAACCCATTCCAGAGCCCATTGCACAGGTATACTATATAAGCATACTACATGCTCAATATTGCATTCCTGACCAAAGCTTTCTGACATTGAATCAGGATGGGTTCTGCATGCTGATGATGTCATCACATAGCTGGCAAGGAGCCTTGCATCCCATCTACTACTTGAGTGTACTTTATGTCAATGTATCATTCACATGATCCTACATCTGCACACAGCCTTGTCTCCTTGTTGTTTCTGCTACTGCTGAATGTGACGTTTCTGTTGTCAGGCGTCGTTGCTGCCCAGTGTTGTCTTGATCTGTGCTTTGTTTGCAAGGTGCCATTGTGGTCGTGTCAGAGACAACTTAGCCTCGGTAAGTTGTCTCTGACATGACCACAATGACAC
>JAABUK010011062.1_pt1 | contig 11859 bp, 11 predicted proteins | sample 5559141 | NCBI WGS metagenome assembly JAABUK01 (sample SAMN10711869, study PRJNA513367) | rock metagenome | isolation source: Antarctica rocks | place: Antarctica: Victoria Land, Pudding Butte nord | collected 2016-01-03 | reverse complement strand
GAAGGCCGCGCACGCCGAGCGCACGCCAGCCACAAGGGTGTCCAGAAGCTCCATCCAGGACGTGGACCACACCGCCAGAGACAACGAAACCCACAACCGTCAGCAGCCACTTAGAATCGCTGCCGTCCTGATGCCGTTGCGCCCTGCGGCAGGCCACGATGGGTAGGGAAATCCCGTTGACGATCTGCATCAAGTAGCAGTCGTCCGTCGAACAATGACAGGCTGACCGCCAGGGGGCACCTGGACTCAAGTTGCGGGGCCGGGCAGTGCGATGGCTGTTGGGTGGCAACGCGCCCGATTAAACCGTCCCTACCATCAAACTGTTCCTACTATGGAATATGTTGCCGGCTAACGTTACCAAGTATGCTACCGTACGGTCATCGCTTGCCGAGCATCCCGGGCGCAGGCGGCTGAGAGACGCTTCTGCGCTCCCGCCTCCTGTCGAGGAGTGCGTATCCTTTGAACTTCATCGCGCCGCCACCCAGCGTCAACGAGTTGCTGTCCATGCTGCCCCCGGCCGAGATGGAGCGGCTCCGGCCGCACTTGGCGCGCGTGCGGCTGGTCAACGGGCAGACCCTGCACGAGGCCGGCGAGCGTATCGAGCAGGTGTTCTTCGTCAACCAGGGCTTCGTTTCCATGGTCGCCGAGACCGGCAGCGGTGACGGGGGCACCGAGGTCGGCCTGGTCGGGCGCGAGGGCATGGTCGGCTTTCCCGTCCTGCTGGGGCAGGAGGCGGCATCCTTCAACCGGGCCATGGTGCAAAGCCCGGGCGATGCCCACCGGCTGCCGGCGCAGGTGCTGTGCGACGCCGCCGGGCACCTGCCGGTGCTGCGGCGGCTGCTGTCGCAGGCCATGGAGGTCCTCATGGCGCAGGTGGCGCAGACGGCGGCCTGCAACGGCCAACACATGCTGCCGCAGCGCCTGGCGCGCTGGCTGCTGATGGCGCACGACCGGGTGGACGGGGACGAGCTGGCGATGACGCAGGAGTTCCTGTCCATCATGCTCGCGGTCCGGCGGGCCGGCGTGACGGTCGCCTCGCAGGCGCTGCTCGCGACGGGGGCCATTCGGGTGGGGCGGGGCCGCATCATCGTGTCCGACCGTGCGGCCCTGGAAGCTGCCGCGTGCGGCTGCTACGACCGCGTGAGGGCCTTCACCGAAGAGGTTGCGGCCAGAAATCTTTGATCCTGCAAAGCGCGATATGTCTTGTAACGCACGCTGCATGTTGCGTTCGAATGCACCCATGGGTTTGATATTGAGCAAATAAAAGAAACACTACGCTGCTCTTCAATACTTGCTTGCATTTGTCTGATTTGGACCGAAACTGTCTGAGCATGATCGAAGCGATCCAAGGAGCAGCGCCGGTGCCCTATGACCTGTCCTGCACAGAACCGGACATTGCGCCAGTTCTGAGGGCGGGAAGGTTATTCCTTACGGCGCCAGGCCGTCCAGTGCGGCCCGGGATGGACGTGCTCCTGGTCGAGGACGATGCACTGGTGCGCGAATGCCTGGGCGAGGTGCTCGCCGATGCCGGGTGGCGGGTACGCGAGGCAGCCGGCGCCGCAGAGGCGCTCGACCGCATATGCGCCGGCGGGATGCCCGGCGTGCTCGTGACCGACATGATGCTGGGCCGCGGGATGAGCGGCACGGCGCTGATCGCCGCCGCCCGGCTCCTATGTCCGCAGGTCCGTGCCGTGCTGGTCAGCGGCACCGACATGGCGGACCCGGCGCTTGATCCAGGCGACCGCTTCCTCCGCAAGCCCTTCAGTGTTGACGACCTGGTCCAGGCCGTCTCGGAGCTGATAGCGGAACAGGCCGTGGCGGACCTTGCCCATGCCGCTCCCTGACGACGCCCCGGACGGCAGCCCCGGCATTTTCGCGGAGGAGGTCCCCATCCATGTGACGGTCAACGGCACGACCTTCATGGCCGTCTATGAGATCAAGAGCGGCACGGTGCTGCTGACCAGCGCCGACTTCGGCGAGGCGTCGGCCGGGCCGGACGGCCCGGCGCCGGAGGCGGTGGCAGCGCGGCTGCTGCGGGGGATGGCCGAGGCGGCGATAGCGCGTGGAGAGCGCTTCATGCGTGATGACGAGACCAACACCCCAGGCGAATGACCGAACCTGTTGCAGCTTGCCGGAACTCCCGAACGGAAACCCGGCAGCAGCCGGAGCGAGGACATCGTTCAGCCCTGGGCGCCGCTGGCGATGCCAGTCCGCCAAACCACCGGATGCCGGCGGCGAATTCGCCGGCCCTGCCGGCAAGCCACCCCTCGCATCCGTCGCCAGACCAAATCTCTCGGTGAGCGCAGGCCGAGCGAACCGTCTTACCCTGAACAAGCGGACAGCTCCGAACTCGTCACCGGTGTCCCGCCCTTGAGCGGCCATGCCCGGAGCGTCCGCTGACCCCGGACGGCATACGGCAATGCAGACGTTTCGGTTGCGGGACGGGAGAGCGGACAAGCCGACCAGGGGTCCATGCCGGCAATCCCCTGGCCAGCTTGCGACGGAAGGCCAGGGTCCGCATCGGGTCGGGATGCGGCCTTGAGGCCGGGACGTGGCCGCCATGTCCCGCAGGACCCGGCATCGCCTACCCCAGCAAGTGCCCGAACCGCCGCGCCTTGGTCGCAAGATAATGGTCGTTCACCCCGTTGGCCTGCACCACCAGCGGCTCCCGCCCGGCGATCTCCACGCCGCAGGCCGCCAGCGCAGCCAGCTTGTCCGGGTTGTTGGTCAGCAGCCGCACCCGCGGGACGCCAAGCTGCGCCAGCATCACCGCTGCCGCCAGGAAGCTGCGCTCGTCCGCGTTCCAGCCCAGCGCCCGGTTGGCGTCCAGCGTGTCCAGCCCGTGGTCTTGCAGGGCATAGGCGCGCAGCTTGTTGGCCAGCCCGATGCCACGGCCCTCCTGCGCCAGGTAGAGCAGCACGCCGCACCCCTCCGCCGCGATCCGCCGCAGCGCCGCGCGCAGTTGCGGCCCGCAGTCGCAGCGCAGGCTGCCGAGCAGGTCGCCGGTGAAGCACTCGGAATGCACCCGGGCCAGCGGCGCCTGCTGGGCGGAGGTGTGCTCGGGCCGGCCGATCAGGATGGCCAGGTGCTCGATCCCGGCGTCCGGCGCGCGGAAGGCCACCACGCGGGCGTCCGGCGCGTCCTCCAGCGGCAATTGCGCCTCCGCCACCCGGACCAGCCCGGCGGCCGATGCGTCGGGGTGGGCCAGCACGTCCGCGGCCGGCACCGCCAGCAGCGCCAGCCCGGCGGCGCGCTGGGCGGCGTCCGAGCGGGCGGGGGCGGCCAGGACTGCCGGCAGCAGCCGCGCCAGCTTCGCCAGCGCCAGCGCCGCGCCGGCCAGCGCCGGCAGCGGCGCCGGCTCCGGCGGGTCGGACAGGAGCTGGTCCGCCGTGGGGTCGGCCATGCCGCGCAGCACCGCCGGGTCCAGCAGCCGCCCGGCGGCCAGCGCCAGCGCCGGTAGGTCGGGCGGCACCGGCCGGCGCAGCAGCGCCGCGGCGCGCACGGGCGCCAGCAGCAGCACGGGCTGCCCTGCCGCCAGCGCCGCCAGCTCCTGCAGGCCGCGCGCCCCGGCGGTGTCGGCCGCCAGCACCACGAGGTCGGCGCCAGGCCCGCCCAGCAGCAGCACCGGCGTGCCGCGCCGCAGCTCGGCCAGGGCGCGATGCACGGCGCGCAGGCGCAGCACGGCCGGGTCGGGCGGTGCATCCGACGGGGCCGGCGCTTCGTAAAGGGGAAGTGGATGGTCGGACATATCGGGCAGGGCTACAGCATTCCAGGGAGCGATCCCAGCCGGCCATATGAGGGCGCGGGGCGCCTTGGCAAATCTCTCACGCCTGCGTGTGCAACTTGCGCCGGTCACGGGGAGTTTGGCACGTTGCCGATCCAGGCGGACCGGTCCAGCCTGCCCATGCAGCACCCCCGGAGCACCACGACCCCATGCGGCCCTGCGCGCCCCTCTCGCGTGCCACCGACGAACCGCCCCGTCCCGCCCTGCGGCGGCGCGGCCATAGCGAGGTTGCCGAATGACGGCTGAACGCCCCATCCTGATCGTTGACGACGACGCCGGGCTGCGCGAGATGCTGGCAGAGCAGTTGCAGGTGGACCGGGAATTCCTCGCCACCCAGGCCGGCACGGTGTCCGAGGCGGAGGCGAAGGTGACGGCCCGCGACGCCCGATTCGACGCGATCATCCTGGATGTGACCTTGCCGGACGGCGACGGGCGGGACCTATGCGCCAGCCTTCGCAAGCAGGGGCTGCGGATGCCGATCATCATGCTGACGGGATCGGACGAAGAGGCGGACGTGGTGCGCGGGCTGGACGCCGGGGCCAACGACTACATCGCCAAGCCGTTCCGCCTGGCGGAGCTGCTGGCCCGGCTGCGCGCCCAGCTCCGCATCTTCGAGAACAGCGAGGATGCCGTTTTCACCATCGGCCCCTACACCTTCCGCCCCAGCGCCAAGCTGCTGCAGGAGCCGATCAAGAACCGCCGCATCCGGCTGACGGAGAAGGAGGCGGCGATCCTCAAGTTCCTGTATCGCGCCGGCACCCGGCCGGTGGCGCGGCAGGTGCTGCTGAACGAGGTATGGGGCTACAACGCCGCCGTCACGACACACACGCTGGAGACCCACATCTACCGCCTGCGCCAGAAGATCGAGCCGGACCCCGGCAACGCCCGCCTGCTGGTGACGGAGGGCGGCGGCTACCGCCTGGACCCGTTGGGGGTCGCGCCGGTGGTGTAATGGTGTCTTCTGCTCCCTCTCCCTCTCCCTCCGGGAGAGGGAGAGGGAGCAGCAAGTGTCATCTCATCTCCAGCCGCAGCAGCTTCGCTTCCTGCACCACCCCGCGCCACGGCGCCGTCATGCCGCCGTTCGTCGTGACATACAGCGCCCCCGCATCCCCCGCCGCCCGGCCGAAGGCGCAGGCGGTGCTGCCGGCGGCGTCCATCGCCAGGTTCTCGGGGAAGCGCCCCGCCGGCCAGGACGCGGCGACCCGGCACGGCACCGGCGCTCAGGTGCCGCCGTCATGGCCGGGAAAAGGATCGGGCGGGGCGCTCATGGCTCCGCGCCCTGCTCCCGCTAGTGCGCCGCGAGCGCCGCCAGCCGGCGGTTGCGCCAGGCGGTGCGGGCGGCCAGCCGGGCCGGGTCGGGCGCATGGGGCCAGGCGGCTGCGATGCGGGCCTGGCTTCCGGCGCCGAATACCGCGGCGCCCGGCGGGTCCGCGGCGATCCGCGCATAGAACCCGGTGTAGCGGGCGCAGTAATCGGCGATGCCGCCGGGCGCATTCAGCTCGATGGTAGCGAACGGCCCCATGAAGGACTAGCGCAGGCCCAGCCCATCGCAGACCGTGCGGTCCAGGTCCTCCGGCGAGATCACGCCGTCGGCGACCAGGCGGAACGCCTCCGCCAGCAGCGCGCCTTGCAGGCGGTTGAGCACGAAGCCCTCGGTTTCCCGCCGGACCAGCACCGGCACCTGGCCCACGGCGCGATACACCGCCGCGGCGCGGTCCAGCGTGGCCTGCGTGGTCCAGGGTGCGCCGCACAGCTCGACCAGCGGGATCAGGTGCGGCGGGTTCACGGGATGGCCGACCAGGCAGCGCCCGCGGCCGGACAGCGCCTCGGTGAAGCCGGACGCGGGAATGGCAGAGGTGGAGGACGCCAGCACCACGCCGGGCGCCGCCAGCCGGTCCAGGTCGGCGAACAGCGCCTGCTTGGCCGGCAGGGCCTCCGGGCCGGACTCCTGCACGAAGGCGGCGCCGGCCAGGGCGTCGGCCAGGTCCGGGTGCGTGGTGACGGCGCCAGGCTCGCCGTCCGCCAGGCCATGCTGCCGCAGCATCGCCAGCTCCGCCCGCACCAGCCCCGGCGCGGCGTCCAGCGCCGGGCCGTGCGGGTCGTGCAGCCGCACCGCCCAGCCCGCGCGGGCGAACACCGCCGCCCACGCCCGCCCGATCAGCCCGGCGCCGACGATTGCAACCTGGTCCATCCCTGCCCCCATTTCCCTTGCGCGCGAAGGCTACGGCATGGCCGGGTGGAACCAAAGCCGGGCCGCGCGCATACTCCGGCGCGCGAACACGTACCAAGGACACCTATGGCCGACGACCCCTACAAGACGCTCGGCGTCGCCCGCGACGCGACGGAGAAGCAGATACGCAAGGCTTACCTCAAGCTGGCCAAGACGACGCACCCGGACCTGAACCCCGGCGACACTGCGGCGGAGGAGCGGTTCAAGGCCGTCAACGCCGCGCACGACCTGTTGCAGGACGCGGAGCAGCGGGGCCGCTACGACCGGGGCGAGATTGACGGCGCCGGGCAGCAGCGCCCGCCGCCGGGGCCGCCGCCGGGCAGCCGCCGCTACCGGGACCATGCGGAGGGCGCGGCCGGCACGCGCTACAGCGCCGGGACGGGGATGGACGACGACCTGGGCGACATACTGTCGGGTCTGTTCGGGGCGCGTGGGCGCGGCGGGGCAGGCGGCGGGCCGCGCGGCGGGGCGGACCGGCGCTACTCGCTCGCGGTGCCGTTCCTGGACGCGGTGCGCGGCACGACGCAGCGGCTGTCGCTGCCGGAGGGCGGCAGCCTGGACGTACGCATCCCCGCGGGCCTGGACAGCGGCCAGGTGCTGCGCCTGCGCGGCAAGGGCGGCCCCGGCACGCCGCCCGGCGACGCGCTGATCGAGGTCGAGGTCGGCCCGCACCCGCTGTTCCGGCGGGAGGGGCGCGACATACACCTGGATCTGCCGGTGACGGTCGCGGAGGCCGTGCTGGGCGGGCGCGTGACGGTGCCGACGGTGGATGGGCCGGTGAGCATGGCGGTCCCTGCGGGATCAAGCACCGGCACGCGCCTGCGGCTGCGCGGGCGCGGCGTGCCGGCGTCGGGGGAGCAGCCGGCCGGAGACGCCTATGCGACGCTGCGGATCGTGCTGGCGCCTGATGACACTGGCCTGGCAGCCTTCCTGCGGGACCGCACGGACGCGCCGGAGTGGGACCCGCGGGCGGGGTTGGAGAAGGTGGCATGATCACGCTGGACGCCGTGGTGGTGATGGTCGCGGGGCTGGACCGGATAGAGGTGGAGGGCTGGATCGCGCAGGACCTGGTGCGCCCGGCCCAGGAAGGCGGCGCCTGGCTGTTCCGCGACATAGACGTGGCCCGGCTGCAACTGATCCAGGAGCTGCGCCACGAGCTGCGGCTGGAGGAGGACGCGTTGCCGGTGGTGCTGCGCCTGATGGACCAGTTGTATGACGCCCGCCGCCGCCTGCGCCGCCTGCGCGACGCGGTGGAACGCGGGGCGGCGCCGGATGCCCGGGACGCGGTGCTGCAAGTGCTGCTGGAGGGGTAGGCCGCCGAGTCAGGAGGTTTTCTGCTCCCTCTCCCTCCAGGAGAGGGCCGGGGTGAGGGAGGCCGCAAGCACTGGCCCCGCCCATGCTGGCGCAGTTCCCAGTTTGGCGAGGACCGCGCTTGCTGTTTCCCTCACCCCGGCCCTCTCCCGAAGGGAGAGGGAGCAGGCAGCTCTACGCTTCCCGCAGCCGGGCCACGCGCAGCGGCACCGGCGGGTGGCTGAAGTTCACCAGCGCATACAGCGGGTCCGTCGTCAGCGTGCTCGCGTTGTCCCGCGACAGCCTCAGCAGCGCCCCCGCCATCGGCTCGGCGCCGACCAGCCGGCGTGCGAAGTCGTCGGCCTGGTACTCGTGCCGCCGGCTGACCCAGTTGGCCATGATGCCCAGCAGCGGCCCGGCCATCTGCACCACCAGCACCCCAACCACCAACGCCAGCGCATCGTCCTGGTGCGCGATCCCGAAGCCCGGCAGCAGCCACGGCTGCCGCAGCAGCCAGCCGATGCAGAACAGGCCAACCAGCGTCAGCGCCGCCGATTGCAGCAGGCCCAGCAGGATGTGGTTCAGCTTGAAGTGACCCAGCTCGTGCGCCAGCACGGCCTCAAGCTCCGCCTCCGGGTTGCTGGCGATCAGGGTGTCGAACAGCACGATCCGCTTGCTGCGCCCCAGGCCCGAAAAGTAGGCGTTGCCGTGCGCGGACCGGCGCGAGGCGTCCATCACGAACAGCCCGCCGGCCTGGAAGCCGCAGCGCTCCAGCAGTCCCTCGATCCGCGTGCGGAGCGGGCCGTCCAGCGGCGTGAAGCGGTTGAACATCGGCGCGATCACGCGGGGATACAGGTCCATCAACCCCAGCATAAGCGCCATCAGCCCGAGCCAAGCCCAGGCCCACCACGGCACCCCGGCCACGGGCGGCTGCCGCATCAGCCACAGCAGCCCGGCCAGCAACGGCACGCCGAGCGCCAGCGACAGCGCCCAGCCCTTGATCCGGTCCAGCGCGAAGCGGCCAGGCGTGGTGCGGTTGAAGCCGAACCGCGCCTCGATCCCGAACGTGCGCAGCAACGCGAAGGGCAGGCCCAGCAGGCTGCTGACCGCACCGGCCGCAACCAGGAAAGCCACCCCGCGCGGGATGCCCGGCGGCAGCGCGCCGGCCACCCAGCCATATAGCGCATCGTAGCCGAACACCGCCCAGCCCAGCGCCACCGCCAGCCCGAACACCGACGCCGCCGCGCCCAGCCGCAGCCGCGCCCGCTCGTAATCCGCGGCGCGCTGGTGCTCCTCCAGCGTCACCGCGCCGGCAAAGGCGGACGGCACGGCGCCGCGGTGGCTGGCGACATGGGCGGCCTGGCGCGCGCGCAGATACAGGTCGAACCCGGTGGCGGCGACGGAAACGGCGATGAACAGCAGGAGCAGGATCGGCATGACGCCTATATAGGCTTAAAGGCTGGCGCCGCGACCCCGCAACGGGCGGGCGCCGGGCCGGATTTGCGCCGACCAACCGCGCGCCTCTGCCGACATGGAACCACGATGCCCAGCCCTGCCTTAGCCTGCATCACCGGCCCTGCCGCAGCCGATGCGGCACCATGATGCCAACGATCCCCTGCCCTGACCGCTTCCGTCGTCGCGGGGGGCGCAGCGGCGCGGCCACCCCGGGGCCGACAGGTCTGCGGCTCTGGACTGCCGCGCCGCGAGGGCGGCTCGCAATGGTGACGCGCCGCCGCAAGGGGCGGGGCAGAGGACCGTTGGCACCACCCCGGGCCGCTTGCGGCGTGGCGGTCCAGGGGCCGCCGGGACCGCACTTGCCGCTTCCAAGCCGCCCCGCCGCTGCGCTCACCGCGATGACGGATCGCCGCATCGTGCCGTTGGCATCAGGAGGATGGACGACCCGGTTGCGGGCAGGCCACCCAGCCAACCAGGCACGGACCGCGGCAGCCTGATGGCGGACGCCCCGCCCCCCTCGTTGCGCGCCCGCATGGGGGCGCTGCGTACCTTGCCGCCCTTCTTGGCGATGGTCTGGCGCACCAGCCCCGGCCTGACGCTGGCGCTGCTGGCGCTGCGCATGGTGCGTGCGCTGCTGCCGGTGGCGACGCTGTTCGTCGGCAAGCTGATCGTGGACGAGGTCGTGCGGTTGGCCGGGTTGCCGGGCCACCCGGCGGACGTAGCGGGATGGCTGGACAGCGGGCTGCTGCGGCATCTGGCCGGGCTGCTGGTGCTGGAACTGAGCCTGGCCGTGGGCACGGACGTGCTGGGCCGCACCGTGACCCTGCTGGACGGCCTGCTGTCCGAGCGGTTCACCAACGCCGCCAGCATCCGCCTGATGCGGCACGCCGCCACGCTGGACCTCGCCGACTTCGAGGACCCGGCGCTGCAGGACAAGCTGGACCGCGCCCGCCGCCAGACCATCGGGCGCACGACCCTCATCAGCCAACTGTTCGGCCAGGCGCAGGACCTGGTGACGGTGGCGAGCTTCGCGGCGGGGCTGGCCGCCTATGCCCCGTGGCTGATCGTGCTGCTGCTGGGGGCGCTGGTGCCGGCCTTTTTGGGAGAGGCGCACTTCAACGCCCAGGGCTACGCCCTCAACACCGCACGCACGGCGGACCGGCGGGAGCTGGACTATGTGCGCATGACCGGCGCCAGCACGGACGCGGCGAAGGAGGTCAAGGTGTTCGGCCTCAACGGCTTCCTGATTGACCGCTACCGGGTGCTGGCAGAGGCGATGCAGGCAGAGAACCGGCGGCTGCTGCTGCGCCGGGCCGCCTGGGGCGGCGGCCTCGCGGCGCTGGGGACGGTGGGTTACTACACGGCCTATGCCTACCTGGCGTGGCGGACGCTGACGGGCGGGTTCAGCATCGGCGACCTGACGTTCCTGGCGGCGTCGTTCCTGCGGCTGCGCGGGCTGCTGGAAGGGCTGCTGGGCGGCTTTTCCTCGATGGCGAGCCAGGCGATGTACCTGGAGGACCTGTATTCGTTCTTCCGCATCCAGCCCGGCATCAGCAGCCCGGCGGACGCCCTGCCCTTCCCGGCCGTGCTGCGGCAGGGCTTCGTGTTCGAGGGCGTCGGCTTCCGCTACCCCGGCACGGAGCGTTGGGCGGTGCGGAACCTGACCTTCACGCTGCGCGCCGGGGAGGTGCTGGCGCTGGTCGGGGAGAACGGGGCGGGCAAGACGACGCTCATCAAGCTGCTGGCCCGGCTGTACGACCCGACCGAGGGGCGCATCCTGCTGGAGGGGCGCGACCTGCGCGACTACGATGTGCAGGGCGTGCGGGGCGGGATGGGCGTGATCTTCCAGGACTTCGTGCGCTACCACCTGACGGCGGCGGACAACATCGCGGTGGGGCGGATCGAGGCGCGCGGGGACCGCCCGCGGATCGAGGCCGCGGCGGCGCGCGGCCTGGCGGACGCGGTGATCGCGCGGCTGCCCGGCGGATACGACCAGATGGTGGGGCGGTGGTTCCGCTCGGGGGTCGAGCTGTCGGGGGGCGAGTGGCAGAAGGTGGCCATCGCGCGGGCCTACATGCGGGACGCGCAGGTGCTGATCCTGGACGAGCCGACGGCGGCGCTGGACGCCCGGGCGGAGTTCGAGGTGTTCCAGCGGTTCAAGGGGCTGAGCGCCGGGCGGACGGCGGTGCTGATCTCGCACCGGTTTTCGAGCGTGCGCATGGCGGACCGGATTTTGGTGATGGCGGGGGGGACGGTGGAGGCGGTGGGGACGCATGGGGAGCTGGTGGCGGCTGGGGGGCGGTATGCGGAGTTGTTTGAGTTGCAGGCGGCGGGGTATCGGTAGGGTTGCTATTGGCCCAATGAAGCAGCCTCCGAGTTTTCGTCACCGCAATGTCGCGTTCTCCATATTATTGTCCATGTATTTTTTCAGCATTCAGTCTGTGCTTCACGTCCAGACTGGCTTGCATCAGCGGCTTCAAAGTGTCGGCAAGTTTCTGTGCCTCTGCCATCTCTGCTTGCAGCCTGTCTAGTGCCAGCCAGTAAACTTGCAATTCGATGTCTGGCGCAAGCTCCGCAAAGGGAATAGGTTGGAGGTCGCCCCATGCTACAAATCGTTCGAGACGAGCAAACCGCTGTTCAAGTTCTGGAATACGACGACTGGTGGGCGATCTGCCTTTTTCAGCTCGAAACCATACATCCCAATCTCTTCCACTTTTCGAGTGATTGCACCTGCCGCAAGATGGAACAAGATTACGTATCTCATGTATATAGCCAGTCGGCCTCTTATTCCTCACTAACGGGAAGAGGTGATCCCACTCAGACGTAGCATCACCGCAGTAGGAGCAAACTAGATTAGGGCGAGCCATGTCCAAGATACCGAGCGCCTCTGCCTCTTCCGCTTCGCTCCAGCATCGTGTTGGAAGGATCGCCTGAATAAAGGCGTTCGTAATGGAAGAACTTCTGCCGGTTATATTAGGGTCTAGGGACAAAGTTTTGCGGACCACCTAAGTTACTGACGTGCTTGGGCTTGGGCGCAAAGCCTGACCTTCAGCCGCCAGTTCAGCACGGCTGCGGCGAAGGCAAGGAACCCGCGGAAGCT
>JAABUK010011060.1_pt1 | contig 11860 bp, 14 predicted proteins | sample 5559141 | NCBI WGS metagenome assembly JAABUK01 (sample SAMN10711869, study PRJNA513367) | rock metagenome | isolation source: Antarctica rocks | place: Antarctica: Victoria Land, Pudding Butte nord | collected 2016-01-03 | reverse complement strand
CCAGTCAGCCCCACCAGAAGAGCGATTGAAATTAACTAACCATGATGTGATCCCAAATCACCGAGGCTCCAAAGTTGTTTCACTGCCCGGTACTCTTTGACAAATAGTCGAGTACTGCAAAGCGGTCCTGTGAAGTTTCTTGCATGTACAAAACTCCATCTTCTGAGTGGCACGTGGGCATTGCCTCTAAATGCCAAGAAAGGACGAGAAGCCGGGGAGTCTTGGCATTGGAAGTCATCCAATGAAAAACTTAGTAAGCCGCACGCATCGCTTCCACTACGTCTAGCACATTTTCTTCCTACAATGTTTCCGCTCCGCTGTTCAGGCGGAGTAAAAATCTGCTACCGTCTGATATCTCCAAGTTTTAGAACACTCAGTGTGACTGCCAATCTACCAGTCATGCTTTCGTCTCTCTTTTCTGTATTGAACGACGCATCAAGAGACCGGAAGTCGTGGCAGACGTCCAACCATAATGGATGGCGAGACATGCTACAACGCAACTGGTACCTTGGACTCACCAGTTTTGGGGGACCTGCAGTTCACTTTCAGATCGTACGTAATACTATACAGATACCACTTTCTACAGATTTCGGAGCTAAGCATTTACCTAGTTCCGACGACTATTTGTGGAAAATTACAAATGGATCGATGACCAGATGGTATGAAATCACCACCCGCAGTTTGGGGAGACTTGTCGCAAGAATCTCATGCTTGGTTTTGTTTAGTACCAAGAGCTTTTCGCGCTATGCCAGGCCCTCCCTGGTCCAGGGAGCACCAAGATGATCTACTGCATCAACGTCATCCATTCGGGCATTCTGCCTGGTATTGTTTCTTTCTTTGTCTGGAGGCGAGTACAGCTATCGAATCAACCAATCGTGGCTATCAATTTTCGATGAATCTGATTCAACCTCCCAGCTTACCAGCCGCTATCGCATCATACGGTCTCGCCCTCGGTATCTCAAAGGTTAACCAGCAACTACCCGATCCCGTCTATGCTCTACTGTCGGGCTTGAATGCAGCGACTGTCGGCATTATTGCGCTTGCTGCTGTCCAGCTCTCGCAAAAGGCTATCACCGACAGGATTAGCAGGATCCTGGTCTTCTTCGGCGCTACGGCGGGTATGCTATACAACACCCTCTGGTACTTCCCTGTCCTTATGGTTGTCGGTGGACTGTCCACCATCATTTGGGACTACAGGTGGCTCCACAAATTCGTCAGGAGGGTCAGGCCGGCTCGACGCCAGGAGGAGCTGCCGGTTCAAGATATTGAGGCAAGCGAGAGTGCAACGGAATTGACTGAGACAGCTGCTACTCCTCGTACAGAGCGGCGAAGTCAGGTATCTTCATCTCGTTCAGGTGAACGTACAGCCACTACTTTACAGAATGGATCACACAGTGCTCAACGACCCGAGAACGAGACTACACCACAAAATGACGAACAGGAAAGAACGGTCCCCGAAGCGTTAAAGATGAGAGTCTTTTCGTGGAAATTTGGCGCCAGCTTAATCGCCTGCTTCTTCATCACTTTCATCATAATCATGGTGCTCCGCGGCGTCCTCCCTAACAGACCCCGTGGGTTTAGTTTATTCGCCAATCTGTACCTCGCCGGAACGATCATATTCGGAGGAGGACCCGTCGTGATCCCACTTCTGAGAGAGTCAGTATCCCACTACCACAGACCCTTCCAGACACCCACCGGCCGTCTCTGACAAAATCGTTCTGTTCTAGATACGTCGTTGCCGAAGGCTGGGTCTCCCCACGCGACTTCCTGCTTGGTCTCGCCATCATCCAAGCCTTTCCTGGACCAAACTTCAACTGTAGCCTACCTTCTCCTTCTACTTCCCAAGGGTTGCTCACTTACTAACCTCTCGTTTCAAAGTCGCCGTCTATCTCGGCACCCTTGCCGCACAAGGCACATCCCTTCCCTTGGCCGCCGGCGCCGTGATTGGGTACATCGCCATTTTCACCCCTGGCCTAGTCCTCCACACCGGCACAATGGGTCTATGGCGGACACTCCGCGGCTACAGATGGCTCACCTCGTGTCTGCGCGGGATCAACGCCACCGCGGTCGGGCTCGTCTACACGGCTGTCTTCCGTCTCTGGCGGATTGGCTATATCGATGCGGCGAACCAGCAGGGGAGCTCGCTCGAGAGGGATCCCTGGTGGGTGGTTATTACGGCGACTAGTTTTGTGGGCGGGATGTGGTTTAAGTTGCAGGCGCCGGTGGCTATCTTGTTGGGTGGGGCGATGGGGATGGTTTGGTATGGGGTTGTGACAGCCTGATGGGGTGTAGTTTGATCTTCATGTACATAAACCCCACGAGATGTAAGTGGAATTCATTCTCCTACCGTTGAGCTTCGTCCCGGGTTTTCGACATGCACCTAAGGAATATCAAGACGAGCAAGGGGAACGGCAATCCCTGGGCTCTTCCTGGCAAACAGGCCTAAGCACAGCGAATCAGCAAAAGGTAGCGCACTTGTAGCAATCGCTTGTGAAGAAATCCCGTCCAATTCTCCCGATTCCCGACGAGTCGACATACCAATACCATATACGCCATCAACCAGATCCAAACCTCTCGGATCTTTGCAGGTCTTAACCAACGCCTACCATGCCGCCCCTTACTCCCCAGAAGATGAGGACGGTGTCCAACGTGGCAAGCTAGACCTTCTTCCCATCCTTCTATGTTGCCGCAATGCCACTGCAAAAGCTTCCAAACCACCCCCTTCATCCTTCATCGATATCGGAGCTCAATGCATCTGCTCCCTATTGGAGATGTCCCGCACACGTATTGGATGAGACATCCCCGCAAGCCTGGTAGCCGCAGTGAAATGCACTATCATATCTTCCTCCTTGCAGCTTGTTCGTAATAAGAGTGTTCAGAGCCATGGTTGGCAGTGGGGACAATCTCATTTCGGAGGAGTTCAAGCAACGTTACAATCGCGGCGGCGCGGAAGGTGCGGAGGAACGGCAGAAGATATTTATCGCTTTTCGGCATAGAGCTTACATACTCCTACACTTGCTCTTGCTGTAGTGTGCTGTGCGTCTCGCTCTTCGCGCTGCAGCATGGCATGCACATCGACCACACCGAGGACGCAGGAAATGGAATGCGTGCAACCAATGCCGCTGTGCCTGTGCCCCTCTTGATGCGAAAGCGGATATAGCTGCTTCGGGTTGTAGCAGCTCATGTTGTAAGACCTCAAGTGGATCTGTGGGACTGAGCTGAAGCAATCTTTTACCTCCTGGAGACACAGCACTGATAAAAAGCTGCCCTCGGTATTGCAAAGCTGTCCCTGTCAACAGTGAGCAACTTTGGCAACACGACGACGATATTGAGCTCTATTTGACCAAGGAGCTCACACCAGGCCGTTTCACAAGTCATTCAGATCTTACTGGGGCTCATACACTACCCACATCGTCAGAGGTCAATAGGAGAATTGGCAAGAGTGTATCAAATCACACGAAGTTAAGTATCCCGGCATTTACCTTGCCATAAAGCTATACGCAAGCTGGGCTCACGGGGGTGCGCTCAATATTGAATCTCCCGAGAGAATGAACCGACTCGGTCACTACGGCTGAGGCACGGATATGTCTGTCCAAGTGGGGACATCAAGCTGACTCCGCATTTCCGTGCCCACGCCCGTGATCGTTGCAGATGTCCGCTCGCAATTGCAGAAGCTTTTCCTCATATTCGACGGAGAACGGGGCCACATCACCGAAGTAACCGTTTACAAGGGTTCGTTCAATGTTCAGGAATTCAAGGGCTTGCATCTCGGTGGCGAACATCGCAAGTGACTTGATGTGGTGAATACGTTCAACCTGGCAAGACCGCATACCGTGGTGTTTGGAGTTGGCATCATTTTCATGTTTCATTGCGGATATTGGTCCCATTCCGCCCTCAAGGTTGATTCTGGGCTCCGCAGGAGAAGATTCTATGGCATAATGACGGCATTCGTGATGGCAGTTTTTGCTGTTCGCGCATTCCGGCATGCCGAATGCTGTATGGGGACCTGATATTGCATGCTAGGCAGCTGAGTTCTTGGTGTTTGGCATTGGCAATAAGAGCGCTTTCTCCTGGCCTAGGTGCATAAGATGGAAAACGGATATGCCGCCAAGCTAGCTTTATTGACACAAAATTTAGTCGGTTTGCCGTCAATCAGAATTTATAACGGTGTGCCTGCGTGTCTTCGATTGCTTGCTGTTGGAGTTGCTTCATCTTGTTGGCCAGCTGCCAATCCATTCCAGGATCAAATACTCCATCGCAGGAAGTTTGGACATGTGTAGCGTAGGTCAAAGCTCGCAGACAGCGACCGTGGCATCAACAGCTTCAAGCTCTAAGTAAAGTCAGGGCTCACATCCACCTCCGGCTCGGAGACCTTTAACACTTCGGGCACTCTCTGCTCACTCTTCAGAGCAGCATTCTGCACCTCCTATGCAGCCCTCTCTCTCATCTTCGAGCTCTCACCCTCTCACATCCTCAAGGACCCCCTCTTCAATCTTCAGAGCAGACCCGTTTACCTTCTGAAGTAGGCTCTGACAAATCTTCGAGTCTTTCCCCTCCTCGAGGACGCTACTCTTGCAACCCCGGGCGTCAATTGCTGCCATAATACGCCTCCAACATAATCCAGCCTGTGAAGGTTTGCAATTTACGTTGGCGTTCTCCGTGGAATTGGGAGAAGCTCCGTTTGAGCCTTAGTGCAGAGGAGTACAGGCAGTGTCGAAAGTGGAGTGGAGCTCGCGCATGGGCCTGTCAGGCCTTGGCGCGTCGTTGTTGGGAAATGCCAATCTGGTCAGCTTTAAGCTGCTTTTTGGCCGCTGCACTCTTCTACTGCATCGTGTTCCTCCTTCTGCCAATCTTAATAGTATGCATCTCCCTGACGGAAGCGGGACAATACGTCCTTGTCTCCATAATCCCACGCTTGCTGACCCTCGCCCCCAAACTCATGAACGTCCAATCCTGGTCTTTCCACAAGGTCGTCTTCCAGACTTTCCTTATCATGCGAATCTTCTGAATAGTATACTCTTCGTCGACTAAATATTCCAGGTGTCCGCCGTTGATGGGTCGGTACGTTCAGCAGATGTAGCACACTCGATACTTCTTCGCGACCCAGCTTCTCAGCAGCTTGAGAAAATGGACTCGGCAGGTGTCCTCCAGGTAGCCTCCTTTTGGGGAACGAAATGTGGCCTCCAACGCCAGGCAGTGGAGAGCAAAGTATTTTGAGGTCAGACTGAGGCAATTCACACCCATTTGATCTGTGCATTTGAGTATCATGAGGATAATCTCGGACGGCATTGAGGTGAGTCCTGTTTTCGCAGCAGAGCGGCCGGGCTGAAACGACCGTGAAAGGGCTAGATGATCGATGTCTGAAGGCAGACTCGGATTGTGTTTCTTTCTTTACTGGCGGGCTTCTTTGCGATGGCCGTGACTTCGTCTCTGACTACAGAGGTAGATGCGTTGTTTTAGAAGGATCTGAAGGAAAAGTTAGCAGCGCACAGGTCGAGAAAGGGTAGGAAGTCGCTCTTACTTGTGTTGGAATGACGAGCTCTCTGCGACGCTTGTTCTCGATAACAGCTCTTCTCATTCTCCTCGTACGGCGAGGCAGCGAGATGTCGGCCGTGCCTCAAAGCTGAAATGCTGCCTACTACTTACCATGTTGGGCTCTTGGAGCTTGTCTTAGTGGACAAGTTGGACCGGAGGGCTTTGAGGATACTCAAGAACGTGTGGTGTGAGGTAGGCAAGAGAAACTAGTGTTTTGATGAAACCCACAGGGATGCTTTATGGATGCAGAGACCTGCGAAGTGGGTGAGGTACATTTGGCAATGACTGATTTTCCACTGAACACAGTGCATCAAAGTGTTGGTCTTCCATATAAGACCCTGGGACGTGTTCTTGCCTTGACTTCACGCCCACATCACTTGCCTTGAGTCCCCCTGTACAAGCAATATCTCCCACGCTTGAAGGATTTTCTATCATCAAGCTCAAAATTACCGACAACAGCAACCTGGCATATTATCGAAATGCCTTTCAACAGTACAGCAGAAACGAGAAAAGGTCTGCCTCCTTCGTTTACGGCGTGCACTTGCGAGTCATGTACGCGAGATCGGTGAGTCAAGCTTTGCCAACATCGGTGCCGATCAGAAAAGATGGAGCTCACAGTACCGCAGTATCAACATGCGAGATATCATTGTTCGCCGCCAGAATCGTCTCAATTCATCAGTTAGAGACTGCCGGTTTAAAGTTAGCTTTGAGTGGGTCGCCAGCTCAGCAAATGCCGTCAGTACCCACTCCACCAGCTAAAAGACAATCCGCCGCCTTCCCGATGAAGTCCTCTTACGTGTTATCAAGCTTACCCGATTCATCCCTTCAGCGATCTGCTTGGCTCTTACCTGCAAACGCCTGTGCTCACTTTATGTCGAGACAGTGAGAAGCCGCTCAGCGAGAGACGAAAACCGTCTCTGGAACTGCACAATCGGGCCCTGGAAGTATAAGCTTATCGAGAACCTAAACCGTGGCTGGGCTTCCAAGGCCCTGATTCGATTCTGTTGGGGTTGCTGGCTCGTTCAACCTTATGGGAACCGCTCTGCCGAGTTCTGGGATACCAGAGTCCGAGCTCTGCCCATGATCGCGAAACAAGAGATGATTCTCATTCCGCGCCGACACTTCCGCTTCTTTTCCACTGCGACTAATCGTGTTGGAACTCGAAATTATACCGACTGTGCACTGCACGGCGAATTCATGATGCAACTTCACATTTCTGATGATGTTCAGCACTACCAGAATAATTGGGAGGTTCGATTCTGGCTTGGGGAGCAGGACGTCGCTGGCGTAAATACCTCGCTCGCGAAGGACAAGAGAATTCGCTGGCCTTGCTGTCTCTTGACGAACAATCCTTTGCGTTTGCCCGATCAAGATTTGAAGGTGATGCGGCCATGGGCACAACTAGACCCTCCCAGCGGTCTTGGAAGATACATTGGCAAAGAGGGCAAAGCTTCTGGGATATAAGTGGGATCGGAGACAGAAACTCTTCGCGATGATGAAGACCCAGGCTCCGCCTGGGAGTCAGAGAGACCGAGAGAAGAAGAAAAAGAGGGCGAAGGCAGAGACTCAAGCAGGGCGCTCAGATTTGCCACGAGAGGCCACAGGAACACAAAGGAAGCTACGAGAGATCTATAAGTCTAAGGACATAGCCACTAGACGTACTCAGGAACATCGAGATCGCTATTTCAGCATTTAATTAACAGGCTTGCTTGCAATGTGGTCGCTACCTTGGATGGCTACTTCGCACACTCTTAACGGTCTGTTCAGAGATGCACCAGGTCAATTACCTGGCGGAGCCAAGGGCATTTAGTCAAAAGCGAATTCGACTTCAATATGATTATCACTGTTTGAAGTGGCATAATGATGTTGGCTTGGATGGCGCCACCCATGCACAGCCACAGGGAGTTTATGTCAGATTCATGCAAAGGCTGGTCAACTTCAATACTTGAGCTGCCTGGCACAACGTCCCATCAGACAGTCAGACATATGGCCAATAGAAGTCTTTGTGGTACACAGCCAGCTTCCATGCTCCATAGTAGTCTAAACCGCAGTCGGCCTGTGGGCGGATGTACCTAGAAGCCTCGCACTCGCTTCATTCGAACACCATGAAACACTTTTGTGGCCATGCAACGGTCAACATGGAAGCTTCTGGGTGCTGTGTTCTTCAGGCAACATCAGGCACAAGCTTCAGGCCACATCTAAGGTCCTCTTCACAAGAACAAAAATCAGCAGAAGAAAAACCTACCCTTGATCCTCGCTCAAGCAAGTCAATCAGATTGGCGACCCATCCATTCACAGTTCCTCTTCCGACCTCCCTAAGCTACCAACATGTCGGCAGTCGGTGGCTTTGACGGCTTCGTGAACTTCGAGGTCGATCCAACCGCCTCCATCGTCGCCGAATTTAAGCGTCTCGCTATCCAAAACGATTGGAAGAAGAATTCCACCGAGTACAAAGCCAATCGCGCACAGCTCGTTGTTGATGAATTCGGAGCTCTCTTCGGCAGCAACCTCAGCGCTCTTGGAGGTTGGCAGGAATTGTGCAAAGCGGTCGGCATCGTCGACATTCCTCCTTCAATCAAACAATGCAAAAAGGTAAAGCAAAACAACTAATGTTTTCCTTGATTCTGTCTGACTGCATACAAGCTCCTCAAAAAGATCGATGTCAACATCTTCGACCTAATCGACGCTGCTCGTTCCGGCAACGTGGCCCGCACATTCATCGATACTCATGAGCTTGCGAAGTACTCGAAGAAGAACCGCAAGGTGTTTCCGAAAGCAGATGCGAAGCAAAACAAGCTCTTGAAGTTCATGCTAAGGCGGATCATTCATTAAGAGTTGATGGTGCGGAGGAAGGCTTGGGAATTTGTCGGTTGACGGTCCCACACAAGCCATGTCTCTACATGAAAGCGCTTCTCACCTGATAGTCCTCTGCCGGCTGTTGGCAGACTTTGACAAGTCGAGGTATATTGTGTGTTGCAGTCATGTCTTCTAGCACTTCGTCAGTCATCGGATAATAGAGACCAGGAGCGTCTCCGCATGGATTAAGTTCTCAACCAAAGTGTCGGGCATTTTAGAGATTGCTTAGTCATTTCATTCGGCTAGCTTGACGACTTCTTCCATCAGTGCAAAGAACTCTTCTTCCGGCCTCGTGAAGTATGATTGTTGCAGCTGAGCAAAGTCGCATACGACCTAAGGCATAACAGGTTTGTCTATTCTATTCAGGGTTCAGCCAATTATGGATGAACTTACGAGTATTGTGAAAGACGCAATGCTTGCATGGAATGTACTCGATACCACCCTTCTCCTGAAGCCCACAACTCAGTCGCCGTCAAATTTGAATGAGCCCACATCGCAGATACAATGGCTTCCAGTCACGTAAATTCATAGGAACTATCGACTTCGATCACGATAGCTACAGCACTGCTCGCCATTGATATGCAGAAGTTATTTCTTCCCATGACAGGAGGCCCTATGATACCAAATATCACAAAGCTAATATCTCACTTTCGGTCTCATTCATTGCCCTACATCTTTACGCAACATGGGCACACGTAAGCTGAGCTTATACCCCCACTTCAAGAACCAGTTGGTCCGGTAATGGGGACCAGAAAGCTCAATTATTGTCAAATCGGAGGATTGGCAGCGGATTCCAGAAATATCGGCACAAGTCGACTCATCTCCAGTTGTTGCGAAGAACACGTGTGACGGCTTTATCGACACCGATCTGGCTCTAATGCTTGAGGAGCGGGAGGTAGAGAGAGAGTTGTTCTTGTGGACGTGATGACGGACTGTTGTTGCGATACCACAGCTCGAATTGCCTTCAATAGAAGCTACGAGACCTGGGTGGTAAGAGATGCGTGTGGTAGCGCCAACGAGCGACATTATGAGGCTGGGCTGAGAGGGTTTGAGCTCGGTTTTGGGTGAGTCGTTACGACCCAGGACGTGCTACAGAGAATTTAAGATTAGCCGAAATACTGCAAGCGCATTCTCACGATATTTCTCTAGGCAAAGCCGACAAGACACCGCGGCGATCACCAAGGAGATTTTGGCGTTACTACTCTTCACAAAGAGAGTTTTTTTCCTTCCACGAATCTCAAGGCCTTGTCCTATGCTTGGCCACAATTGGTATCATGCTTGCGATATCGCACACCAGTACCTTCCACTCGCACACACGCCTACCCAAAAGCCAGACCTAAGAGAGTATCTTCGACACTGCTTGGAGGGTGAGTATTTGTTGGAAGAACTGTCAAATTACAGCTCGATACTGAAGGCTTGAAGAATGTGATGTCAGTCATACTTTGCATGCACCACAATAATAGCGCATGCATGTTAACAGCCGGGTCCTTACCCGCACAAACTCTAGGATTTGGTATCAGCAAGTGACGAAATTTTGCTCCTGCGAAAGGGCAATATTTCCACAAAAAAAGGCAAAGTCAAAAATCTATTCCCCATCTGCGGGCTCGGAATGTAAGATGTTCTGTTTTGTGAAAATGCTGCTGAAAAGAGCAAGCCGATTTGAAGCAGTGCATGGACGCTTGTAACATTAAAACCGCCACCCAGTCACTCGCTGCCCGAGCGTGTCCCAAAGCACACAGAAATTAGTATTTCCTCTACCGAGCTGCAGACTAATAGAAGTTGACCACGAAGCGACCATCACGCGAGACGGCGTCAGGCACACCTGTCCCACTAGTCACAGATGTGGAAGCACCTATAGCCAACTGCTGGAGGTTGATAGCTGCCTGCTTGGCTCCCCCCATCCATTTGCCCATGGCGCTTTGCAATTATATCAATAACATGCGCCCTGGTCACGTGGGCATCTGGGGCAACTGCAAGATTGGAAGGTTGCGTGAAGCCTCTGGTTCGATTTACTTCCGTTGCCTGATATGATTGTCGCCGCGCCGTCATTACCCTGCTCAACGGTGACATCGCCACTAAGCTGCTCCGTCATTGTCTGCCTTGATCTGTAACTCGACCCAAGCTGCTGGAATCAATTGGCCGCGCTGTACGCTACCTTTGAAGGTGGTCAGTAAGCTTGCAAACGCGGCCGAACCCGCCGCGACGTGGACAGAAGTGAGGGGCCTATCGAAGTTTGCTCCTGTAGTACCATCGCCATTCCAGTAATTCCGAAGAAGAAATAGCGGCAATCGGCGTGAGACATGATGATGATGATGATGATGATTCCTGGAGTGTTTCCGTCATCATGGTAGCCTTGACTTGCTTGGATTCCGTTCGCAGACAGAGTACGGTGCGATGCTGTCGCGACAACTTTATTGTTGGAGTTCATTGCGATCAACGACTTGACGTATACATCAAGTCCTTTCGCAACAAACCTTGCACCGTGCTGACCATCCGGATTGGCATCGCCATCGTCATAACTAAAAGTCATATCCTTGTTTCGGTTACCAGCTCTGCTCTGAAAAATTGTTAGCGTGACTTCCACTATGGCGCTTGGAAGAGGGAGTTCACTTGATTGTTGTCGCTCGTGTTTCCGGGACTACCAGTCCATGCTCCGACACCGACATAAGTTTTATCGTCGCTGTCCTTGATGGCGTCTATCCGAACCACGGTTCCTAAACCGTCCAAATAGACACAAGTTACGCACGAATTCTTCGTCCGTTAGCCTGCGTTTCTTCAGGCTGTGTTGAGGTGCTGCATGAACAATGGGTCGCCGTTGGGAGTGGACGGTTCACCGACTTGCTAGACTGTTAGGTTTCCACCCGCACCAACGATGTTACTGAGGTCGAAGAAGTCATTGCCCGAATTATCGCGAGAAGAGTGTGAAGGTCAGCGAGGTGCTCTCGATAATAGGAGTAAGCTTATCGAGCGAGAACGACCGAACTTCAGTCGAAGATAATGATCAACTCACCATCAAAGCCATTTTTTGTGATTTCAGCCTGCCCGCCTTCGTGGGCGTCGTGTAACACAACGATAGCTTCGGAGGATCCACCGTTGGCCGATACTGTCGAAGTTAAAGCTGCCGCAACAATCATGTGATGATCGTTGTTCCATCCACGGACCTCAAACTTCTGGGCTTGGCCGGATTTGTTGCGGATGAAGACTGTGTGAGATATTTTGATTGAATAACAAGGGACTGGATAAATCTGCTACTAATGTTGAAAGTGGGGATTGGAGTTATATTGTGTCATGATTGGTGGTGAAAGGTGTATATATATACCTTGACTATCTCGTTTGTATCGGACATTGAGAGATCTTGCGGAGCAAAGTCCACCAGATTGGCGTCAGCTCACCAGATTGTGCCATTAGGTAAGAATCCTCCCCTCAACAGTCTTGTTCCTGTTCGCCTCTGGACTGCCGTGTTAGCATG
>JAABUK010011059.1_pt1 | contig 11860 bp, 9 predicted proteins | sample 5559141 | NCBI WGS metagenome assembly JAABUK01 (sample SAMN10711869, study PRJNA513367) | rock metagenome | isolation source: Antarctica rocks | place: Antarctica: Victoria Land, Pudding Butte nord | collected 2016-01-03 | reverse complement strand
GCAGATGGCGGCACAAGCTTGCAATGCAACCTATGATCATCGTAAGGGAGACTCATGACTTGGAGCTCGTGCCCTGCAACCTGTCATGACAGCATTGCCTATATATGAAACCAGTGAAGCAGTGCTTCCCATACATTTCAAAGACGTTGCCTTTGCAGTGGTGTGCCACAGTGAAATGTGCTGCGCAGCGGATGGCCTTAGATGGCCCTGCAATCCGATGGCCCTGCAAACTGATGGCCCTGCAAACTGCAAACACCTAGGTTGAAAAGTTCATTTAATGCAGTGTGGATTCCCCACACTGCAGCAACATAATGTCAAACAAGGACTGACCCAGGAAACTGAACATATTGATGGCCAGCCATATCAAATGATTGATGACAACAGATGGACAAGCTTACAGGGTGATGCTTGGCTGGAAGCTTACTGCAAAGCAGGAATTGCATAGATGATGTACATGTGGTGGACTCGTCTTTGGGCGAGCCAGCTTGCTGCCTTTGTATGTACAAAGTACACTCCTCATGAAGTTTTTGTCAACTTGCTTCGGTCACTTCTGCCCGCAGTGCACTCATGAGTCAATGTTGAGCGCCCCTATTGCATCCCTGGAGAAGTTGATCAAATAATGGCAGCAAATAGCTGCATCTACGAGTACTGTGAGATCTTCCAAGATCTTCTAGAACTCCAATACGCGTAGATGCAGCAGTCTGCTGCCATTACGGTTCACTCATCAACTTAATTAAAGCCTCCTGCATTTTTGACACGCATTCATGTACATACCACAAACTCGATATCACGCATCACAAATGTTGATTTGCAAACTGTAATATGGTGACAAGCAACCCTGGGCCCAGTACAACAATTTGCAGGGTGATGCTTGCAAGGCAGGAACTACCAACCCAGTCAACTGTTGAATGTGCTGCTCTAAAGCAGTTGATTGTGACTTACATTTGCAATCGCGATTGGGCAGGAACGGTCTCTATTGATGAGTTTCCTGACAAGAGCATCGAGGATATCCAGAAAACTGTGCCAGGACCGATCATGGCACTGCCTCTCAGCATTGGCAGTCTGCTTCAGCATGTCCACTTAAGCAGCGCTGTTGTTGGGTACTGCATGTCTCATTGAGAAGACACTGACATGATACTCCTTGGCTACACCTGCACATGGATTGCAAATGTGCATGTTAATGCACTTACTCAGGGCAAACATCACGTATGCTGTTTCACGAGGTATGAAGGCATGATGTAGAGCAAGCACATCACTCACTCCTGAGGACATAATATCGGCAAATGCAGCGTGCATACATTAGATGAAACTGTGTGGAAATTGCCCACAAATGCTCTGCGGTGCTCTGCACGTGTTGCCAAGCAGACACCATCATCAAAGCATGTGGGACATCACTGTCAGCCCAAGACCGCTACTGCAGGGATACCAGAAAGTTTGTACCCAAAAATCTTATTCAATAGGCAGCAATGCAAGAACAAAGTTGCTGTTACCTGAGTCATGACTGACGCTCCCATCAGAGCTGCTGCTGAACTCATGGCACCCATTTGTTACAATCACAGACTGGGGGTGACTCATGATTCTGGAATCCATAGTCCTGCAGAGCCACACCTGCCTCAGATCAGCTTGATATGCAGCAGCATCCACAGCCTACATGCTAGCATACAACCCAAAAATAGCAAACTGATCAGTGTCATCACAGATGGATTCATCCCTTGCATACATGTGCTCAAGCATGCTGCGCAGGGGATGCTTACTCAGTGACTTGCAGCAAACTCTTGCCCTCAGCGCACGCATTGCAACTGCTACAGCTCAGACCAGCCTCCAGGGATGCAAATGGTTCAGACCAGCCTCCAGGGATGGTGATGAATCATTTGCACTGCCTGCCCTGTCAGGCCAGGTCTGCTTAAGTGTTCAGATAATGCATCTCTAGAAGATCTGCCAGTTGCTCCATCACGTCACAATGTGCGCACTATAGTATGCAATACTTGCGACTTGGTGGTTGATCTGATGATGCCATGCTGGACCAGTTGTGAGTAGGAGCAGCCTTGTCTCATATATAATATGTTCTCACTATAGAGATGCTGTGACATTACATGTCTCTTGATAGCTATGCACATGTTGCAAAAGCCATGCTAGGGCTTTGCAAATGCAACACAGCATTTCTTGCATACATTTCAGTTTCAGAGCTGTTTGCATGCAGCTGCGCAACTGTGAAGTCTAAGCTGCATGCAAGGGGATCTCAAAGTGACATGTCCTTGTGTAGCTTGCAAACAGAGGCTGTTTTAAACATCATTGAGTTATGTATGCATCTGAGCGTGGAATCTGCCAAATGCTCGACTGTTATTCAGTGCTTTGTCCAGCATCTAGTGAGTAGCAGGAGTAGGGCTGCATGTACTACTGCTGATTGTGCATTAAAGCTTTTGTGTATTGCAGTCTGTATGTACTCAAAGCAATGAGCCCATACGTGGCCAGGAGCCTTGTTGACAGAAGTTGCAAGGTCAACCCTTGCACAACTGCCATAAAGCACCGACGCTCACGTGTGATGTACATGAGGATTGCTTGTACAAGCAGCACCTCACCGTGCACTGGCACCAGCTTGAAAGACTGATTGTTGCTTGGCATTTGCAGACTCAACAACGCCTTGCAAAGCCTTGCATGTGTGACAGCCAATGAATTTGCCATTTACATCAAAAAATGGGTTGCCAGTCCAAATCAAGGCAGGGTAGCATACAATCAGTGTCACGACATTGGATTGTAAGGTCGCTAGCCATGACATGGTGCGCACAGCATGCTGTCAAGCTTGCCTTCTGCTGTAAGGCTTGAATAAGCACTTGCAACACTCAAAGAGCTGCAGATCTCTAGAGCCTTCGGGGTTGCAGCTGCAGAGACTACTTGATGTTCCTATAGCGAGCCACACCGCAGGCTCAACGAGACATGACCCGATAGGCAACTTGAGTACTTGGGCTTTGAGACTGAAATAGGATTTTTAACTCCTTACTATAAAGTCATGGGTTGGCACGAGTGCAAGTTGCCAAACAAAGTTGCAAAGCTGCCTCAAGCTAACAATGTCTGTTTTGTCAAAACACAAACATGGCCTCTCCAACACAAAAAGCAGAGGCTAGGAGCAAGGCACAATATGGAATGGGTGGCCCACTGACCTTAAGGAAGCTTCCTGGTTGTGTAATGAAGAGCCAGAAGCTTGCAGCTCAACAACTGAGCGCTATGAGAACTTGAACATGGCAACTGTGTGAACCTTATGACTATGCTATGCAGCATGGATCAGCTGGCATGGACACAGCCAAGTGGTGTAACCATGCTTGAGTCATCATTAGTGTAAAGCCAGCGTTCATTGTCTTTGACAGGTCTTGTCCACACTCGTGTGTGACATCACTTCAGGTCAGTCAGAATTTGCAGTTGCCATACTATGGTATGATAGCAGCAGCACGGTTGACACATGCGGCAATCTATGCCCCCTGCAGTGAACTGATTGCTAGCTTCCCAAGTCTTGCAATCAAAGCACCTGGCACTTCTGCATCTGTGCTGTTCTGAAAACGCTTACAAGCTTGTGCAATGCACAGCAGACTTGAAGGACTTAGAAAGTGGGCCTTGCAATTTGCAACATGTACTGCTTGTGTGGCAAGACATCTCTTGCAGTATGAAGCAGCTTTGGTCAGTATGCTTGAATGTGCAGTCAAGTTGACTAAAGCTGCTTGACTTAGTAAGAGATGCCTTCCCATCAATAGCATGGGCGCTTCAGATGAGCACAAATGACTAAAGCCAAGAGAGGGTGTGCTGTGTTGCTCAGCCTGGGCCGCAGCACTGCTGAAGCCTAGTAAAAGCATTCATTGTGCTTACTGAAGCTTTGCACGCAGCTGCAATAGAAGCTGACAATGACATGACATGTGATCTGCAACGGCCCGCCTTACTAGGTCACTGCATTAAGCGTTGTGTATAGCTAAATGAAGGACAGCAATGACTTGGTGCTGCAAGCCACATTGGACATATTGACTTTGACTTTGGAAAGAAGGCGAGAGAAAATGCCGGCCAGATTCAATCATTTGGGTCAAGACCACAGTGCAGCACCACACACTAGGCGCTTATTCCGCGGCAGTAAGCTAGTCACCATGACTACAGTACCACAACTGAAAAAGCACCTAGTATCTAGATATCCTCTGGCAACAACATGTTCACCTGATGGACTACCTGTGACTAATCTACCACTGTTGTACAAGCAGCTACAGTGAGCACAGGCATCCAGTATTGGACTAATTTTCGCAATACTTGAAAGTTCACATTTTGCCCCCCCCCCCCAAGTAGCTCTTTGTCTCACTCCTGGGCGATACTTGCAGCGCGCTGCACATGCGCTAAAGAGTGGGCAGGAGAGTTGCTTGTGTGGATAAGTAATGTGATCTTTCAAGATTTGTGAGTGAGTGAGTGAGTGAGTGAGTGAGTGAGTGAGTGAGTGAGTAAGTGAGTGAGTGAGTGAGTGAGTGAGTGAGTGAGTGAGTGAGTGAGTGAGTGAGCATTTGCCATCATGCCAGCTGTTGCAGTTTGGTTTGTACAAGCCCTGCCAGGAAGTCTATGCAAAGCAGCAGAAGGATGGTACCTCTCAGTCGATGACTGTGCTCTGTGCTCCAGAACTGGGGCCTTGAGTGGAGCCCTCATCCAATGAGGGCATGGCAGGCCAAGCCCTGGCAAGGGTCATCCCTGCTGTTGTTCCCGGGGTATAATTGCGCTGGTGACTTCCCATGCATTTCTCAAACAATCTCCACAAGCTGTCTACAGAGAGACCATACAGCACCCTGCACAACACTGTGAAGTCACAACTGTATGCAAGGTCCGCAGTTGCGTGAAAGAGTAAGTGAGGGGTGGGGATGCCCATGGGGGGGGCTAAGATGGCTGGATTGGTGGGAGGGTGAGCGTGTGACTTTGCGCCATTTTCCTAATCTAAACATGTAAATCATGGCTGCCTAACATGTAAATCATGGCCGCCTAAAGCACTGACAAAACTCCACCACAGGACCACCTAGCCTGTACATCTGGTTTAAGCAGGTCTAAGCGTCTGCCTCACAAGCAGGCGGTTGGCGGTTCAAATCCTGGTTTGAGCTGACGGCGGGCCAAGTAGGTACAGGCTCTGCCGTCATATATATAAATATGTGGTGCAGTGGCCCGGAGCAACCCTGTTACTCCGGGCCTGCACCAGGGACCGCCGACATGCCTTCCCCCCCCCCCCCTCTTTACCACTGACAAAACTGGCAATAGCTGTTGCTAGAGGAACTAGCATTTGCACGTGTCACAATCTTTGAGACTGTGAAGTAACAGTCTTGCATGCCATGTGGAGGAGACAAGCCAATATGTACCTGCATCATGTCTTGGCGCCAACACATGAAGCAGTTTCATTCTGCATTGTCTTCTCTACATGGCATGCATGACTGGCCGGTCAGCCGCTGCTCTTGCAAGGCTGATGATCTTGCAAGATCAATGATCTCAGACAGAAAGACGCGCCATACCCAGAGTATTCTAGTGCGTACACAGCTGTGCATCTGATACCATGCAGCAGAGCAGATGATGCTGAGGGACAAGCATTGGTCTCAACGTCCATTGACAAGTTGTCTTGGCACAGAGACATCAGACTTTCAAGTCTAATCACAGCATTGGGGGCACCATGCAAGTGCTGCAAGGTATGTGCATATGATGTCTAGATGTTATGTCAGCATGAACCATGACATGACTAAGCTGTGCAGCACGGATGACTTTACCCTGGACACAGCCAAGTGCAGCCACGGAAAAGTCACCAGAACTGCACAGCCAGAGTTCATTGTCTTGACGACGTCTTGTCCACACATGTACATCAATGCCGGTCAATCAGCCATTGCAAGTGCCGTGCAACCTAGTAATCGACTAGTAGATGACTCATTGACTCATTGACTAGTAGATGACTCATTGGATGACTCAGTGGATGACTGGCGCACATGTGGCAACCCATGACTTGCATCGCATGCAGCAATGGTCCAGAGGGACAAGAGATGTATCTTGCAGTACTTATATTCCATGTGAAAGTTCTAGAAGTTTCTGCCAATATCTGTTGCAATGTAATCAACAGCCTGTGACTATCATGGGCTGCTCTGCTTGGAGATGTTGGCAAGCTGCACTGAGGCACCTAGGGCATAGCATGCTGAGGTAAAAGGGGTGACTTGATGATAGGAACATAGTACAGTATGCAGTACTTGCTGCAGGCCCCGAGCGCATCATCACATGCAGTCATGACTGCTGATCACTCCTAAATCAAAAGTGAACAGTTGTAACAGAACCACAATGTCAAAGAACATATGCATAGAGTGGCACCTACCAGTCGTCAGCCTGAGCACATGCCAGCCTTGCGCCTGCTAGGTCCTAGACTGTGGAGCCCAGAGCGTGACTGGAGAGCCAATATTGCCCTCGGCAATGTCATCACAGGCCCTCGCAAGTTCTGCCCACGGCCATGCTGTTGTCCTGGTGTATGCTTGCCCTGCCACCTTCCCATGCATGTCTTCAACAGCCTGTCTCCCTGTGCTGCCTCCCAACCATTAGAATGCACCTCCTTCAGATGCCTGCACAACAGTGTGAAGTCATGATCATGAGTGTTTGGAACAGCGCAGTTGAGTGAGTAGGTGGCTGGATGGGTGAGTGAGTGACAAAGCAAGCAAATGTGTGAGTGTGCACATGTGAGTAAATAGTAGACTGACATGTGGCCACCTGCAACTGTTTGCGCTATTTTGCTCATCTGAACATGAATATCATGGCTGGCCTTTCAAGACATCACAACAGGCACAGCTTTGTTGATGAACTAAAAGTGCACTGACTCTTGGCTATAGCTAGGCTGACCATGAGCCAAACTGTATCTGTGTTCCACCCTGACCCTGACCCTGACCCTGACCCTGACCCTGACCCTGACCCTGACCCTGACCCTGACCCTGACCCTGACCCTGACCCTGACCCTGACCCTGACCCTGACCCAGACCCTGACCCTGCCAACTCTGTACCACAGATCCACTTCAGCAACCGCAACAGCAGCAGCTGTTGCTGAACTGTAGCTGAACCACAGCGTTGGTGTTGCTGAGCTGCAGCATCACAGCGAGCCATTCTGGAGACAACGATTGGCATGGAGCATTATTCTCAGATGTTCAGTACTGAAGTCTGAACATTGATAGCTACTCAGAAATACGAACCAGCTGGCACATAGTGACTGCTTTGATTGTGCAGAGCTTCAGCAGGTATGCACACTGTCATATTACCGCATCTTTGACCTAATCTCAGTCAAATGACACCTTCAAACCATATACATCTCAATCTTAGCTCTCTTAGCACTGTAATCAACTTGTTGTTAGACACAGATCTGCCACATGATAGACAGCCAACCGTTGCCCGTTGTTTCACAGCAGGCCTAAGCGAAATTTCCACTGATCAGTGAAAGTTTTGCTCAGGCCTGCTGAGGAACAATGGGCACAATCAGAAGATCTCATGAGATCTTCTGAATTTGCAAGTTCCCTTGTGTTGATCAACTCATGAACTCACGTCTGGTAGAGAGAGAGAGAGAGAGAGAGTTGGTTTGAAACAGGATGTCCTTGCTCTGCAGGCACATTCCACAGCAATGCCGCATGACAATGGTCTGAAGCAGTGGATGTGGTGAAACAAGTGGGTGGTTTGAAGCAAATGGATGATCATGAGGACGGTTTGAAGCACTTTCTTGCAAATGTCTTGGAGAGCTTTGAGATGGCCACCATGTATGCCATGTGGAGATCACGTAGTATGAAGCCTCTTTATGTCTTGGCCAGAGCCCTTGCAAGGCTACTGCTCCAGAATAAAGTGGTTCGACACTGTACTGCCACTCAGTAAGGCTGCATGCACATAGACGGCGGTATAGTTCCAAAATAGCATGTATTGCATGCAATGCACACTGCGGTAAAGCCCAAACACCAGGAATAATCAGCACTGTATAGAGATCTCCGACTGGTGTATGAGGATAGGGACCCTTACAAGGCACCCCTTCACAGGGTTCAGAGTTTGGTGCTGCAGTAACTCTACAGCTATGGACTGCAGTGGGGGACCACTCTGTCACATTTGACAATGATCATCCACAAAAGCAGCTCTTCTGTCCAATCTTCAGCGATACTTGCAACGCGCTGCACGTGCAGCCCAAACCATCATGATCATGCTGGCAGCACTGCGGTGGCTCATGGCGCTGTACATATTTGCCTGATAAAGCACAAACAAAGCTCATCCTGGTATGTGAGCCCTTGCAGGGGTGACAGCTTGCCACCGCAGTGTGGCAGCAACACCAGTTGGGTCTGTCCTTGACAGCTCGATCAAGGATACATGTGCTCAAAAGAGCGATATTCAGGCACAGAAATCCTTTCAAACTGTCAAGTCACACCAATCACTTAGAAGTTGCACTTTCTCCTACAGACACATGGTCTTGTTAGCCCGGCTAGGTATGTGCTTGCCAGTAAGCTATAGAAGTTTGAGGTGATCCGAGTTGCATGCTACTGCAGCTACCTGTAGGCCCTAGCCAGCTGAAGATGGTTGGAATCAGAACAAAGGGCAAATGCTTGAGATTTCAATTGAGCACTGGCAACTTGGCCATGCAGCTGTGTCCAACTCACATGAATAACAACATAGCGCTGATAACTCTTCGTTCTGCAACACAAACCAACATGCTCTTCATGGGGCTAGGAGGGCTTTTGTACAGCAGCAGGGCAGCGCTGCAAAAACTGCAGCAAAGGGCTTGGGCTGCCTAAAGCTCCAAAATCAGATTCTGCTGATCTGCTGCTGCTTGAAATTGCAGCTTGAACATGGTATTGCTCTGAGCAAGGTCACGCATCTGCAGGCTCCGTCGTGCAGATGAGTTCCCAGGCTGAGAGCAGCACTGACGTCACTCTGGTGAGAGTAGCACTAGAACCAAGCGATGGTGCACTGTGATGCTGAGCAATTTAATCCCCCAAAATTTGAGCCAAGCCGGTAATTTTGTTGAAAGTAAGTAACCAGTTGAGACAGTATGGCATGACTACATAGGCTACATGTCTGTTCAGCTAAGCTGTGTTTTTAAGATGCTTCAGCTGCTTTGCGCATGCGTTGAGGCTCTTTGCCGCAGGCAAGCTATGCATTGCCATGTACCTCCCAAGCTATGCATTGCCATGTGCCTCTCAAGCTTGTTGAGGTGAACACAAACAAACAGCACTGCTGTGCCCCACAAGGTCAGTTGGCCATCCTTGTGGCCATTTGTGAATAGAACCTTAAACATAGACCTTTGCTTTGGTTTAGGGTTCTTGATGTGCATGCAGAGCTAAGGCACGTGTAGTCTGCATATGAAAAGCGTGGACCTATCTGCAGCTGTAGTCTGGAACAGTTTTGACTCAATTGTTTCTTGATTACCAATGACAGACCAAGAAACAGCAGCCAACATCCAAGAAGTGTGCGAAAGTCTTGCATGCAACAACTGAAGTTTCTCAAACACTTTCTGGATGTTTGCTGCTGTTTGACACTGTTGGCCTCCCATTGGGTTTCAGGACACAATGTAAAAAGTGGTAGCGCTAGGAATATTAGCACTATATGCCATAGCCTGAGTAATGTTCACGCTATGCACTAAGAGAATGGCACCTACCAGTCCGCGCAGCAGCCCCATTGTGCAATCAAGCCAGCACATGGCATGTTGCGTCCCTCCGTGATCTTGTTCCGAGCGTGACCCAGTGTTGTCACCCTTTCCAGCCATTCCATGCACATGAACAGGCGCGCACTCATGGCATCAGTAGCTCCGGGCTGCTGCCTTAGGAGGCTCCCGTTATGATCGCTGAAAAGCATGAAGTTTTCTTTTCTTTCCATCAGTAGCCTGCACCCTTATGCTGTCTGCTCACCATGCTGATGACGACCTGCAGGTCACACTCATGTTCAGAGAGCAACTCACACTCAACTAAGTGAGTAGGTAGGTGAGTGAGTGAGTAGGTGAGTGAGTGAGTAGGTGAGTGAGTGAGTAGGTGAGTGAGTGAGTGTGCGAGGGAGTGAGTGAGTGAGTGAGTGAGTGAGTGAGTGAGTGAGTGAGTGAGTGAGTGAGTGAGTGAGTGAGTGAGTGAGTGAGTGAGTGAGTGAGTGAGTGAGTGCATGCAAAGCGCCCAAGCATCACCCTATCCGTAATTCCTTTGTACCATGCATTAATGGAATATTCCAATATACTGCAAACTACATGACTCATGAGTATGCAACTATGGCGTTGCTGCAAAGACCCTTTGGGTCTGCGAAAGCACATGAGCCTCAGGCAAGTGGACTCCACTTGCCAAAGGCTTGTGTATTCTGCAGACCCAAAGGGCAGCAGCGATGTTTCCATGACGTAACTAGTGTGTATATGCCAGCTGATGCCAGCTGGTGCCAGCTGACCTGGTTACAACATGTGCTAATCACATGCTGTCCTGGCAGCAAACACAATTGTAATGGCAACCTTGCAAGGGCAACCTGTTTCTGGCACTACGGAGATGCCTGCGCCCAAGACACAAAATTCTGTGCTCAATTGAGCAACGCAACTCTCAGCTGCCTGTGCAACGCATCATCATCATGGGGCTAGAAGGGTTGCTGGAGCCAACTGGTGATGCACTGTGTTGCCCAGCTATGGCTGTTGCCATGCTGATCATTACTGAGTGATTGCAAAAATTGGGCTGTCACTGACACCTTCTGCTCCTTCATCCAGGGTTGATCTCGTGAGATGAACTCAGGATGCAGTCATAGAAGCCGTCAGCCATGACCCATTGACATGCAGGACAAGCCCAATTAGAAGGAAATCCCAGGTAGAACAATGACAGACAGGACTGCTTGAACAGTGCTGCCACACTTGGCATGGCATGCAAGTGTGCGACTGACCACATGATCAGGAGGTGAGCAAGACTTTTACACCGTGATCAAGACTTGATTACAAGTCGGTAGGAACTCCTTCAAAGCAAAAGCATGGTGGAAAACGGCTGTTCTGCAAACAGAGTCAGACTTTAGCTAGTGCTATATTAGCATTGAGCCTTATCAGTGCTAGCATTGAACCTCATCACAATGATATGGTCCTCAAACATTGCAATTTTCTAGAATTCTTGCCTGTAACTACAGTAACTCATTCACCAGGTCAAAGGGATGTTGCCAAGCGCCCAAGGCCTGTGAAAATATGCCGCGCGCCTGTCGCAACATTGCCAACAGGCGTGGGCCTGGGCTGCTGTGCTTGAATGCTGAGGTCCAAGCATCTTGGTCTGCCATTTGACATATGTCAGTTGAACCCTTCCTCTTCCAAGTAGCTCACTAAGAGCTTAGTTGAAAGAGGAGGTGCTCAACTGCTGCTTAGCCAATTGGAATGAACAAACAGCAAACAGCTCTGTTTGCAGTTTGCTTGTTAACACACAACGTTGTTTGAGCAGCAGCTGATTGATGTCAGCAAAGAAAGAGTTCAACTGCAATTGCCTAATCAGGCCACGTCCTTGTAATGATCATGATCAAATGGGTCAAGGAATGGTGGATTGCTTGAGATCAAATGCCATACAAAGCTGCTGTGCGAGTACTCAAAGCCACACCCATACCTCATCTAATCCTCACATCAGGCAAATTTGAATGGCTGGTTGAAGCTGTGCAATTTCCCAGATCTGCAGCGCCCAAACACGCCTGACTTTGTTTCAGTCTCAGCTACAGAGCAGCAAGCAAACAGACTAGTCAGTCAGGGACGAGTAGAAGGCATCTTCTTCTGTGGCTGACTGTTTATCTGCGTGCTCATACGAGCTCATATGCATGCATAAGAAGCTTCTGTAGCTGAGAATTCAAGGAATTCAGGCATGTCTGAGCGCTGCAGACCTGGGCTTTTACA
>JAABUK010011057.1_pt1 | contig 11863 bp, 13 predicted proteins | sample 5559141 | NCBI WGS metagenome assembly JAABUK01 (sample SAMN10711869, study PRJNA513367) | rock metagenome | isolation source: Antarctica rocks | place: Antarctica: Victoria Land, Pudding Butte nord | collected 2016-01-03 | reverse complement strand
ACCCCCCCCCCCCCCCCCCCCCCCCCCCCCCCCCCCCCCCCCCCCCCCCCCCCACAAGGGTTGTACGTCATCGATGAGGTTTATGTAGAGCACGTCTCCCATCCATGGTACTGCCACCTCCAGTATCGTCACCTTCAACACTCTCTTTGACAGCATTCCCTTCCACTTACTTCGCCAACACATCTTCAAAGTCCGGTATTAGAGCTTACTTTCTCCACGATTACGTATTTTCCTCATTGAGCTTGTTTTGCGGCTCGGTAGCATCTCCACCCCTAATTTTGAGGATTCTACACCCGATTAGGACTTTTGCATCTCCATTCCTATTTCTGGGGCGGTTTCATAGGCTGTGTTTGGAAACACCTTCATGGTAGACCTAATATCCATGGGGGAAGTCTTACGCCTGTAAACCTTGCCCGTCACATGTGTGTGTTCATTAATCCACCGTAATCCCCGACTGAGAAACAATCATCCTTGGATAACCTTTACTCTTTGGAAGTTAGCCCTTGTAGATGCACTTGGATCACGATCATGTTGGTCCCATCACATACACGGGACGTCTTGCAGGAGCCCTCCCTCGATCTCTCCGGCCACGCAGCTTTCAACAGAACCATAAGAACCTGTTGGGTCAACGAGAAAATTGGTTTCTTCAGCGTTTTGCATTCATGGCAAATCCTACCCCATTACCTTATTCAACGGGACCTGCTTCAGCCACTCAAGCTAGAGATGCGAGAAAACTTCAAAGTCAAAAACTCCTTCAGGCTTCCAATGAAAATGACTCTGACGTCGCTCTCGACACATCATCTAACATTAAATCTTCAGAGACCGCCAACGGAAGGAGTGACAATGGGCACAAGCAAGATGGAAAAGAAGCGCAGAATGGAGAGAGTCTAGAATTGTGTCGTCTACCGAAACGCAGGTCAGATGTCGAAAAGTTGCTGAAAGCCGTGGTTGACATTCGCGAAGATTCCGGTGATAGTCTGATCGTCGTGGATACTGCAGTCCTTGATATCGCCAGTCTGGAAAGGTTGCTAGGTTGTGAAGCGAAACGAGGACGCGATGTGCTACATTGTACTCAAGAGAACGCAAGCCCTGGTACTGGAGAAAGACTGCTTAGTGAAATAAGAGATGAACTACGTTTCTGCAAGATCGCATTTGGTGTCAGACAGGCTGGGGCTGAATCAGCTTTCAAATGCTATCAGATGACCGCAGAAGCCCTCGGCGTTTACGACGTTTACGACGTTTGGAACGAAAGAGCAGGCGAAGAGAATGAAAATGCAGAGTTCGTCGCCTGATCCAATACTAAGATGAATGCTGACAATATCAATAAAGGGACATCTTGGCAGCGCCGTCTTTACAAGGCCGTAAGCGATGCAGTAGCGAAGCTCTAAGGGATATCACATCTTCTCGGAAAACTTCACGGACCCAAGACTGCAGTGACGGGGAAAGCAGTCAATCATTGTTCGACGAGATTCGTACGACTTCGAGCGAGGCCAAACAACAGCGAGTAAACCAGCGAGGAATTTTGGAGCATGATTTTGAGGAGGGGAGACGAAAAGAGGGCAAGAGATGGTGTTGTCATTGCAAACAATGGACAGAACCGACGAAAGGAAATCGGTGTGGGGATCGTTATTGCGATCATCCGCGCTGCAATGACTGCAGAAAGTAAAATGTCTTCCCGAGGACTTAATAGGCTTTAGACTTTTTTCCTTCCTGTCTTCTTGATATGCGGAGAGGCCCAGATCGTTTGTGTAGATAATAGATTGTGCAATGGAACCTACCGTCAAGAGGTCGAGAGAATGTATGTATGCCAGGTATGACGCTAGAAACGAGCCAGACCTTGCACTTCCCAATCGGCGAGGGTCACAAGCCCCAAAACTTTCGAAAGCGTGAATGAGCCGGGCATAAGCTCGCCATCGTTTCCCAGTTCAAGGCCTCACCAACAAGGCTACTACAAAGCTTCCGCGAAACCCTGGAAGTAAACCCGAGCTAGGTTAGGTGATAGATCATACATAGACCGAAGGAGTTGATCACCTCCACCCCGAATTTGGAGGCGCTTTCCTGTTTTGGGGAAAGGAGACTCATCAGAGTATCTGCACCCCTGATCTTCACCCTGCGCTTGAGATGAAAGGGCGGCCCAGAGATAAAGCGTGTCTGTTGGAACTGGGCTTATATACAACGGCAAAGGGCATCCCATTCGATTCTCTTTTTCAACTTCGTTCGGACAACCTTACGTTTTGTCTGGTCCCCTGCTGGATATTCACAGTGCAATGGAATCGACCAATAGTAAGTCAGTAGCGACGTTTATCCGGCAGTAAAAGTAACAAAGGCGCAGGTTCCACCTCCGTGTCGCCACCCGTCGAGTATCGATGGACAACCAACGGCCCTTGCGTGTTCCTCACATCGTGGCGGCAGAATGATTGGGAAACAAGATTCCGACCGGAGCAGTACACTTTGCCAGATCTTTGTACTCAGTCAACACCGCTCAACAGGATTTTGATGATTCAACCTCTAAGAATCTTGCCATTTGAATTCTTCAACTTTGTCTCTCAATTTGGGTCTGTTGATTACGCAGTGTGGTCAAGACAGTCTTTGACTGTCAAATTTTTCTCAAAAGAGCACATCGATAAATGCTTTGACGAAAAAGGGTACAATGCGGCGATCACTGCGGTAGGTGCGATATTCAATATGGAACTTCGATGGCTAAATCAGATATAGGAGCGCCCTTATCAAATACTCGAATTCCTGCCTCATGGGCCCCTGCACACTAGTCAATGAAGGCAAGAGCGAGGTGGTGCTGGAACTTAGATAGATATCGTGCAAAACGACAACCGTTTTCTTACCGTGTGCCTGCCTGATCTCCACCACCATCTCAAGAATCCTCAGCCGTACATCGTAGAGCCCATCCCTTTCGCTGTTAGACTCATTCTCGTGCAGAATATGGCTCCACCTCCCTGCATGCATGGCCGAGACCTGCCACCTAGGTGTCTTTATCCTTTGCTGTTCCTTTTGGGCCCCAGACTAGTGGCTCAGCCCCTCTTCCCTCATCCGAACCAGACATCTAGCTCCTTGTTAGCTCGATTCGAAGACGGCGAATGGATGGATGGCCTTTCAGCCTCGTCTTTTGTAATGAGGCTCTTCTCCTTCCCACCATAAGAGATCTCTAAGATCCCATATATTCTTCACATAAAAACGACGGATCCTTCACATCTTTGACTTGACCACTCCTTTTTAAACTCATCGAACTGAAGCATGGCTTTTAGCAAAGCTTTTGAGGCTATAAAGTCTGCAGGTCCGATGGAAGGCAATTCAAGGACGAGTATCACACAGTTGCCTGCCAACGTTCTCGAAGCATTCATCCCAGGCTATTCGGTCATCTCGAAGTTCCTGCTCGATGTGCTAGGCTTCGATATCACTATCGTTGTGTCCGCCGGCCTTCTGATCTTTGGGCTCCTCACTTCTCTAAAATTTCTTGGCCAACACGCATACGCTGTCTTTGAGGAGTACTTTACATGCTTCATCAGCATCGACTCTGACGATGACATCTATTACCACATCATGGAGTGGCTTGAAGGCCATAAGGTATCCATTAACTCACGTAGCTTGATGGCCAAGACTGGACAAGAGCATGCCTGGGACTTCCACGACCTGGACACGACAGCGGATGAACTGGATCCAAACACTCTCATCAACTTTAGTAATTGGGATTTCAAAGTTCCTCCAAAATTCCAGCCCTACTTTGGTCGTCATATCTTCTTCCATCAAGGCCGGTATTTTGAGTTCCGTCGCTCTATTAAACAGATGATGAGAGGTAGTGGTTTCCGTGAAGCAGAGAGCATTCGGCTTACCTGTATCGGACGCTCGTCCCAGCCTATCAAAAATCTCATGAAGGACTGCCGTAATCACTACCTGAATAAGGAAATCGCTCTTACCGTTGTACGCAGACCGGTAAGTAAAGAGGATAGAGGAGGACACAATATGTGGCAAAAAGTTGCAACGAGACCTTCTAGACCTATGCACACGGTCGTCTTGAACCACGATGAGAAGACTCGGGTTCTGGAGGATATAAACGAGTACCTGCATCCAGCCACTCTCAGGTGGTACGCCGCTCGCGGTATTCCTTATCGTCGTGGGTATCTGTTTCATGGAGTAAGTATAATCCTATCCCAAAGGTCACTAAATGCCTTTTACTCTTGCTGACGTTTTCAAAAGCCCCCTGGGACTGGCAAATCCAGTTTTGCCTGGGCCATCGCTGGCGTTTTCGGCCTTGATATTTACTGCATCTCGCTTGCGGATCGAACTCTTACAGAAGAACACTTGGGGATAATGTTCAGTTCACTGCCCCGACGCTGTGTAGTTCTGCTTGAAGATATCGACAGCGCCGGCCTGATTAAACGCCAAGAAGAAGGCGAAAAATCCGCCAAACCAGCCGACGACGCGGCCGCGAAAATTGGCGCCGAACTTAGCAAGGCCCTTAAGGACGCTTCGGAGAACAACGGGAAAGGTAAAAAAAACAAGGGAATCAGCTTGTCTGGTCTCCTCAACGCTATCGATGGTGTGGCTTCGCACGAAGGAAGAGTTCTAGTGATGACAACCAACTGCCCCGAAAAGCTTGACGAAGCTTTAATTCGACCAGGTCGTATAGATATTAAAGTTGGATTTACCATGGCCACACGTTCCCAAATCTCCGAGCTCTTCACTCGCATGTACTCCCCCGATGACAGCCCTTCAAGACTCATTGCTACTTTCAGCAAAGAAACCCCCAGACAACAACAACAACAACAACAAGAAGAAGTCGACGATCTTCTTGCTCAGGAACCTGCCATCCTCCAGTCCTGCGCCAACAAGCTCACGTCCATCGGCCCCCCCACCCTCGCAAAGAGTGCCAGCGATCTTGCCACCGTTACGCCTTCCAATAGCCCTTCCCCCAGCGCAGCTGTCACACCCGCGTCGATGAAGTTGAAGGATATGGCGGAAGACTTTGCGATTAAGTTGCCGGAGAACATGCTTACGCCAGCCGAGATACAGGGGTATTTTCTCACGCGGAAGAAGGACCCACGGAGGGCGCTGGAGGAGGTGAATGAGTGGAGGGATCGGTTGATTGAGGCGAAGGAGTCGGGGAGTAAATTGGGTCCTGCGCAGTGACCGGAGACGGAGAAGAGTGAGAGGGCATGAATAATGTTGAGAAAACCGATACAGTAGAATTTGTAATTAATTACAGATCTATTTACATTAGCCGTTCTTCATCTTGAGTGTGAAATGCGGGATAGCACGGTGTACCTGCATTGGCGCCTATCTGTTTCTCGATGAGGCTACAGACTTTTCACCTGGTGAAACGTACCGAATCACGGGCTTCGTGCTACTTCCGAGTTTTGCCAGTTACACCATGTTCGATATTGAATCTGACCGTAACAACGTTTTTGGTTGGCATTTATTCATGACTACTGTATGATAATAAGAACTGGGCCCCGACCCGATACGATTTTTTGTTGGTTTTGGCTTGACTAATTCGGGACTAGTAAGACGTTTGTCATTCATCAATGACCCGTTTTATCCTTTTTCTTTCTGGACAACAACAACCTTCGCCAAAGCATAACGCCTAGAACCATTGCCCCTTCGCTACACATGCCCTGCTACATATCAGTCGGTCTTGCGGTTTACAATTTCGTTTGATGTCGCGTCCTCTCCAGGATGGATATTGGGGTGGACCTGATTTGGGGCGATGATAGCGAGTCCGAAGTATTCGCACAAGCGCAAAGCAAAGCTTTAAGAAGGCCATAAGACACTTCCACTGCAATTTCAACGTGAATGGCCTCACTTTTCCCTGGTTCGTACATCAGCTATAGCCTCATTAAAGGCCTTGATGATCGGCCCATATAGCTTTTCTGGATCCGATTGGGTTCCGATGTCCAGCTCTCCATCCTTGGTAAGAGAAAATAGAATTCCTCGAATCTCTCCACATAAAGGCTTGATACAGTCGAGTGCCTGCGGAAACTCCTTCAAGATATCTTTGAATCCATCGGCATGCATGTGACCTACTTTTGCGTCTGCAATATCATCGTAGCTGCCGGTATACCACTTTGTCAATCTGCTTTGTTTGGGTCGCCCTTCAAACCAAGACCCAAATGTATCCCATGCACGACGACCGCAGATCCACAGAAGTACGTAGAAGAATGACTCAAGGTCATGTCGATAGGTGTGAGAAACATTGCGTAGCACTTGAATCGCCATAAACTCCATGGTGCCTGTCTGGTGCCGTGCGCCGCTTCGTCCGCTACCGATCTCCTTGGCAAGGTCCAGATCGATCAGCATGCCCGTAAAGCCATTAGCTTTCTTTGGATCTGTTATTATGATGTTATTCTCTGAGATATCCCTATGCAGGATATTGCCCATGAGGTATAGGGATCTATGCGCCTTGATTGCGTCGCGAAGTGCCTTCAGGAGCTCTTTGATCGACTGGAAATCACGGATTCCCCGGCCCGCCGGTGAGATTACCAAGCAACGAAAAACGCGATTGTCGAATGAACTCTCATTGGGGGCATAGAGACTCGTCGTTTGTGTGTCTTCCACAGAGTTTGTTACCTCCCTTTCCTGCTTGGCCTTATCAGATCTCTGGCTGTTGGACCTTGATCTTTTGGACGGCCTCCCTCCGACGTCTACAGACTTTCGTTTTTTTGGAGAACCACCGGCGGTGCTCAGTCCACGAAGCTGGCTAAACGATCGGTGAAGGAGGGCCTGTGGTTGAGACTGTGAAAAGGAGGACGCCGTACTTAGCGTAACGCTTCGAAAAGTGTGCGGCTTCATGAAAGTGGATCCTTCACGCATTTCCGCAATGCTGGTGATGCGATGGTGACCGAACAGTTTAGCGACTCCTCTTACTCCCCTCTCGCGTGCTAATCTGAGAAGGTCTGCTTCTGGTGGCCGTTTATCGGAGGTCCACGAGAATTTAACGACATACTGCGGATCCTTGAGACCTGAAGCCTTGGCAAGAAAGCAAGAAGTGCCGCGACAGACAATCGCCCGTTGATAGGCAATAAGATCTGGCTCCAACCGAAGTCTTTTTTCCTCTCCAGTGGCATCTTCGGAAATAGTGATAGACCGAATACCCATCCTCCGCTCTATAAATGTATCCAGGCCAAGCTCTTTGTCATTCATCATCATATACCCTGCAATAGCTCTAATAAATTTCTCAGGTTCCTCGTGAATATCGAAGAGCCCTGAGCTGTAAGGACCGGAGCGGTCGAATATCCAGAGTTCCATGGTAGTTCCGAGGAGAGTAAATCCGTGAACAAACCGGCGAGTTGGCTGGGTGGCAAAGACATCACGCATGTACCTCCCAAGTTGGAGCAGTTTCGCTTTCCATTCTTTGTCGGACTCCCTAAGTTCGCCAATCACTTCAACGTCCTTCCATTTATGTACTGTCTTCGAAATATTTTTGCCATTAGGCTTGAGAAAAACATCAAGTTGACGTCGAGCTTCAGCACCAGTAAGGTCTTTACTACTCTCGCTTGTATAGTAAACACCTGGAGCGTCGGCCAGAAACTCCTCTTGGAACTGAAACAGCCATTCGAGAACAGCGTTCTGCACCGGCGGGTCAGGGAAATCGGTCCATCTACCGTCCACATGTCGATCTTGCACGGCTCGGTAAACCTCCTTGGTACGCTCAGTCCAAGCTTTGCCTTCAAAATATTTCGAGAAGAATCCTTCAACATTTCGATATGTGCAATCCTTAATTTCCTCAAAAACTCTTGCTTCCAGTAGCCGATGAGTCTGTTCACCACCTTGTTGTGAGGCGGAGGAATGCGTGATGGGAGTGCCGTCGAACGAGACAGGAATGCTTGTAGAAGGGGTTATCCGGGAAATGGATCTTATGAGATCGAAAACAGCGTTCCAGATATCAAAATCCGATGCCTTCTTGATGACTAGTCGAAATAGCGCACGGTAGGGTTCATAGTTGAAGTCGCCATTTCGGACACGTCTGAAAAGCGTGGACAATTCAGAAGCTAGATCCCCGTTTCCAGTTTCTGAGCGAAGATTGAAGGCCACCTCATGGCCCATCAACGTAACTAGGAGTCTAGAAGTTGCCTTTTGAGGTCCTTGGTCGGAACTATCGACAGCTGCATCGTAAAAGGTGGAATCCGGCTTGTAAGACTGCTCTGCCTTTCGAAGTGAATCTCGCAAATAGTTCAAGGAATTGTCCAAAGGATGCTTTGCGATAACAGTGCGATTGTCTTGCGAAAGATTGCTCATCTCAAGACAGAAGGCGCTCGGCTTGGTCCCGTCGTGAATTTAGTGTCTCGCTGGAGGACTGTTAATCAAGATTGATAAGAAGGAAGAGATCTCATGAATTTCCAGGCCAGTATTGTCGCAGATCGTGATACAAGTCTTTCAAAGTAAAAGCTGGCGAAGAGTTGGTTGGTGGAGGATGGACGTTCCCAATGACTAATACGACTGCCCAGAACACCAGTTTCACCGATAATCCCAAAACAGCCTAGACTAGAAACTACAACATCTTTGAAGTCGCAAATCTATATCAAAGCTCACCTAATCCCCTATTGATACCTACTTTTCCCCTTACAGGCCTTACAGGTCTAACGGCAGGATATTCTTGACTTCCAGGCCAAAAGGAAGACTCCCCGACAGAATCAGAAGAGTAAGAATATCGGCTTGGTCGACGGGGAAGATAAACCTCTCGACGAGCTTGCTCAAGAGACACGAAATCCGACTTTCGCGGACTGAATCGCAGTCTGTGGGAAATTCTCACGCTCCATACGACTTATATGCTTTCTATAACTCTACACCGCGAACGGGTACTTCTTTATCTATTGTGGGCATACGGCCTGGATCAATTGGATCGAGATGATCTCGGAGACGCCTCTTACATCCTCGCAGTTGTTCCTGGTGTAAGGGGGAACGAGTGACGGCTGAGGGTTTTTACGAGTACAGGCAGGTATGACTACAGTTACTTAGAAGATGTGTATGATAAGCTATTGGTGATAAGTCAACAAAAGCAAGCCTGATAACTACTAAATACAGGATTGCTTGATGGGAAATTGATCACAAAGTAAATTCCACATCAACGTCTTATATAAAACGATCACCAAACTTTGTCTTTGTGAACGGGTCTGCCCCGTTTGCGTCCATGCTGTGCTCGGCTTTCTGCCTCGTACTCCCGCAATAACCTCCGTGTGCTTCCTAATTCACTTCTGGGTAGCCATGTACTCTTCCAGCGTACCTTGTACTCCGTTCCCGACCTGGTCTCTCTCTTGTCGAGAATCTTTATGACTTCCCACTCCTGCTCCTCAGCCTCTGCTCGGCCACCTTGGCCCTGGGATTGCTCGGGAGCAAAGGGTCTGGTGGCGGTAGCGCTGGCGGAACCGACGGTCGCTGACGTTCTCCCATTGTGGTCATTTGCGTGGACAGTTCTCCTTTCTTGATCCTCAAATGGACTGACGCTGAGAGAGCATAGGCGATCAAAAGGCTCGGCGGTTGCATTAGGATCCGAGCAATGATGTGTCTTTGGCTCTTTTGTTGAACAAGGTATGTTGAGCGGGGTGTCTGCAGTATTGATTTCAGACAGATTGCTTCCTATCTCAGCAGAAGTGCCCTCATCGCCAGTCTTGATGTCGTCGTCCTGCACCACGAACGGGTTATCTGTGGAATGTCAAACACCGTTTCCTTTTGGGTTAGAGGTCCACGTTCTGTACCCACCTTGACTGCCACCAACCTCACTTGACCGATTTGAGCTTGCAGTGTTCTCGTGGTCTTGAAGCGCTCGGTTGTAGTAAAGTCCAAGTCCAGGAGGAACTTTGAATACAGGTTGTAGAGTCGCTTTCTCCGGTCCCCTATGCTTCTTCAATGGAGGGAGATCATGGTCATTAATGTCGGTTCTGTCCGCGTCGGTATCGTCGATCACTATCGAGTCTTTTAGAATTATCAGACGTGCCCACAACAATCGAGACATCCGCACTGACCTGAACGCTCACCCTGCGTCTCACGCTTCGGGGAATCACAAATCTCTGGTATGGCCGTTGCCGACATAGGTTCGTCATCGGTAGGGAGCGTTGGGTTCGGCATTTCCCAGACGGGAAGAAGAAATCCGTCAATGTCGAGGAAATCGTCATCAGACAGAGTTTGAGCAATCTTCTCTAGTGGAAGAGATGTATTCTCGTCGGCTTCGGACGAAAGGTTTTGGGAGCTTCCGAAAGGCTCGATGGATGGAAGGCAAAGGTCTTCCTTGTTATTGGTGTCACTGTCGCCGCCGCCGCCGTCTCGATTGTTCCCAGCCCTTTCCGAGTTTTCTGCATCCATTAGATAAGTATCTCATGACGCTGGATTCCAACAATACCTCCATCCCCGGCTTTGGTATCTCCAGTCAACTTGCTTTGGAGCGGAGGTTCCATTTCGCGATTCGTCTTGAACAGATTGTCCAAGCTGTCGCGCTGTATGGTCGCCGTGCGTTTTCCGCCAGCATTGCCCAAACTTGGTGGCTTGAGGCTGGGGTGTGGGCTCACCGCCGGTGGTGGTCGGTAGAAGTAGATGGAGGTCATGTCGACGGCAACCATCGTGAAATGGAATTGCGAGGGGATCTTGTACGCGTGAAAACAGAAGAAATCGCTGCCTATTCTAAAGGGGAGCGCAGAGGGATTATATATCGAGGCCCGTTAGCCGCTCTCGGCACAAAGGTACACCCAATCCCACTGCGAGCCGCACCATCTCTGCGCTGTTCCTCTAAGGCTTCGTAAGCCCCCTCTTGGCTGCACACAACCTCAGGGGTTACCCAGCCCCCAACAATTCCTGTTTCCTCTCCTTTATTCTCTGTCATCCAATCCACGCGCTGTATCCCTCGGGACTATGTGCATCCGGAGGTCTCCACTGTAACAGTCAGCTGGATCATCGTCGATCTCCATAGATCAAACCTCGCAGAACGCCTCGCAGAACGCCTCGCGAGACACACAGGTCGCGCGGATTTCCCTTCTAGAGCTAATCGTCGATGGGCCACCAATTGTCCATGGTCCGGCATCGGCACGACTGAGACAATCTCTTGATGAGCTGGGGGATTTTCGATGCAGATGGCAAGGATGAAGGGTGTTCGGCAAGATGGCACAGGACGGCACAGGAAAATGTCACCTCTCCAACGGCCCAAATCCCGATCCAGGCAGTGCTGGGCAGAGCACATGCATATCCTCTCAATCAAGTCGCTGCCACGTCAGCACCAACTGGTGCCTGAAACCCAGCCGAGCTGAATTCGACGAGGCTGCCCAATTGCCGCAAGCCAGGCTCCTGCAGAAGATGTCACCAGACCGCTAGCAACAGCATCACGCTATCCATTCGCCGGCGGCACAGTAGGAAACACGGTCAGGGTGGTGTGAGGCATTTGTTCAATTGGTCTTGGCGCACAGGCGATAGCTCTGAGCAGGCTTCACCTTGCTCGCGCCCTTGTCGTGGCGATGGCGATCGCCCAACAACCCGTGGACAAGAGTTGCCACGCTAATGGAGCGAGGAACAGGAGGCCAGCTATAGGCAGAAAACAGGAGGACGCTGAGAGAGGGAGACAGGAAGGTCGAGGATCACTCTAGGAGGCGCAGGTGAGGGACGCGAAGGACAGCGATCCAAGAAGTCAAGGGGAAAAGTGCGCGCCTTCAAACGGGGGAGACCGTGAGCAGAAACGCAAGAAACAAGTCTCGGGCCAGATGGGCGGCGTGGAAACTGGGCCAATAGAATCGATCATCGCAAAGGTGAGGCTTCTCCCAGATGTGGGTTGAGGTCCGAGCGAAGGGTCATCGGACGGAAACGAGGAGCCGACAGAAAGCCCAGGCGAAAGAGACAAAGGAGATGAGGAGGAATGTTGGAAGTCGAGGGGGGA
>JAABUK010011056.1_pt1 | contig 11863 bp, 1 predicted proteins | sample 5559141 | NCBI WGS metagenome assembly JAABUK01 (sample SAMN10711869, study PRJNA513367) | rock metagenome | isolation source: Antarctica rocks | place: Antarctica: Victoria Land, Pudding Butte nord | collected 2016-01-03 | reverse complement strand
GGTCGTTATAATAATAAACTTAAAAATAACTAGTAACTTTATATCTCGAATAATAATTTAGGTAATTAACCTACTAGCTCGAGAAAAGAAAAAATAATATAAACTTTAATTAACCGACGGGTCGAAATTATTAATAAGAAGAGTAGATAAAGAAATATTCCCACTACTAGTTATTATTTAATATTATTATAAGGAAATTACCTTCGATATAATAAAAATAACTATTTACTATATTATTCTAGGAATACTTTAATTAAAAAAATATAATCTAATAATCGATTAAAAGAGAGGAGTATTTATATTTCCGTATATTAAAGACGTCGTTAATATAATATCTATATATTTATAAAGAATAATTATAAATAAAATATCGAACCGTAACCTAGTCGAAGTTTATAATAAGTTATCTTCGTATAAAAATAACCTTATATAAGAATCCGACTCGATATATATTAACTAGAGATATTAATAGGGCGAATAAATTAAAGTTTCTAAATATAAAAATAAACCTTTTAATATCCCTAAAAAGTATTAATAATAGAGTACCTCTTTTAAAAAGAGATAACTATAAAAGTATTATTTAAGTATTAGTTATAGGATTATAAAATCGAACTCGAACCTAGTAAATAACCGATATTTAGATTTATTTACACTTTATTAGAAAAAGAACTCGGAGTATTTCGTAGATATATCGATAAGAATCTTAAAAAAGAATTTATTCGAGAATTTAAATTACTAGTAGATTATTTAATCCTCTTCGTAATAAAGAAGTATAGAAGTCTATAACTATATATAAACTATCGAAAATTAAACGATATTACGGTAAAGAATTAGTACTTTTTATTAAATATTAACGAGTTATAAAATCGGTTTTTAATAATAAAAATCTTTATATAACTAGATCTTCGAGCCGTATATAATTTAATTCGAATAAAAAAAAGCGAGGAGTAGAAGACTATTTTTAGAATTAAATATAATTATTATAAGTATTTAATAATACTCTTCGGATTTATTAATATACTAGTAATCTACTAAAAAATTAATTAATAATATTATATAAATATATTTAAATATAACGGTAATTATATACCTCGATAATATTTTAATCTACTCTACTAATAAGAAAGAGTATATTTAATATATATAAAATATCTTTATTTATTTATTTATTTATTATTAACTAGACTTCCTTTTAAATTAAAGAAATACAAGTTTTATAAAGAATCGGTTAAATTCCTTAAATTTATAATTAGTATTAAAGGTATTTATATAAACCCTAAAAAGATTAAGAGTATTAAAGAATAATTTATATTATATAACGTAAAAACGGTATAGAGTTTCTTAGGATTTACGAACTTTAATAAAAGATTTATTAAAGACTATTTTAAAAAAGTCTTATTATTAACGGATATTATAAAAAAGAATATCGCTTTCTAGTAAGGGAAAGAATAATAAGGATTTTTCGAGTTATTTAAAAAGACCTATAAGAAGCCGCCGGTATTAAATTCCTTTCGGAGTAACGAATTAACTCGAATTAAAACCGATATTTTAAACTTTATAATAAGACCTTATATTCTTTAAGAAAGAGATAATAAATAATACCCTATTATATACTATTTACGGAAAATATTATTAGTAGAATAGAACTATAATATCTATAATAAAGAACTACTAATAGTAGTATTAATACTAGAGTAGTAGAGAGTATATATAAAAAACTATTTAAATTTTACTATCTTTACGGACTATAAAAATCTTCTTAACTTTATAATAATAAAATAATTAAATCGAAGATAGGTTAAATAGTCGGAAGTATTAAAATAGTATAAATTTAAAATCTTCTATACTTTAGGAAAGAAAAACGGTCGCGCCGATATATCTAATAAACGGGAGGACTATATAAAGGGAAAGAATATAATAATATAATTAATTCTTATCTAGTAATAGGATAAATCGCTAGTCTTAATATAATAATTAATAGCGACCTTATATATCTTTATTCCCGGAATTATTAATAATATCTAGAAGAAATACGAGAACGATAGTTTAATTATAATATTAAGAAATTAATAACTATAGGCTAAATTATTAAAATATAATAAAAGAACTTATCTTCCTAAAGGATATCTTAAAGAAATTATCCGCGATTATTTTAATAATCCGGTCTAAGGATACCCTAGAGTTATTAAAACTATAGAATTTATTTATAAAGAATACGACGCGCTAGGACTAAGATCCTATATCGAGAAATATATTAAAGAATATATCGAATGTTAATAGAATAAGTTTATAAAATATATTAAATATAAATAAATCTAGTTCGCTCTAATACTAGAAATATCTTAAGACGATATTATAATAAATTTCGTTATTAAATTACTAAAATCAAAGGACCCTATTATATCGGAAACTTTTAACTCTATAATAATAATCTATAATAAACTTAGTAAATACGCTATAATAATATTAATTAAAGAAATTTATAAGGTTGAATAAATCGCCTTCGTACTACTAAATCGATTAATTAGGGATTATAATATACCTAGATTAATTACTTTTAACCGAGATAAATAGTTTACTTTTAATTACTAGAAGATATTTATTAATACTATTAAAACCAAGTTACGAATATTAACTATTTATTATTTATAGACGGATAGATAAATAGAGCGAATAAACTAAACGATAAAAACGTACCTATAATATTATATTAATAAAAAGTAGAACGATTAAGTAAGACTTTTATTTACAATTTTAATTAGTATTTAATAACGCGTAGTTTAATATAATAAAGTTTACGCTATTCTTCGTAAATTATAATAAATATATAAATACGTTTCTAAATTTAAAATAAGGACTAAACGCGTAGAAGGTACTAATTTATATAATTAATATAAAAGTACTATATAAGGAGATATAAACCTAAATTAAATTAACGAATACTCGAATAAAGTTAATAATAAATAAATATCGAAAAGAGTATCTTTAGTTAAAGGAGGGGGATAAAGTATACTTTTTTATAAAAAATATAATAAATAAAAGACCGAGTAAGAAACTAAATTATATTAAAATCGGATTATTTTTAATTAAGAGGAATAAAGAACTAGTTAATTATAAATTAAATCTTCTAGCCGACGTTAAAATATATTTAATATTCTATATCTCTCGATTAAAACTAATAGATTTTAAAATACCTTTATAGGATACCTTTTATTTCTAGATTAAAAAAGAAACGGAGTTCGAGGTAAAGAAGATTTTAGGCTAAAAAAATTAAAACTATTTTATTAAATAAAAAAGATATAACGAGTTAGAAAATATTTAAGAGTTATTAATAAACCTAGTTAATTATTAAGAACTTCTAAGGAAGTTTTAGAGATAATAGTATAAAAAAGTTAATCGAGAGTTCCCGGCGAGAAGAATCTCGAAGATATAAAATTATTAAAATATAAAACCGAAACCGCTATATATTTTATTTTACCGAATTTCTTAAGTTTTTCTAGATACTTTAATTCCTTTATATTTATAAAATCTTTATTAATTATCTTCTATTTACGCTCCTTTAAGAATTTCTTTTATTAACGAAACCTCTTTAACTTCGTATTCTTCTAGTTAATAACTTCGTTCACCGCTTTTTATATAACCTTAGTCTCTTCTTCTTTATATTCTAAATATTTTAGAGTCTTATTAATTCCGGAGAAGTTAATAATAGATTTTAAGGGGTCGTATTTTTTCCCGGTCCTAATATACTCCCCGTATTTCGACGATAACGAGGATAATCGATATTCGGTTTAGTATATCGCGTAGCGCGTATATATAACTATAGTTATAAAATCTTTAGAAATAATTTATTCTTATAGTTTATTACGTTACTTTATTTAACGAGAAGATATAGGATTATTTTTAAAAATAAAGAAAATTAGAAGGGAGGGGTAGTATTATAATTAAAATTCTCTAAAAACCTAAATAAACTTAATAACTTAACAAGTTAAGGGACTATTTACTACTCGACGTAATATATAAATTAATAAATAGGTAAGCGCTTAACTGTTTATTTACTCGATATAAAAATAAACGAGTAAATAAATAAATACCGTAGTTTCTTTCTTTTATATAGACTATATATTTTCTTAATAGGTAAAAGCTTCGTACTTAACTTCCCTTAAGACTTTTAATTATAGATTTTGAATATAAACGTTTATTAAATTATTAATTAAATTTATTAAATTTATTTAGTTTTATTTTATATTAATACGAAGCCTATTATCCTTTAATCTTTAATACTTCTCTCTACGAGTACTAACCTAGGTCCTATCGACGTTATACTTAGGTATTAAACGGAGAGTCTTAATAGATTTCTAGATTTATCGATAACTGTATTATTTATAAATTTATTCAAATTCAGATATATAGAAATAAATTATTATATAAATTGTTAAATAACTATTTTATCTTAGTCTAAATACTCTTAATATTAAATTATTTTTATTATAAAAGTATTTATCTTCTTAATAATATACTAAATTTTAATTTATATATATATTTAAAGATATAGTATTTAATTTAAATATTAGTATTTATCTATAATAAATAAATCTTTAAATATTAATAATATAAACCTCGTTTAAAAAATAATTTATAATATTCGTTAAGATTATTCTTTAAATCCTAGGACACGAAGTACCTAGGTTTCTTTTTTTATTAATAATATTAAAGATATTTATTATTACCTACCTCCTCTACGCTAAAGTTTATTTTAGATTTATTTATTTTTTATAATCGTTATTAAGTAGGTCTCTTAACTAGTTTAATATCGTATTACTAGGTAATCTAACTAGAGGTCGATTAACGCGATTATTAATTTAATTTTAAATATTAGAACTAGGGTAATTTTAAATACTCCTAGGACTATTTTAAAATAATTATTTTTAATAATTATTAGTTTCTTTATATATCCTTTTATAGCCTCCGTTAATTTTTTTAATTAATATTATATCGGAGCCGTAAACGTTAATATTAATCTAATTACTATATTATATACTATATTATACTTCGCGAAGGTAGCGCCCTATATCGAATTAATTAGATATTTTATAGCGCGGCTTTAATTAATCGCTTTAGTTTTAATTTAAATTAAGTATAGTCTTTATTTTAATTTTGAATTAATATATAATCCTAAAACCTTAATATTCGCTTTAAGTTCGATAATTATATTTTTAAAATTTATCGTTATTTCTATATTAAACTTCTTCGGTATTCGAGATATATAAATTAACTCGTATTTCTAAGTGGTAAACGATACTTTATAAATAATTATTTATTTTAAATAGATATCGTGGGCTCGTTTTAAATTCGTATAATTTTTCTTTATACTCTCGCTATAGGCGAGTAGGTAGATATCGTCTATAAATCCTCCGATTTATATTAATAAATTTCTTTTAGTATATTCTTTAATTAATAATATATTAAAGAATAAAAAAAGTACCGGTAAAATAAGCGATTTTTATAAAATACCCGTTATTATTTCCTTTATTATACTCGTCCTTCTTTTAAATATTACGGATGTAATTTTATCTTATAAAAAGTTTATTATCTAGTTAATAATTAGGCTAGATACGTTTTTTATTTATAAATTATATAATAATCTTTTATATAAAACGTTATTAAATACTTTTATTATATTTAATAATAATAGGTTTATTATCTTTCCCCTCCCATTTCTATTATAGTTTTATATAATATATATTATATTTATAAGAGTCTCTAGCGCGGTTTTTATTAATCGTTTTTATTTAATTTTTATTTATTATAATAGTAGTAATTCGTACTCCTCCGTTATATTATTTAATTTTTTAAAGATAATTATTTCTAGCGCCTTATTAAATATATCGAGGAGAATAATAAACCTATATAACTTTAACTCTAAATAATCGCTTTTCATTGATTTTTTAAAAATTATTATATTAATCTCTTTAAAGTACCTCCGGTAGTATTTTTATCTAAAGTAGATCTAGAATAAATAAATAATAATATTTATTACTCCCGTTTCTATTATAGTTTTTAGAAATCGGTTTAGGATTCTAGTTATTCCTAGCGTATTATCGGTAGTTAAATATTATATTACTTTACGTATTTCTATTTTAATTATTTCCTAGTTTATTTTAACGAGGTCTAGGTATTTTATTCCATTAATATTATTTAAATTTACTATTAATAGGGGGGGTAATAATATTCTTTATAAAGTTTTTTTTTCACTTTTAAAGTCTCTAGTTTTTCCTCCTCTACTATTTTTAATAATTAGGAATTAAGGGAGTTTTTTAAAATAATTATTTTTTTCCTTTTTTTATCTCGCGAGTTTTTATACTCCCGTCGGCTTTAATAAGACTTTATATATACTTTTTTATTAAAAGAATATTTTCGTTCTCCGAATTATATATATTTTTTTATTATTTATTATATTTAAGGCCTCCCCCGTTTAGGTATTTTAATTTTAATTATACTTCTTTATATATTCCTTTACCTTTAATATAATATTAATATAATAGGAATTTTAATAAGATTTAGCTCTTTAATATAAACGGGCCTATAAAATTATAAATTTAATTATTTTTTAAAAACCTCTTATTATTTAAAAACCTCTTATTATTTTATTTAAATATTAATCGATATTTTCGTTACTTTTAAATTTTAGTTTCTTTAATATTTAAGAAAAAGATTTTATACCTTATTAAATTTCTTTTTAAATAATATTATCCTTAATCTTTTTTTAAATATAGCGAGTATATAATATTATCTTTTTTTATATTTACTCGAATTCCGTTATTATTAATTTATAGTCGGAGTTATAATATAAATCTTCGCGAATTATAAAGTTATTTATAGCCTAGTATACTCCTTTTATAAAGAATAATAAATTAATTATACTTTTTTATCCTCGGGCTTTTTATATAATAAATAATTTTAATAATTTTAATTTTATTTCCCTCGACTTTATTATCTTTAAGAGATAATTAATTATAATATAATATATATATCGCCTAATATTATTCTAGCTAGGGTAGTAGAGGTTAAAATTTTTTAAAAAAATATATTCGCCTTCCTCCGCTAGCGCTTCCTCTAGTAATAATAATATTAATAAATTATTAATTAAAATATACTATATTAGTAATAAATTATTAATTAAGATATACTATATTAGTAATAAATTATATATATTATAAATTTATACTTTTTTATAATAAAGAATTTCTCGATTAATAACCGTCTTTTCTTTAATTTTATCCGACCGAGATTCTTTTTTATTCCTTCGCTCTTTTAATATAATCTTTATAAATATAAAATATCTTTATAATAAACTAGTTCTTAATTATTTATATCGATTTTTTTATTTATATAAAAGTATATATAGGTCTCTAGGCCTCTTTTATATACTAAGTAGAAATAATTAATATTATTATTATATAGCGCCTAGGTAGTAGGGTTCTAACTAGGTTTTTAAATAATTAAAATATCGATATTTTTAATTTATTTATTTTAAAGTAATTTTATTATTAACTTCGATTCCTTTTTAATATTATACTATACGATTTTAAATCAAAAACTATAATTTATTACGCGTTAATATTATATTTATAAATTCTTTATCTATTTCCTAGTTACCTAGTAGTATTAATTCTAGCCGGTTTTCGTTTAATTAATAAATATTATTATTAGGAAATTATTTAAAATTCAAAGGATTATTTACCTAAATATTATTATTAATTTATTATTTTATCTCGGCCTCCTTATTTTCCTAGGTATAATAATAATATTTTAGATTTTATTAATTATATTTATTATTACTTTCCTTTTCCTCGCGCCTTTAACCGGTATTAATATAAACTTATTATTAATTAATTATACTTAAGAGCTTAGGGTTATTATCTTTAATAATACCGCGAATTACCTAGGTTTATTCTTTAATTTTTATTAGATTCGGTATATCTCTTTTTACTAAACTAAATATACTCCATTCTAGAATTTATAATATTTAAAATAAACCGCGTAGCGCTTTTCCTTCGGGCTTTTAATACTATATTTATAAAATTAATATAGTTTTATATATATCCTATATTTAGGCTAGTTTTTATAAACTAAGGTTATATAATTATATTTCTAGTAGTTAAAATATTACCTCGGGTTATTTATTCTCTTTTATTTTTTATATAATAATAATTATTTATTTTCTAAGAACCCGTCCGTTATTAATTTATTTATTATATCTAGGTCCGGGATTTTAAGAAAGAGTATTAAATATTTTTTCTCGCGGTCGTATTCGTCTAATTTAAAAGCGAATCTTAATTATTTTATATTTACGATATTTAATCCCGGGTATAGTTTATAGTTATTCTTTTATAATATTTTTATTACCGTTTCTTAATTATTTATATTAACGGCCTTTTTCTTTTTCTTTATATTATATATTATTATTATATAAGTTTATTTTAATACTCTCGCCGAGGGGTTAATACTTTTTATTTATTTAATTATTTTCTTTAACTTTTACCTTACTTTTATTATTATATAATATAAAATAAAGTTTTCTTTTATTATTTATTTTACCCCGACGATCGACTCCGCTACCGAGTAAATTTCCTTCCGGAATATTTTAATTAATTAAGAGTTAATTATTTTCCTAAATTATTTTCTAGTTTTAGTATTATTTATTTTAATTATCAATTACTTCGTCTTCGCGTTAATCGTTATTATAAAGGGAGGGGGATTCGTTTTAACTATATACCTCGATAAAATAAATATATTTCTACGGGTAATATTAACCTAGTTTTATATTAATAATATAAATATACTCCTCGCTTTAAGTTTTTAGATCTTTTATTTTAACGACTTTATTTAGGCTAGTTAGAGTATATATTTTTCTATTAATTTTTATATATAATTAAAAACTATTCTTAGTATAATCTACGTTAATTATAATTTATAATATATTATTTATTATATTTCTTTATACTCTATATTTTTTATAATTTCTATTATAATTATTATTAATTCTTCTAATATTTTTATAATTTTTTTATATTTTTTTATTCGATTACCCGTCCCCTTTATTTATTACGACGTTTTCGTTATATTAGAACGCGTTAATAACCCGCGTCTACCCTCTACTTTAATACCTCGAGTTTTATCTCTATTATTTTTATTTTATTTTATTTTAATTAATTTCGTACCCTTAATAGAATTTTCCTCGTCGTATAATACCCGTCTATTTAATTAATATAATATTCTCGTTAAATATTATAATTTAGAGTAGTATTTATTACTAGATAAAAACTCTTTTAAATATCTATAATTTATTTAAATTTATAGTATACCTATTATATTACTATATAAATAAAAATAAAAATAAATTATTCTTTATCGCGATCGCTCGGGCTTTTTATTTATTTATATACTACGTCGATAAAGATCGTACCTCGGTTATAATTAAATTACTTAATATTATTCGAGTAGTATAGCCTCGATATATAAATCTCGCTTTTCGCTACTAATCGTAGAGGAGCGGTATTATTAATTTATTATAATTATTTCAATTTAAAGACCTAGGTAATAAGAGTTAATAAAGTATAATAAATAAATATATCCGAGGGGCGTTTTAGTTAATATAATATATAAATCGAATATAAGATTTTATTAATTAAAAATTACTATAACGCGTACCCTAGAGTATTAAACGAATAAATATTAATCGAGTATCTTTAATCTAATAAAGGAGACTTTAAAAGAAGAGGAGGTATATTTTAAAATAAAAATAATATTATTAAATTAACCTATAATTATCTATTAAAAAAACTATAAATATAGTAGCGCGTTTATATATATATCTTATAACGACTTTAATAAAGCTTTATAAAGTTTCTATTTTTATTTAATTTATTTATAAACTATTTTATTTACTTTTTTTATATTTTTTATATTTAATATTTAGAGATAATTAAGAGAATAATTATTATTATTATAAAACTTAGAGTAAATATAGAAACGACCGAAGTTATAAATCTTCAAGAAAGAAACCTACCTTAATAGAGATTTATTAAATAATATAATACGAGATTTTCATAGTAGACCGCTTAATTAATAACTAGTTTATTAATAAAATTAATTTATATTCCGCGCGAAAACTTCTTTATATTATTCTTTATTAATAATATAATTAATAATAATAACTTTACTATCTTTACCTTATTTATAAACGATATAATATATATTTTTATTTTTATTACTTTAATACTACGACTCTCTATCAAAATATTAAATATATAAATCGAGATTCAAAAATAAAGTTTTAAATTCTAAATATATTTTCTAACTATTTTAATCGTTTTAGATTTAAATAAATCGGAATTCTTATTAATAATATTACTAAATTCTTCTTTAATATTTATCGAAGGAAAGTTTATAAATTACTTTTAAATAATTATTAATTAATAAATTTTATTATAATCCTCTTTTTACTTTTTTAAATATTCTTAATAAATTATTTAAAGATATATTTTATTAATATTATTATACGCCGTTAATATTACTTCAATTATTAAAGATCGTAAATATTAATAATAAACGAAATCATTATATATTATTAAAAATTGATTATTATTTATTTATATTATAATAAATAATGAAAATTATAATTAAAAAATAAACTTACTATAAATAGTAAAAACCGATCGACGTAAATATAACTAAATATTATAGTATTCAATAATTAGTTATCTATAGTAAAAGATTTATTAATACTATTAAAAACTACGTATTAATAGGATTTTTGAGAAAAAGAAAAAGATAAGACGAAAGCTGGGCCAATAGAATTTCACTACCTTAAAGAATTACGAAATCAATTAAGATAAAAGAGAATAGGGGTAGTAGAGATAGAATTTAAGGTACTAAAGTAGAGAGTAAACTACTAACGCGTTTTAACGGGACGAAGATATCGTAATAATAAAATAAAATTAATAATTAAATAAAAAGGTATAAAAAGAGTATAAAAGTTTTAAAAGAATTAATAATAATTATAATAAAGATTATAAAAGATATAGAATATAAGGAGGTATAGTAAATAATATACTATAAATTATAATTATTATAGATCGCGTTAAAGATAATTTTTAATTATATATAAGAATCGGTAAAAGAGCGTAGGTTTTAAAAAGTTTAAATAAACTCGCTAAAATAAAAGATTTAAAAATTTAGGGCGAGGAGTATACCTACGTTATTAATATAAAACTAGGTTAATATTACCCGTGGATATATATTTATTCTATCGAGATATATAGCCGAAACGAACCCTCCTCCCCTAGTAATAACGACTAGCGCGAAAGCGAAGTAGTTAATAATTAGGATAAATAATACTAAGATTAAAAAATAATTTAAGAAAATAACTAGTTTTTAATTAATTAAAATATTCTAAAATAAAATTTACTCGGTAGCGGAGTCGATTATTAAAATAAAATAAATAATAAAAAGAGATTTTATTCTATATTATATAACGATAGAGATAAAATAAGAGTTAGAGAAAATAATTAAATAGATAAAAAATATTAACCCCTCGGCGAGAGTACTAAAATAAACCTATATAATAATAATATATAATATAATTGAAAAGGAGGCCGTCGATATAAATAATTAAAAAACGGTAATAAAAATATTAAAAAAAGATGATTATAAGTTATATATCGGTAAAGCGGGAGACTATATAAGAAGAGTCGAGGTACTAAATGCTAAATAATAATTAAATTTATAATACTATAACTCCGATAATTAGATATATTATTAAATAATAGTAAAATTTAATTTAAATCGAACTTACCTAAAG
>JAABUK010011055.1_pt1 | contig 11864 bp, 5 predicted proteins | sample 5559141 | NCBI WGS metagenome assembly JAABUK01 (sample SAMN10711869, study PRJNA513367) | rock metagenome | isolation source: Antarctica rocks | place: Antarctica: Victoria Land, Pudding Butte nord | collected 2016-01-03 | reverse complement strand
TACGGCGGCGGGGTCGCCGGCATCGATGCGCTGCTCCAGCAGCGTGGTGCCTTGCGCGGCGGCGTCCGCGGCGGCCTGGTCTGCGGTCGGCCCGGCGGAGGGGGTGCCGGCGGCGGCGGCATCAGCCGCTGCCTTGGCAGGGGCGGGGTCTGCCGCGGCCTGTTCCGCGCCGGCCTTGCTGGCACCGGCCGCCGGCCGGGCGGCCCGCTTGCGCGGCGTCGTCGCCTCCCCGCTGGCCTCGCCGGCGGGGGGCTGCTGCCCGCCGTGCTGCGAGGCCGCCTCGAAGAGCGCCCGCTTGTCGGCCTTGGGAGCCTTGACTGCCATCGGCTCCGGCGCCGGCTCGCCCCGGAACTGCTGCCAGTCGCCGGTGACCCGCAGGATCGCCGCCACCGCCTCCGTGGGCTGGGCCCCGACGCCGAGCCAGTACTGCGCCCGGGCGGAGTCGACCTCGATGAACGAGGGGTCCTCCTTGGGGTGGTACTTGCCGATCGTCTCGATCGAGCGACCGTCGCGCTTGGTGCGGGCGTCGGCGACAACGATCCGGTAATAGGGCGCGCGCATCTTGCCCAGGCGCATGAGCTTGATCTTCGTGGCCACGAGGGTGGGTGCTCCAGGTCGGGGGGCGGCTCGGCAGGCCGCACGGGAAGGGCTGGCCGTTGTCTGGACGTCGCCGGCGCGGTAGAGGGGCCGCAGCGGCGAAGTACTCGCCGACCAGTGTGCCAGACCCGCCGGCCGAGGCACGAACTCAGGCGGCGGACGTCAACTTCGGCTGCGGACTGCCGATGGACGAGGACGAGCCGATGGTGCACACGGTGGCCGGTGGAGCGGGAACTGCGGGGGGCGATGACCGGACACGACTGGGTGAACCCACGGCCGGCGACGACCTGCGCAGCCTGGGCGCTGCCGCCGGCGCGGCCGACATCCTGATCTTCCGGCGGGTCTCGCCGAATGGGCACGTCCACCTCGGTGGATGGGGTCGCGGCACCGGCTGGGCCGGCATCGTGGACGTCGACGATGTGTCGGACCCGGTGTTCGAGCAGGCTGTTCGTACCGGCGAGATCATCCGGCATCACGGCGCGTCGGCGCGGACCCCCGACGGTGTGCCGGTGTCGGCGTCCATCGGCTGCGCAACCATGCGACCAGGTAACACGGTGGAGGAGACGTTCCACGAGGCCGACAGCGCGATGTACGCCGACAAGGCCGAGCGGCGCCCGTGACCACCAAGGCTGTTTCGGCGGCTAACCGTCAGGCCGGGCTCGCGGAGCCGTCGACCGCCGGCAAGGTCCCTCGACAACGCTCCAGCCGGTCCGACCGCGGTCCTTTGCTGGACACGGTGGTGGACTCCATCGACCAAGGCCTGATTCTTGAGTCGAAGGACGGCCGGATCGAGTTTGCCAACCTGGCGGCCCAGCGAATCTTCGGGGTGCGCCCCGCAGACATGCAGTGCCAGCGCGACAGCGGACACTGGCGGGCAATCCACGAGGACGGCAGCCCCTGGTCGAAAGCGACGCACCCGCCAGCTGTCGCCGTACGGACGGGGCTGCCGCAGCGGCGCCGGCTCATGGGTATCCACCGCGACGACGAGCCGCTGTTGTGGCTGCTGATCACGGCGGTACCCGTGCTGGACCCGGCCAACGGCGAGGTAACCGGTTCGGTTACGACCCTGTCCGACGTGACGGCCGAGCGGGCGACCGCAGCGGAGCTGCAGCGCAGCCAGCAGCGCCTGGCGGCCGCCCAGGAGATCACCGGTCTGGCGTGGTGGGAGTACGACCTGGCCACTGACCGCCATCACTGGTCGGACCAGATGTTCCGGCTGGTAGGCCTGGAGCCAGGTGGGGTGCCGCCCGACCTCGAGGGCTACCTGGCGCTGATGCACCCGGCGGACCGTCCCACAGCGGAGGCGTTCTTGGCCGGCTGCTGCGCGGACCGGACACACGCCGCCTTCCGCGTCGTGCGCCCGGACGGCACCGTACGCACCCTGCGCAGCTGGAGCCAGCCGCAGCTGGACACGGACGGGACTCCCCAGCGCGTCTTCGGTACCACGTTGGACGTGACTCAGGAGTACGCCGCAGCTCAGGACCTGGCCGACTCCCAGGAGCGGCTGCGGTCGGCGCACGCGCTCACCGGCCTCGCCTGGTGGGAGCTGGCACTGGACACCGGCGAGCTGCAGTGGTCGGCGGAGATGTACCGGCTCGTGGAGCTGAGCGCTGGCCGCGACACCATGACCATCGAGCGCTGGCGTTCCATGGTGGACCCGGACGACCTGGCCGATGCCGACGCGATGGACACTACTGCGGCGCAGCACGGCAGCGGCTACCGCAATATCTTCCGGGTGCACCTCGGCGACGGAAGCACCCGCTACCTCCAGGCCTGGGCCACGGCCGTCGCCGGCCCGGACGGCACATCGCGAGCGCTACGCGGCGCCACGTTGGACGTGACGCAGCGGGAGGTGGCGCAGAAGTCGCTGGCCGATCGCGAGGAAGTGTTCCGCGTCGCCTTCGACAACGCCCCGATCGGGATGACGATGCTCGATGTCGCCGCCGGTTCACGGGGGCGGTTGCTGCGGGTCAACGACGCGTTCTGCCACCTGCTGGGCTACCGGCGGGAGGAGCTGCTGCGCCTGGGGATGGCCGACCTCACGCACCCAGACGATGTCGAGACCGACCTCGCCCGGGCCAGGAAGCTGTTCGCCGGGGAGGTCAGCTCGGTCTGCTACGAGAAGCGCTACCGCCACCACGACGGTCACACCGTGCACGCGCTGGTCAGCACCGCACTCGCGACCGACGCCGAGGGCGGGCCGCTGTACCTCATCGCCCACACCGTCGACGTCACTGAGCGCGAAGCGGCTGCTAGGACACTCGCCACCAGCGAGCGGCAGTTCCGGGTGGCTTTCGACAACGCCCCGATCGGCCTGATCATGTTGTCGTTGCAGCCTGGGCGGGTGGGGGAAGTGCTGCGGGCCAACCAGGCGTTCGCGGCGATGCTCGGCTACTCCTGCGACGAGGTTCTCGCTCTGGACATCTCGCAGTGGACCGATTCGGCCAACCTCGCCGACAACCTCATAGACCTCGACCGGGTCGCCAGGGGCGAGGTCTCCACGCTGGCCTTTGAGAAACAGTTCCTGCACCGCGACGGTCGACGGGTGCCGACCCTGGTCAACGTCGGCGTCGTCACTGACGCCGCGGGCGATCCGCAATATCTGCTCTCGCAGTGCCGCGACATGACCGAGCAGCACCGCCAGCAGCGCGAGCTCGAGCGCCTCGCCCTGACTGACTCGCTCACCGGGCTCGCCAACCGGACGCGTCTTGAGGACCGCGTACGCCTGGCCATTGCCGACCTCGCCAGGGAGCCGGGGCACGTGGCGCTGCTCTTGCTGGACCTCGACCGCTTCAAACTGGTCAACGACAGCCTCGGCCACCCGGCCGGCGACGCGCTGCTGACCGAGATCGGCCGTCGGCTGGTGGCTCACACCCGCCGCGGCCAGCTGGTGGCCCGGCTGGGCGGCGACGAGTTCGTGGTGCTGCTGGACCGGGTCAGCGACCTGGAACGGGCCGAGGACGTGGCGCGCCGGATGCTCGACGTCCTGCGCAAGCCGTTCGTCCTGCCGTCCGGGGAGAGTCTGGTCACCACCTCCAGCCTGGGAATCGCCACCGCCTCGACGCCCGACCACGGTGTGGCGGACCTGTTCCGAGAAGCCGACCTTGCGCTGTACCGGGCCAAGGACACCGGGCGCGACCGCCTGGCCCGGTTCGACGCCGGCCTGCGCAGCCGGGTGGTGTCCCGGCTGGACACCGAGCACCGCATCCGCCGCGCCCTCGCCGAGGGACACCTGAGACTGCATCTGCAGCCAGTCGTCGACCTCGCGACGCGGCGCCGGGTCGGCTACGAGGCGCTCGTCCGGGTCGACGACGCCGAGCGCGGGATGATTCCGCCGACGGAGTTCATCGAGGTCGCCGAGGACAGCGGCCTTATCGTCGACATCGACACCTGGGTGGTCGAGCGGGTCGTCTCGATGCTGCCCGCGCTGCAGGCCCGGCAGGGCGCGGCCGCCCGGGTGGCGGTGAACGCCTCGGCCCGCACGTTGCAGCAGCCGTCGTTCGTGGCCCGTGTCGGCGACGCGCTGCGAGCCTCGGGCGGGATCGGCGGCAACCTACTGGTCGAGCTCACCGAGAGCATCCTGCTGGACGAGAGCCCGGCGCTGGCGGCCTCGCTCGCCGGCCTGAGCAGCCTCGGCGCCCAGATCGGGATCGACGACTTCGGGACCGGCTTCTCCGCACTGGCCTATCTGGCCCGCTTCGACCTGGACTTCCTCAAGATCGACCAGTCCTTTGTCAGCCCGCTCGGCACGAGCAGCCGCTCGGACGCTGTCGTCTCGGCGATCATTCAGCTCGCGCACGCACACGACCTCACCGTCACTGCGGAGGGGGTCGAGACGGCCCAGCAGGCAGCGGCCCTGGTGGCGATGGGCTGTGACCACGGGCAGGGCTGGCTTTTCGGCCGGCCCGGGCCAGCGCAGGAGCAGTGGGGCGGCTAGCAGACGACCCGACCGCGCAGCACGATGCGGGCCGGCGCGTCCAGGGTCGCGAGGTCGGCTCGCGGGTCGGCCGCATAAGCCACCAGGTCCGCCGGCGCCCCCTCGGCAATGCCCGGCAGCCCCAGCCACTCGCGCGCCGCCCAGGACCCGGCGGCGAGGGCGGCGGAAGCGGGTACGCCGGCAGCCTGCAACGCCTGGATCTCGCGGGCCACCAGCCCATGCGGCAGGACGCCGCCGGCGTCGCTGCCGACGTGCAGGGTGACCCCTGCGTCGTAGGCAGCCCGCAGCACGTCGGGGTAGCCGATCGCCATCGCCCGCATCCGCGCCGCATACGCCGGGAACTTTCCCTGCGCCCGGTCGGCGATCTGGCCGAAGGTGCCGGTGACGAGGCTGGTCGCGGTCAATGTCGCACCGCTGCCTACCACGTCGGCGATCAGGTCCTCGGTGAGCCCGGTGCCGTGCTCGATGCAGTCCACGCCGGCAGCCAGCAGGTCCGGCACGGTCTCGGCGGCGAAGCAGTGCACGGCGACCCGGGCGCCGGCGTCGTGGGCGGCCGCGACCGCTTCGGCCAGCTCCGTCAGCGGCCACAGCGGAGCCAGGTCGCCGGCGTCCCGGTCGATCCAGTCACCCACCAGCTTGACCCAGCCGCCGGCGCGCGCCGCCTGCCGGCGGACCTCCGACACCAGGGCGTCCGGCTCGACCTCTGCGGCGTAGTTGCGCAGGTAGCGCCCCGGTCGGGCGATGTGCTGGCCGGCGCGAACGATCCGAGGGAGGTCGGCCTCGTCGAGCAACGGGCGGGTGTCGACCGGTGAGCCGGCGTCGCGCAGCAGCAGGGCGCCGGCGTCCCGGTCAGCTCGGGCCTGCTCCCGCGCCACGTCAAGGTCGGCGACCGGCCCGTCGGTCTGCAGGCCGACATGGCAGTGGGCATCGACCAGCCCGGGCACGATCCAGCCGCGGGTGGCGACGGTCTCAGCGCCGGGGACGGGGTCAAAGGTGAGCCGGCCGTTGCGCACCCACACGTCTCGCTGCTCCTCCTGCGGCAGCAGCACGCCGCGCAGGTGAAGGCCCGGCGAGCTCACGTGCCGCGGGAGGGCGGCAGCTTGGACAGATCGATGTTGGGCACTTGGAAGCCCGCGGGTAGGCCGGCGCCCGGCAGCCCGCCGGCACCCGGCAGCCGGCCGGCGCCGGGCAGTGCGGACCCTCCCGGGAGCACCCCGCCGCCGGTGGGCAGCCGGCGCGCCCCGCCGCCTCGGCCGCTGGTCTTGCTGCCCTTGCGCTTGTTCTTGGGTGACTTGGTCGCCTTGCGCCGCGCCCCCATGCCGGGCAGGCCCATCCCACCGAGCTGCCGCATCATCTTGCGGGCCTCGAAGAACCGGTCCACCAGCTGATTGACCTCGCTGATCGACGTACCCGACCCGGCCGCGATCCGGGCCCGCCGCGACCCGTTGATCATCTTGGGATCCTGGCGCTCGGCAGGCGTCATGGAGTGGATCACCGCCGCGACCCGGTCCAGGTCACGGTCGTCGACCTGGGCGAGCTGCTCCTTGACCTGCCCCATGCCGGGCAGCATGCCGAGGAGGTTGCCGATGGGCCCCATCTTGCGGATCGCCATCATCTGCTCGAGGAAGTCCTCGAGGGTGAAATCGGTGCCCGCCGACAGCTTGCCGGCGAGCTTCTCGGCCTGGTCGGCGTCGAAGCTCTTCTCCGCCTGCTCGATCAGGGTCAGCATGTCGCCCATGCCGAGGATGCGCGACGCCATCCGCTCGGGGTGGAAGACGTCGAAGTCGGCGAGCCTCTCCCCCGTACTCGCGAACATGATCGGCTGGCCGGTCACGTGGCGCACCGACAGCGCCGCACCACCCCGGGCGTCGCCGTCGAGCTTGGTCAGCACCACACCGGAGAAGCCGACACCGTCGCGGAAGGCCTCGGCCGTCGTCACCGCGTCCTGGCCGATCATCGCGTCGACCACGAACAGGATCTCGTCGGGATCGACGGCGTCCCGGATTGCGGCGGCCTGAGCCATCAGATCGGCGTCAACGCCCAGGCGGCCGGCGGTGTCGACCACGACGACGTCATGCAGGGTTCGGACGGCCTCGGCGATGCTGCGCCGCGCGACGTCGACCGGGTCGCCGACGCCACTTCCCGGCTCCGGGGCGAAGACGTCCACGCCGGCCTGCCGCCCGACGACCTGCAGCTGCTGAACGGCGTTGGGCCGCTGCAGGTCGGCGGCAACCAGCATCGGCGTGTGGCCCTGCTCGCGCAGCCAGAGGCCGAGCTTGCCGGCGAGGGTCGTCTTGCCGGAGCCCTGCAGGCCGGCCAGCATCACCACGGTGGGCGCCGTCTTGGCGTACCGGATCCGCCGGGTCTCACCGCCCAGGATGGCGATGAGCTCCTCGTTGACGATCTTGATGACCTGCTGGGCCGGGTTGAGCGCCTGGGTGACCTCATTGCCGCGGGCGCGGTCCTTGACCGCGGCAATGAACTGGCGGACCACCGGCAGCGCCACGTCGGCCTCGAGCAGCGCGATCCGGATCTCCCGCGCCGTGGCATCGATGTCGGCGTCGGAGAGCCGGCCCTTGCCGCGGAGACTGGTGAAGACCTTGTCGAGGCGGTCGGAGAGGGTGTCGAACACGCGGGTTCCCTTGCAGCCGTCGCGGAGGTCAAGCGTCAGCGTAGTCGCCGCGGCGGGTCCCGCTCCGCGGTCAGCCGGCCCAGGCCAGGCCGAGCTCAGCTCTAGCCCAGCAGTGCGTCGACGAAGGCCTCCGGCTCGAACGGAGCCAGGTCGTCAGGACCCTCGCCGAGACCGATCAGCTTCACCGGGATGCCCAGCTCACGCTGCACCGCGATCACGATGCCGCCCTTGGCCGTGCCGTCGAGCTTGGTCAGGACGATTCCGGTCACCGTCACGGCCTCGGTGAACACCCGCGCCTGCACGAGGCCGTTCTGGCCCGTTGTCGCGTCCAGCACGAGCAGGGTCTCGGTGACCGGCCCGTGCTTCTCGATCACCCGCTTCACTTTGCCCAGCTCGTCCATCAGCCCGGTCTTGGTGTGCAGCCGGCCGGCGGTGTCGATCAGCACGGTGTCCACGCGCTCCTCGGTGCCGCGCCGGACCGCCTCGTAAGCGACGGCGGCCGGGTCGCTGCCCTCCGCACCGCGTACGGTCTGCGCGCCGACCCGGCTCCCCCAGGTCTCGAGCTGCTCCGCGGCAGCCGCCCGGAACGTGTCCGCGGCCCCGAGCAGGACCGTTCGGCCGTCGCCGACCAGAACGCGAGCCAGCTTCCCGCAGGTGGTGGTCTTGCCGGTCCCGTTGACCCCGACGACCAGCACCACCCCGGGCCGGCCGTCAGCGCCGATGGTGTGCAGCGTCCGGTCGGCGTCGTGCCCGATCGCGCGCACCAGCTCGTCGGCCAGCAACGCCCGGAGCTCGCCGGCGCTGCGGCTGCCGAGCACCCGGGTGCGCTCCCGCAGGTGCCCGACAATCTCCTGGGTCGGTCCGACGCCGACGTCGGAAGTCAGCAGGGCATCCTCGACTTCCTCCCAGGCGTCCTCGTCAAGGCGGTCCCGGGACAGCACCGAAAGCAGCCCGCGGCCCAGCGTCGACTGCGATCGGGAGAGCCGGTCGCGCAGGCGGACCAGCCGGCCGGCGCTGGGCACGGGAATGTCGAGCTGCGGGCGGCCAGGCGCCGGCGTTAGCCGGTCCGTCGGCAGCACGGCGACCTGGCCGGCGACCTCCGGCGCCTCTGGTGCCTCTGGCGCCTCTGTCGCCTCTGTCGCCGGCGGGGGGAGCCGGCGCCGGCGGGGGCGTACGACGAGCCCGATCAGGCCGACGACGGCGACGATCCCTACGGCGCTGATGGCGATGACGAGGAGGAGGACGGAGGACATGGCGACGATCCAACCAAAGCGGCCGGCGCCGGCTCGGCGGCCACCGTGTTGTCGAAGGGTGCTGCTCCTTAGCCGTCCGACGCTGATGTGCCGCCATGACGCTGAACCAGCGCTGACCCGGGGCGGATGCTCAGGCCGTCGCGAGCTCCCGGAGTCGCTGGCTGATCACGGTCGTGATGCCGTCGCCGCGCATGGTGGTGCCGTAGAGCGCGTCGGCCACTTCCATGGTGCGCTTCTGGTGGGTGACGATGATCAACTGGCTGGTGGCGCGCAGCTCGCCGACCAGGCTGACCAGCCGGCCCAGATTGACGTCGTCGAGGGCCGCCTCGACCTCGTCGAGTACATAGAACGGGCTCGGCCGCGCCCGGAAGATGGCGACGAGCAGGGCGACCGCGGTCAGCGAGCGTTCGCCGCCCGACAGCAGGGATAGCCGCTTGATCCGCTTGCCCGGCGGTCGGGCCTCGACCTCGACGCCGGTCGTCGTCAGATCGTCGGGATCGGTGAGCAGCAACCGGCCCTCGCCGCCGGGGAACAGGGTCGCGAACACCACCTCGAACTCACGTGCCGTGTCGGCGAACGCCGCCGCGAACACCTCGTGGATGCGCTCGTCGACGTCGCGAACGACGGTCAGCAGGTCGCGCCGGGTGTTGCGCAGGTCCTCCAGCTGGGTGGCGAGGAATGCGTGCCGCTCCTCCAGCGCGCTGAACTCCTCCAGCGCCAGCGGGTTCACCCGGCCGAGCAGGGCCAGGTCGCGCTCAGCGCGCGCGGCGCGCTTCTCCTGCGCCGCCCGGTCGTAGGCGACCGGCTCCGGGCCAGGAATCGGTGCCTGCGGGCCGTACTCCGTTGCCAGAGTGTCGAGATCGACACCCTCCGCCGCTGCCTTCTCCTCCAGGGCGGTGATGCGCATCCGCTGCTCCGAGCGGGCGAGCTCGTCGCGGTGGACCACGTCGGTCAGCTGCTCGAGCTCGCCGGCGAGACCTCGCACGCGCTGGCGTAGCGCCAGCAGATCCGCCTCCTGCGCCTCGCGGGCGTGCCCGGCCTGCTCTCGCTCCACGGCGGCCTGCTCGCGGGAGGCCGCCATCCGGGCGAGGGCGATCTGGGTCCCACGGAGAACCGCCGCGCAGACCACGGCAGCTCGCTCCCGCGCCACCCGCCCCTGCTCGGCCTGGTGCCGGGCGGTGCGTTCGGCAGTCGCGGCCCGGCGGAGGCCGTCGGAACGTCCGGCGAGCGCGGCGACCCGCTCCTCGGTGGTACGCACCGCCAGGCGCAGGTCCATCTCGGCCTGACGCGCGGACGTGACGCCGGCGGCGAGCTGGTCGCGCTCGCCGGTCGGCAGGTTGTCCTCGGCAGGCGCCGCCTCGGCCGCGGACAGCCTTTCCTCGATAGCGGCGAGGCCGGCGTGGTCGTGCTCGAGGGCCTGCTCCGCGGCGGCGCGGGCTCGCGCGAGACGCTCGGTCTCGGCCGCTGCCGAGCGCGCCGCGCTGCCCAGATGTGCCAGCCGCTCGGCCACCGCAGCCAGCTGCGCGTCGAAGCCGTGCAGGGCGGCAAGCGCCTGGGCGACCTCCGCTGTGCACCGGTCGGCGTGGCGCCGGGCCGCGTCGAGGTCGCGGGCAATCTGCCGCTCGCGGTCCCCGGCGGCCGCGAGCTGCTGGGCTGCCTCGTCGACCGCGGCCCGCACCTCGAGCGTGGATGGCGTGCTGACCGAGCCGCCGACTGCCCACTCTGCGCCGATGAGATCCCCGTCGGTCGTCACGGCTCGGATGCCCGGCCGGGCCTCCACCAACCGCCGGGCCGCGGCAAGGTCGGCGACGACCGCAACCCGCTCCAGAACCTGGCCGATGACCGGCCGAAGCTCGACCGGGGCAGTCACCATCGCGGTGGCCCAGCAAGCGCCGTCGGGCAGGGGCTCGGCGGCAGGTAGCGGCCCGTCCCGCCGGCTGGCGACCAGAAGTCCGGCTCGACCGCCCTGCTCCGCCCGCAGCAGCAGCAGCGCTGCGTGCGCCGCCGCCGGGGAGTTGACGGCGATCGCGTCGGCCACTGGACCGAGTGCGGCCGCGACGGCGGCCTCGTAGCCCGGCCGTACGTCGACCAGCGCCGCCACCGGGCCGAGAAGGCCGGGCAGGCGACCGCCGGCCGCGAGCAGCGCGGCCGTGCCGTCCCTGCGGCGCAGCCCCAGCGCCAGCGCTTCATGACGCGCCGCCCAGGCGCCCCGCTGCCGCTCCGCCTCCCGCTCGGCGTCGACCAGAGTGCGAAGCGTGTCCTGCGCCGCGACGAGCGCCGCCACCGCCGCCTCGTGCCGCTCATCGAGGTCAGTCTCGGACTCGTCGAGCCGGCCGGCATCGGCTTGGAGACGGTCGTGCTCGGCCTGGGCGGTGCCGGCGCGACTGCGGGCATCGGCCAAGCCGGCGGACAACCGGGCGATCTCCTCGGCTCGGGCCGCCGCTCGGGTGCGCAGGGCGGACACCTCACCAGCGAGGCGGACCAGCCCCTCGCGGCGGTCCGCAGCCGCGCGGGCAGCGGCCACCAGGGCTCGCTCGGCGTGGACGAGCTCGGCCTCGAGTGCCTGCCGGTGCTGCACGGCGCCGGCGAGCCGAGCCTGCTCCACGCGCAGGGACGCGCGCAGGTCCCCCTCCTGACCGGCCAGCAGCTCCGCCTCACGCTCCAGCGCCTGGGGGTCGCGCCCCGGGCGCGGCTCGGCTCGAGCCTCGGCGAGGAAGCGAGCCCGCTCGGCGGCCAGCCGCGCCGTACCGCGGATGCGCTCGTCCAGCGCCAACAGCTCGTACCAGGTCGCTTGAGCCTGGCTGAGCCGCGCGGCGCCGGCGACCATCGACCGCTCCAGCGCAGCCTCTGCGGCCTGTGCGGTCGACAACTCGTGCTCGACGGTGGCCCGGCGCTCGCGGGCGGCCGTCTCATCGGCCACTTCCCGGTCGAGCGCGTCCCGCAACCGCAGCAGATCGTCGGCCAGCAGCCGGAGCCGGGCGTCGCGCAGGTCGGCCTGGACGGTGGCCGCGCGCCGGGCCACCTCGGCCTGCCGGCCCAGCGGCTTCAGCTGCCGGCGCAGCTCCGCGGTTAGGTCGGTCAGCCGGGTGAGGTTGGCCTGCATCGCGTCGAGCTTGCGCAGCGCCTTTTCCTTGCGCTTGCGGTGCTTGAGGACGCCGGCGGCCTCCTCGATGAATGCCCGGCGGTCCTCGGGCCGGGCCTGCAGCACCGAGTCAAGCTTGCCCTGACCGACGATGACGTGCATCTCCCGGCCGATACCGGAGTCCGACAGCAGCTCCTGGACGTCGAGGAGGCGGCAGGACGTGCCGTTGATCGCGTACTCGCTGTCGCCAGACCGGAACATCCGCCGCGTGACCGCGACCTCGGTGTAGTCGATCGGCAGCGCGCCGTCGGAGTTGTCGATGGTGAGCGTGACCTCTGCCCTGCCCAGCGCCGGCCGGCCCGG
>JAABUK010011054.1_pt1 | contig 11864 bp, 14 predicted proteins | sample 5559141 | NCBI WGS metagenome assembly JAABUK01 (sample SAMN10711869, study PRJNA513367) | rock metagenome | isolation source: Antarctica rocks | place: Antarctica: Victoria Land, Pudding Butte nord | collected 2016-01-03 | reverse complement strand
ACACTGCCTGCTGTGAGCCTGCTTTGCAGAGCAGCACTGAACAGTGGGGATTGCATTTTGCCTATGGCACAGCTGCACTGCATTTGTGCCGGCTCCCTGCACACCTGTATGAAGAGCAAAACTGCCTGCTTTGAGCCTGTTTTGCAGAGCAACACTGAACAATGGGGATTGCATTTTGCCCTGAACAGAACTGCACTGCATTTGTGCTGGCTCACTGCACACCTGTATAAGAGCAAAACTCCACAGGTGTGATTGCAGTGACACACTGACTGCTGTGAGCCTGCTTTGCAGAGCAGCACTGAACAGTGGGGATTGCATTTTGCCTTGAGCAGAGCTGCACTGCATGCTTGCTGGCTCACTGCACACCTCCATAGGAGTGATTGCAGTGACACACTGCCTGCTTTGAGCCTGTTTTGCAGAGCCAATCAGGATAAAAAAAGCCAATCAGGACAACCCGGCGACCACACTACAAACGATTGCCGTGAGTGCATTCTGCCAAGAACAGTGCTGCAGTGCATTGCTTTTGCATCTCTGCAGACGTGTGTGAACAGCAAATCTTCATAGGTGTAATCACAGTGTCGCAAGGCTGCTGTCAGCCTGTTTTGCAGAGCAGCATTGTGCTGTGGTGAGTGCATTCTGCCAAGAACAGTGCTGCAGTGCATTGTTTTTGCATCTCTGCAGACCTGTATGAGCAGCAAATTTTCATAGGGGTAGTTACATTGTCACAAGGCTGCTGTCAGCCTGTTTTGCAGAGCAGCATTGTGCTGTTACGAGTGCATTCTGCCAACAGTGTTGCAGTGCATTGGTGTTGCACCTCTGCAGACCTGTATGAACAGCAAATCTTCATAGGGGTAGTCACATTGTCAAAAGGCTGCTGTCAGCCTGTTTTGCAGAGCAGAAATGTGCTTTGGTGAGTGCATTCTGCCAAGAACAGTGCTGCAGTGCATTGGTTTCGCATCTCTGCACACCTGTATGAACAGCAAATCCTCGTAGGGGTAGTTACATTGTCACAAGGCTGCTGTCAGCCTGTTTTGCAGAGCAGCATTGTGCTGTTGTGAGTGCATTCTGCCAAGAACAGTGCTGCAGTGCATTGTTTTTGCATCTCTGCAGACCTGTATGAACAGCAAATCTTCGTAGGGGTAGTTACATTGTCACCAGGCTGCTGTGAGCCTGTTTTGCAGAGCAGCACTGAGCAGTATGGAGTGTATTTTCCCAAAATCAGTGCTGCAGTGCACTGGTCGTGGGTCCCTGCACACCTGTACGAACACCAAATCTTTATCAGGTGTGATTGCAGCGACACCAGGCTGCTGTGAGCCTATTTTACAGAGCATCACTGAGCGGTGGGAAGTGCATTTTGCCAAAACTAGTGTTGCAGGGCATTGGTTGTGGGTCACTGCATACCTGTAGGAACAGCAAACCTGCATAGGGGTGATTGCAGGACACCAGGCTGCTGTGAGCCTGCTTTGCAGAGCAGTACTGGGCGGTGTGGAGTGCAGTTTGCCAAACACAGTGCTGCAGTGCATTGGTGGTGGGTCCCTGCACACCTGTAAGCACAGCAGTTCTTCACATGCACATGTGCAGTGAGCTGTCAGCAATGGCTGAGTCACCGTCCATATCGCTGCAGATTGCAGCCAATGTAGAGTGATGCAGCTCCCCATCAGATGGAGTCCGTAGTGCTTTCAGTGCCCAAGTACCAGCTATCATGTGCAGCAACTGCTTGGTGTTGCCAGGACCAGGCACTTCCGTCCCAATTATAAAGCTGTACACAGTCAGTGTGAGGTTGTGGATATCCAAAAACTGCAGTCAACACAGCTCCATAAGACATGCAAATGACATACTAGCTCCAAGTTCACTGCGCTAGCTGAAGTGGGAACCTTTCTATCCAGTGTTGATCCTCTGTGAAGAAAGGTTTCGTTGATCTTATCCTCTGCCAATAAGTCCGCCAACTTGCGGTTGACCTTTGGAGCAGACAACTGCTCATCTGTGCCTTCATTCTGTTCATCTGACTCTCCAGCAGAGGTACCATCCTCTGGCCGCCCACTGAGAGCTCGAGATTGCCCAAGCTCAAGGTGGTCCCCGTCTGACAGATCATCTTAACTAGCAGCACCATGGCCTCCTGGGGCCTTGCGGCATAGATCGGGTACTATCCCGCTGTCTGAAGGTCTGGATGCATGCACATATTGCGTTGATGGCCATGTACAGGCGGTTCGTGGCCTGCAGTATCAACAGCTCGAGGCCGTGCAACATGCGGTCACACGTATCGTTGTATCGGTCGTTGACCTGTCCTGAGTCGCAGCATCGAATAGCTCGGCAGCTGTGTGCTCTACGATAGTCTTAAACAGACCTGCTTCAGACTCTGGACACCACTTTTGACGAGAGCTGTAAATGTCGTTTCAAAATGTCTGCAGCTAAGATCGTTTGTTCTCAGAGAAACGGTCGCGGGCGAGCGGTATAGACTGCCAAACTTAGTCGCATAGCAGCAGAGAGGTGTATGCTGTTTCTGAAAGAACCGCCAACGCAAAGTGAAGTCCCGCGTCGGTCGACCACCGCTTAAGGTGGCATGACCGTGAGCACGATCTTTGTTGCGCTTCTCAGCCGTGTTGAGCGACTGACCCAGTGCATCATGCCTCCAAAAAACACAATCCGGCGCTATAACACGGCAACTGGTTGTTGGGACGTCCTTGAGCCAGATAAGCAAGCTGATCAGCAGGTTACGCGCAAAGCCACCCCAGCGCTAGTTAGGTATTGTCAAAGCCAAAGCTACTGTCACAGCGAAACAGAGGTGAAAACATAGGCTGTACTTGTGAGTTGTGCCGGGCTCGAATGGCATGGGGAAGGATACCCTGGAAGGCCCCAGGTTTGTGGCAAAACAGCACAGCTGTGAAACGTAGTATCCAGATTTTGCAGCAAAGCAGCGAGCTGCAAATAGGAAGCGTTGCACAAGAAGCAGCAAAGGCCTGCTGCCTGGACAGCCTCTCCTCTGACAGAGGGTGAGGCTGTACAGTCAGTACACCTTTGTTTTCAGAGCAACAACTTGCAGTGGCTCACACAACACTAGAGCTACCTGTGCACAGGTTGTGCAAAAAAAAAGGCCAGAGTCTGGCCCTCCCCTTGCCCCTTGACTTTGACTGCTGACTGCGTCAGTCTTTTTCAGTATTTTCTCTGGTGGTTAAAAATTTCAAAGGGATTCTGAGATTTTAGATCGAGTTATGCACATGCAATCATGCTGTCAGTATGGTGAGTCCTGCTGCATGCATGATCTGGCATAGCATTCTGTATAACTACACTGGGAAATGCAAACATGCTGGACATTGCATATGCCTATAGCTGTACGTCTTTTTAGAGGTCATAATTGTCCTATATTCGTACCTTCACAAGTACGCATTATATTGATATTCCGCCCTCCTCCTGTTGAGATACAATTGTAAGACGCAATGTATATCACAACGTCATGGTGTATACAGGAAGCTATGATTGTCAACATGAACAAATCATCAAATTCATGCATTTCAACCTATCAACTGCCCGGCTGGAGATGTCCCTAATCACCATTGTCAAATGAGCTTTGATGCATGACATGTGGAAGTACAGGTGCCAGCAACATGGCGTGAGCTTGACAGTGCTTTTGACAACACAGCTGATTCATTGGCGCATAAGCCACACATGCTTGAGAGCTTGCTCAGCAGTGAGTGATTTGTTCCTGATGCTGTTGATAAAGTCTTCAGCTGCTTGAGAGCCAGTGCGCCGCAATAGCCTCCTGAGCAACTTGCCTAGTTGGTACATGTCAGATAGATGATCATACTCGCTGTTCTTGCTCAGAGTGAAACTGTCCCAATCTTTGAATGGTTGAACGGCAGGCCACATCTTGACCTGAGCTACATTTTCAAGGTCCAACAGCATATAGTGATCTTCCGGACCTTGCAATCGCACAATGTTTGCCATGCGTATGTCACGGTGAACCGGCTTAGCCTTCCATAGGATGTATGAGGCTCGACAAACAGAGTAAGCCAGTAGCTGCACATCCTGCAGAAAACCAATAATGCCTAATGAATGGGGCACAAGATGACAAACTATACAAGGGAACCTCAATATGCGAGACAGGCTGAGATGTTCACCTGTTCCTCTGCAGGATTGTGTGAGTAGCCAACAGGATACCTTTCCACAGCATATGTGCCATGCTCTGAGATCATGGGGGCAGACTTTGCACAAACCAGGAAATACCCTGGATTCTTTGCGCCAGCCTCATAAGCGGTCTGGATGTCCTCCAAAGTGGTGTGAGGTACGCCAGGGCGGGTAGCAAAAGATCCGATACGCTTTGACACAGTACCAAGAAGCACCTCAATGGTGGTAAGCCCATTTTCACGCAGCTGCTTTACAAACAAGGGCCTTCGTGCATGTGTGGCTGGGGCTTGCCTATGAAATTGTGCACATAGCTCAGTTAGCGCTCTCTTCAGGTAAGAGGCCAAAAGCTGCTTGCACAAGATAGGATGTACAGCCAGCTGACACTTGACCATGATGTGAATGCATCCAACAAGTGCAGCTTCATCTGCATTAGTATCTAGTAAGCATGAGCTCCAACCTCAGCAACTGCTTTTTTGTCAGCATGCGTACTTTGAATTTGCACCTGGTGGTTACCTGACTATCAAAGCGAGCAGCTGATATACATTGGCCATTTCCAAAATGAGCCTGATACCTTCAGGCCTGGTTTGAGTGGAAAACCTGCCTGTGGCACTCCATATACCTACGTAGGAAAGGAGGCTCAGTGCAAAGACTGGAGCCGTCAGCTTCATCTACATGACATGAGTTCCCACTACAGCAGCAAAGGCTACCTGCCCATCCATCCCCACAGCGCAGAATTCCACAGCATGACCAGATGCACATATTGCTGGAATGAAAGATGCTGCCCCATAGTGACCAGGTGGCAATGCTCCTGTACACTTGTTTACCAAGTCTTGATAGGCACCTTGTACACCATCGGCCGCCTTGTTATATTCGCACAGCGTGACTGTCAACATGGCTGCTGTGATGACCAAGTTTGGTCTTGTCTGCAATAATCTTGTAAAGTGAGGCCTGTGCAATTTAGCATGCACGTACCTTTAGTCACAAGAAGGCTACAGGCTGCAACTTACCCGATCTTCAACTATTGATGTGGATGTGCCTTTTTCCACGCATTGTCATTTGGATATAGGTGCAGCGGCTGCACCTGCATTGAGTCCAAGACCGAAAGCAATGTAACATACTGACCAACAGACTGGAGAGTGAGTCCTTCATTCCCTGCCACATGGGGTGCTGCGCGGGTCAAGCCAGAAATCGCAGTGATAAGCTGAGCAGAAGCATCGGAGTCCTTAACAACATGCTGCATCAACCCAGCTGGTTGAAAATCAAACTGCAATGCCTGAAATTCTCTGTGATTCAGCGTCACAACCTGTCCTGCCCGTGGTAACAAGCAATCAGAGAGTTCTTGAAGCGAGGTTGGATAGCTTGAGAGTGGTGGACCCATCAGAGATTGACATATTGTACCAGACGGGTCTTGAGTGATGATGCCCCCTGAACACGGCACAGACATGGGCGAGAGTCAGTGCCAGCATTCAGCATCCATAAAAGCAGCAAATCCTGAAGCCACAGCAAGGCTGAGAGGTTGCGTTGAGACTGCTCACATGCTTTGTGAAGCTCTGAAGTCAGAAAGCAAAACCCTCAAGTATTGTCAGGTTGCATTGACTTGATTCAATTGCCATGTGCAATAAAGGCAGAGTATGCACCAAAGTCAGCTGCAATCCCTCATGCCACAAAAGATGTTCAGAATCTGCACTGGCTCAGCTCAGACACTTTGTGATTTAACGCTCTGGTGTGAGTTGCAACTAACTGTGCAGAGAGGGATCGCACCTGCTGTCAGGCCCTCCAGGTGTTTGGTAAGAATGAGTGCCAGAAGGCTATCAGGCACTCCTGTAAATATTGGAACAGTTTTATTGGGCTCGGGATTGATGAGCAACAACAGCTCGGCCTTCTGATTGTCATTTAGATCCACACAGCCGAGGACTCTGTATCGAGCATCTTCAGCTGAAAGTGGCATCTCTACAACCACACAAGCACTTTAACAACAAGCATCCGCAACATTCAGCCTTCGAAAAGCTGCAGCCAAGGCTAATCAGAGACAAGTACCAGTATGTTACTTGTGTATTGCTTGGCAACTAAAGATACTGGTAGCCCGAAGCTTCTGATTTTGACCTGACTTGTTGTTGAGCAAATGACACCAGCAATGCGACGGAATTAGGCGTACTAGGACTGAAACGTTTCGAATATCCGCAAGTTACCACCATATTCGGGTCACTGACAGAACAGTCTGGTCGGAGATGGCGGACTGAAGGGCTAAGACACCCGTTGAGCTGGCACCCAGGCAAATTGCACCTCGGGCCTTCCACACATGCAGCAGGACTTACGTCAAATGCAATAGACAAGGGCGTAAGGCTTAGCCTTTGCAAAGCAAGCATGATGCTCCGTGTAGTCTCCGTCTTCCACCGTGCACCCCTTGACCACGCTCTCCGGTAGGGAGGACCCCAGTCATCTTCTTCCGTCCTAAAACGATCCTACAACTGCACTGTATGAAGAGCAGATCTTCAGAGGGGATTTTGCAGGACACAACCCTGCAGTGAGCTTGTGTTGCGCAGTAACACTGGGCTGTGAGGCATTTTGCCAGAATGCTGCTCTGGACTGGTGTTGGACCCTTGCACTGCTGTATGAAGAGCAGGTCTTCAGAGGGCTTTTTGCAGCACACAAGCTTGCAGTCAGCCTGTGTTGCACACAAGAACTGGGCTGCTGCTGTGTATAGCAGGCTGGCATCCACATGTTTCTTCGGAATGCTTGGACGTCTTGCAAAAGATCTTTGTGGGCTGACAGGCTGCTGGTCAAGTGATCTGCTGTACGCTTGGCATTGCCTGCACAAGCAAAGCTGACGATGAGTCTGGTATAGTCAGTGACATCAGGGCAGGGTATGCAGCTTTTACTAACGGCAAGAACGCGAGAAAGTTGGTGCACAAAGATGGTGTGTACTACAAAGAGGGTGCAGTTATTGTACCTGATGTCCGGGCTGTCATGGTCAGGATACTGAGGGACTTGCATGACTCTGCCTATGCTGGTCATGTTGGTGGATTCCAAAGTGTGAAGAATGTCCAGCGTCTGTACTGGTGGCCTCGCAATCCGAGTGTACGCCTCGCTGACAGCTGAACTGTTTTGCAGTGCTTTGGTGTTGGGTGAGTGCATATCTGTATGGAGAGCAAAGCTCCACAGGTGTATTTGCAGCGCCACAAGGTTGCTGTCAGCCTGGTTTGCAGAGTAGCACTGAGCAGTGGGTGTTGCAGTTTGCCAGGACGAGTGTTGCACTGCATTGGTGTTGAGTGACTGCGCACTCATATGGAAAGCAAATCTCCACTGGTTTGCTGTGCCACAAGGCTGCTGTCAGCCTGGTTTGCAAAGTAGCACTAGGCAGTGGGTGTTGCAGTTTGCCGGAATCAATGTTGCAGTGCATTGGTGGTGGGTGACTGCACACCTGTATGGAGAGCAAAGCTCCACAGGTGCATTTGCAGTGCCACAAAGCTGGTGTCAGCCTGGTTTGCAGAGTAGCACTGAGCAGTGGGTGTTGCAGTTTGCCGGAATCAATGTTGCAGTGCATTGGTGTTGGGTGACTGCACACCTGTATGGAAAGCCAATCTCCACTGGTGTACTTGCTGTGCCACAAGGCTGCTTTCAGCCTGGTTTGCAGAGTAGCACAGGGCAGTGGGTGTTGCAATTTGCCGAAATCAATGTTGCAGTGCATTGGTGTTGGGCGACTGCACACCTGTATGGAGAGCAAAGCTCCACAGGTGCATTTGCAGTGCCACAAAGCTGGTGTCAGCCTGGTTTGCAGAGTAGCACTGTGCAGTGCCAGAATGAGTGCTGCACTGCATTGGTGTTGGGCGAGTATGGAAAGCAAATCTCCACTGGTGTATTTGACAGCAGCCTGACAAGCTGCTGTCAGCGTGTGTATAGAGTAGCACTGAGCAGTGGGTGTTGCAGTTTGCCAGAATGTGTGTCGCAGTGCGTTGATGTTGGGCCACAGCACAACTGTGTTGAGAGCAAAGCTTTTTTCGCTGTGCTGCCACCTGTGTTGGCATAATAGTGAAGTCTACTCACCAGATCAAAAACAAGGGTCGTCCCTGCGGGGCTAAAAAACGGCGCAAGCCTAATAGGGCATTTGAGTCCAGCCCTACTGACACCAATGACTCAGCACGGAGCAGCACGCAGCTGGAGAGTTTCCATAACGGTTGGGTGTTCTTGGAGGACTTGCTTGGACAGTAGCGGAGGCTAACTGCACGCAAAGCGAGAAGCCCACCTTATTCTCAGCCCAGGCAGAAGCCCAAACTCTCACTGATCCCGACGGTTTACCGAGCTTTGCTGACAAGTGCAGTTTCTGGAAGTTGGTCATCGGACCCACACCATTCAGGAAAAGCGCGCCCCTTAGCTAATTCCTGGTGCTACAGCCCGCCATTGCTTACCTCTCACCTAAGCTTCGAGCTTACCTCAGCCACGCGCAGCTATGGATGCACATGTTTGTCCTCTATTAGCTGAATCTTGAAATATTACCTAATACCGTCAAAGCCCCTTAGCTAAGTCCTGGTCGAAGTCCGCCGTCGATACCAACAGCCCGCCATCCACCAGTGATTGGTGTTGCTTCGTTGCACATCTGTATGAAGGGCAAATCTTGATAGCTGTAATTGCAGTGGCAGAAGCATGCTGTGAGCTTGTTTTGCAGAACAGCACAGAAAAGCAGGGAACCTTTGTTGCCTTGACCAGTGCTGCAGTGCATTGGTGTTACATCACTGCACACCTGTGTAAAGAGCAAATCTCCATAGGTGTAATTGCAGCGGCACAAGCATGCTGTGAGCCTGTTTTGCAGAGGAGCACAGAACAGCAGGGAAGCTATTTTGCTCTGACCAGTGCTGCAGTGCATTGGTGTTGCATCACTGCACACCTGCATGAAGACAGAATCTCCATAGGTGTAATTGCAGTGGCACAAGCATGCTGCGAGCCTGCTTTGCAGAGCAGCACAGAACAGCAGGGAAGCTATTTTGCTCTGACCAGTGCTGCAGTGGTGTTGCATCACTGCACACCTGCATGAAGACCAAATCTCCATAGGTGTAATTGCAGTGGCACAAGCATGCTGTGAGCCTGTCTTGCAGAGCAGCACAGAACAGCAGGGAAGCTATTTTGCTCTGACCAGTGCTGCAGTGCATTGGTGTTGCAACACTGCACACCTGCATGAAAACCAAATCTCAATAGCTGTAATTGCAGTAGCACAAGCATGCTGTGAGCCTGTTTTGCAGAGCAGGACAGAAAAGCAGGGAAGCTGTTTTGCGCTGACCAGTGCTGCAGTGCATTGGTGTTAGGTCACTGCACACCTGTATGGAAAGCAAAATTCCACTGGTGTCTTTGCAGTGCCACAAGGCTGCTGTCAGCCTGTTTCGGGTAGCAGTACTGAACAGCAGGGAAGCTATTCTGTCCTGTGTCCTGACCACTGCTGCAGTGCATGGGTGTTGCATCACTGCACACCTGTATGAAGAGCAAATTTCCATAGGTGTAATTGCAGTGGCATCAAGGCTGCTGAGACCCTGTTGTGCAGAGCAGCACAGAACAGCAGGGAAGCTGTTTTGCCCAAACCAGTGCTGAAGTGCATTGGTGTTGCATCACTGCACACCTGCATGAAGACCAGATCTCCATAGGTGTAATTGCAGTTGCAGAAGCATGCTGTGAGCCTGTTTTGCAGAGCAGCACCGAACAGCAGGGAAGCTTTTTCGCCCTGACCAGTGCAGCAGTCAATTGAGAGGCCTTGTGCAAGGGTTGGAAGCCGTACCGCATGGGCTGGAAGAAGGTGTGGTGGGAGTGTTGCCTGCCCCAAAGATGTAGAAGATGAGCAGGCTTTCAGACAGGGTATTGCCACTTGCGCCTATTTGTCTCCATCAACTGCAGTTTGGCCGCACCTTTAGCTGGCTGCCGCCTGCAATGGTGAATGCTGCTTTGGATAGGTCTCTCATGTGGTAGTTCAGCTGTGTGAGTGCAGCCTCTGCTGTGATGCACTAGTCTCTGTCAGACAGCAAAGATCCTCGGTGAATGCTGCATGTGTTGACGAGTGTACCAGGGTTTTTGTCATTGCTTGTGTGAAGTACAGATTCAGGCCCAATCGTGGACACCATTACCAGTTGTTGCAAATATCTGGTGTCAGACGCTGCCTCATCGCTGTACGAGTGCCTGCACAACTCAGAGCAGATTTTAGACAGCTCACAAATGCAGTCTCACTACAGCTGTGACGACAGCATTGGTAGCTCCACACAGCATACGGCATTGTTTTGTGATCCAAGGCAACTGGACCAGTGTGATGCAGAGTTGAAGGATCTGGCTCAGGAGTCTTTGAACCTCCTGCGAGCAGCAATTTTTTGATGAGCGCTTTGCAACCCTGCTTGAGCTGGATGTATATGGCAGCATTGTGGGCATGTTTGAGCTCAACAACCCAGGTATGCTTGCAGCAGGCAATGCATTTCCAAAAGTCAGAGCAAATCTGCACATGATACCTGGCATGCTGAGCATCAGATCGTCCCAACTTGCATTGTGGCATCTTTGCATGTGCTGATCAGCTTGTTCAGTCGTTGGGTGAGTGCTAGCTGTTCATGTGCAAGTCTATGTGTAACTACAGCCGCATCCTTCATGCTGACATGTCAATATGGTCTTACACAAGCTGCGCTCATGCATCCTGTATTCCAAATGCATTTTGCTCAAGCCTGTCCCAGGCATTCATGGGGTCCATGACATGTCAATTTGCCAGTAAGGTTTGAGGGCTCGATCATTGTTGCAGGCATCATGAGCCCGTCACCAGTCCAAGAGTCTATAGGTGATCTTCCGGATTCAGACAAGAGCCTGGCTCTCAAGCTAGGTGTAGATACAGAAGAGCTCTGTGTGAATGGAACTGCATTCTACGCACTGCAGAGCAGCATTGACCATATCTGTCAGCCTAATGTTCATGCTATAAGATCTGAGCAAGATCTGAACTGTTCTGCCGTCATCATTGCAAAGCACAGCATACCTGCTGGGGAGGAGGTCACCACTCCTACATTGGTGAGTACTGGTCGTATGAGGAGAGGCATGAGGCTCTTAAAGATTATGGGTTTGATTGTATATGCCTGCTTTGCCAGCAGGAGCAGTAACGTAATACACATGTCAAACTTTTTTTTGGCCCAAGCTGCACAACCGCCAAGCCATGCTTGATGCACAGTCTTCATGTATAGCGCTTTGCAACATCATCCACCCTGCTTTTGGTCTCCGTCTCATGCAAAGTGCAAGTGTCTGCTGTGTACAGACTGTTCCATTTTTGGACTGGGTGTGGCTCACATAGCCTGCGTGACACTGTCTGATATGTCATCATAGCTGTTGCCAAACAGCATGCTTTAGCCAGCTGTCTGTGCCAATGCACTGCAGCACTGGTCAGGGCAAAATAGCTTCCCTTCAGTCACTTGGCTCAATACGGTTTGCTTGGACAATCTTACTGATGCCTTTCAAGGGGGTGCTTGCAATATGGCCAGCTCTGTGGCTAGTTGCTTGAGTTCAGTGGGTTATGATATGCCGCGTGTGTTTGATGTGATGCCCCTGCTGGATGTTGACAGTATTGTGAGGCTTTGACTGTTCAGTTGCAGGACGTGGGCAGTGCTGTTTTGTATTGTCCTCGTGAAGCTCCCACTCGAGGTGTTGTTTCTTGCACTTATGAACAGGGGGTTAGGCCATACGGCCTTCGCAAGCGTCATTGTCATTTGCCTGTTTCTGGTAGGCGCATGCAGCGCTTTATG
>JAABUK010011053.1_pt1 | contig 11865 bp, 10 predicted proteins | sample 5559141 | NCBI WGS metagenome assembly JAABUK01 (sample SAMN10711869, study PRJNA513367) | rock metagenome | isolation source: Antarctica rocks | place: Antarctica: Victoria Land, Pudding Butte nord | collected 2016-01-03 | reverse complement strand
ACGGCGGCTGGAGACATGGTTGAAGAGAAGCGCATGCTGGTAGAGTATGGAACGCTCAGGATATACTTATATGCGCGATGCACGATCGCAGTTGCAGACTTCATGATAAACCTACGCCCGTAGAGCGATGCTGGACGGTAGTGGTGATGTCGTTGGTGCGTGGTTGACGACGGGTCGGAGCGACGTCTTGCCGAAGGCTTTTGCACGTTCCCAAAATCCGTTTTGGGTGGTACACTTCATTCGTTCTGCTGTGTCTTTTTCTACTGCGGCACATGATGAGCAGCATCAGCGCATTGAATTCGTCGCTAAGATTCGAGTGCTCGTTGAAAGTCAGATGGAGTCGAACCACGTGTATCTGGCCGTTGCCCAGAACTCCACCCCACCATGCGGCTCGCGGCGTATCCGGTGAACTCTATATTGAACCCTATACCGGACCCCTGTCATATGCACACTTGTCGAGGAGACATATGGCAACATGCGCCAGCAACGATGAAAGATGAATAACCGGCTGGGCTCGCCGACTGCCTGGGCCATTTACTTCTTCGCCGGACTCTTCCTCTTGCTCACACTCATCGCACGGCATAGCTCATGGCGAGACCCCGGATCTGGCTTCTTCGACCCAACTCACGCCTACGACTTTCAGTACTCCAACGTCCGGTTACGACAGGCCTACGAGTACTTAGCTGAGGCAGCGAACACTCCGTTCCGTCGGGCTACAACCTCTGGTCAGAGCGATGTAGCGTTGTGTGTTGGTGTAGCTTCAATAGCTCGCAATAATGCCCGCTACCTACGAACGACAGTCGCATCGCTGCTTGAGGGGCTTAACCAGGCCGAAAGGGACCAAATACAGTTGGTGGTGTTCATAGCAGAGACGAATGCCAGCGTACATCCGGCGTATCAGGAGAAGTGGCTTGAAAATCTCGCGGATGATGTCCTGCTATACGATCTATCTCAGGAGAAGTTGGACCACTTCAGAGACTTGAAAGAACACAATGCGCTGGTCAGTGAGAAGATGTTGTTCGACTACATGTACCTCATGAGGGCATGCTACGATACTGGGGCTCCGTACATCGCCCTCTTCGAAGATGATGTCTTGGCCATGGACGGCTGGTATCATCGGACGATGAGCGGGCTGCAGCAGGCAGAAGAGAAGTCGCCTGCTGCTGGAAAGACTGGCGATTGTATGTACAATACCAATCTTCTTCTTGCCATCCTACTGACCGATCTGTAGATCTATATATGCGACTCTTCTACACCGAAGAATTCCTCGGCTGGAACAGCGAAGACCTCCCAAGCCACATCTTCTGGTCCGTCGCCGCAATCGCCCTAGTCGCAGCTTCCCTCTTCGGCTTGCGCACATATACCATCATCGGCCAGAAATATCTCACCAACCGAACCATCCTAGCCATCTCCTGCATCTACACCCCCCTCCTCCTCATCCTCTTCTTCGCCACCGGCCGCGTAACCACGAACCCCCTCCCCACCGGCATCAACGTGATGAACAACTACGGCTGCTGCGCCCAAGGTCTCGCCTACCCGCGCCACAAAGCCGAAGACTTGCTCCGCTGGTACGATGCGGAGCTGCGGATCGGGTTGAGAGATTCGCTGATCGAGCAGTATGCGGATGCGAACGATGAGCTGCGCTGGGCGCTGACGCCGAGCGTGATCCAGCATATTGGGCGCAAGACGAGCAAGGATGGCGGGAAAATGGCGAAGAAGAAGGTTCCGATTACGCAGCGGTTGTGGAGCTTTCCATTTGAGCTCAATGGGGAGGAGGAGTTGAGGAGGGAGCATGTGGCTGTCGTAGGGGCTGCGACATAGTTTGCGAGCTTGCCCAAACAGGCATTGCTGAGCGTATCTATCGATGACCCTACAGCAGGCACAGATTCCATACCACCCTCAACTCCCCAGGTTGATCATGAGGAGTGAAGATTCGTGGCCGCCAATTACCATCGCGTCGAACCTGTGGAATGCTTGGTGTTATGGTCACCCCCTCCATACCGCGCCGAGAGGAGCCTCAAGCACATGCAAAAGCCACTCAGCTCCATTACCATCTCGGCGTACAACGAATCAGCGCACATTGTCTGCGTTGTTCTTGCCAACATGAAGTTCACTATCTCCTCGGCGGCGGCCCTCCTGTCCCTGGCCTCATCAGCACTAGCAGCGCAACAATCTCGGCCCTTTTACTTGGTCGCCGTCTCCCACTTCGCCGCAATCAACAACACAGCCTTCGTCGCCTGCCACGAGGGCGCCGCGATCGAAGGTTTCTGCGTCGGGCAGAAGATTCCTAAGACGAAAGCTGAGGCTGCTACCTACCGTTTGAACAACACGAAGCAGAATCCCGACGAGGGATTGCTGAGTTATCAGTTGGTTGGGAATAAGTTCAAAGGTACAGCTGCAGATCTCCCGAGCCATGTATGACTCTTATATAAGCTGACGATCACAGTCTGGGAGCCTATGTCCCTGTCCCACGACGTAGCCACCAACGTCGCCATCCCACTCTTCATGCCCTCGGACGAGGGACAGCAGGTAGGGTTCGATGAGCACGGTTTGATGTACATGAAGACGTATATCAACGATATGGTCAACCCGCCGCACGCGGTGAAGCCAAAGAAGTTGTATAGGTGGTATACTTGTACGACGTTGTATAGCAGCTATGAGTACCATACGCTGGCTTGGGTTACTGGGAAGAGCCCGCCGGAGGTGAGTTGATGTATGCGAGGCCCCACGGCGAGGGGGGATTGAGAAGGGAGAAGGATGCTGACGTGGGTGGGTGGTAGAATCCGAGTTGCCAGAGGACTGAGGTTAGGAGGATGTGGGTGAAGTAGGGACGGTGTTGAAGTAGTGATGAGGCTTTTGGTCGCAAGCTGAGAAGAGTCGTGGAACGAAGTTTTGATAGCCATATTCTCCAAGCTAACATCATCTCCGTGGCCACGTCTTGCTCCAGTTTGCTTTTCACGAGACATCTAATTGATTGTTCGCTCAGGTATAGCTATGAGAGTCTGCTGTGCCTCTATGTGCAAGCTATGCCAAGACGGCACATTGAAGCTCTGCTCCAAACCTTGTCCCGACACTTGCTTCGTCTCACAGCTTGCCACGTAGGACATCATCACTAACGCACCCTTATCCATCGAACTTTCCCTTCTCGAGTCTGGAGTATCTGCAGGTATCTGCACGCACTATAGCTTCTGGCAACGCACGAGCTGCTACTACTGCAGGGTACCTAGCAGCACAGCATGTGGTTCTCTGCGCATGTTGTGCCACGCGCCAGAGCCATGGAACGACCTCAACTGCTGGAGATCATTGCATTCTCCCGGGCCTGGGGACTACGAGCTGTGCTTCAGGTCTCAATGTCGGCGGCGGCGTTGGCGGGATCCATTCCATGCCGATGCTGAGAGCTTACGCAGCTCAGACGATGTATTGATGCTATAGTAGAGTGGAGTAAAGCATGCAGCTACACATGCGCAAGACAGTTCCGCGATGCACACGAGCATTCGAAGGATCCCAGGTCCTATCGAATGGAATTGCTACGCAATGCCTTCCAGTGCGACCCAATGGCGAAGCAGTCGCTTCTCAAGACTACTGCATCTGGATGTCATGGTTCGTTGCTGTAGCTCTTCTTGTACTGCGTTCACGACCTCACCTCACCTCTCTCTATGCCTTCTGTTCTTTCCTTCATCACTCTCCACTTCTCTCCTCCACCTCCAGGCGCAAGCACCAGATCTCTGCGGTTTGCCCTTGAAGCAGACATCTCGAGATTCCAAGTCTCAGAAATCGGCGGCAGCAAGGACCAAGTCTGCCACTCGCAAAGATGGTAGCGGCGAAGCTGGCGATAGTCCTGTGCTTCACTCTCTCCTTCGCTCGCCCTACCTCGGATAGAGAAGGATGTGTGCATCATTGGAGGTGGTGCAAGCGGGACTTATGCTGCCATAAGACTACAACAGATGGGCGTAGATGTGACCTTGATCGAGAAAGAGGGCAAACTTGGTGGTACGTATTCATGAATGGATCTCCCTCAGAAGCTTGTCTTTTGCTAAACTACAATGTACAGGTCCTGTCACCACCTACACCGAACCAAGCACTGGACAGACATACGATTACGGAGTGCAGATCTTCTCGAACCTATCAGTTGTCCACAACTTCTTCAGCCACTTCGAGATTCCTCTAGTACGGCTACCTCCTCTATCAGGTGGCAACACGACAATGATCAACTTTGAGACTGGTGAAGTAGTCGCGCCGTCGCAGCTTTACATGGGCAACCTCACAGCAGCTCTGCTAGGTTATGCGGAGCAAGAGGCCAAGTACTCGTCCATATTCGAGGACTGGAACCTACCAAGTCCGGTGCCCGAGGACCTACTGATGCCCTTTGGCGACTTTCTGAAGAAGCATAGCCTTGAAGCTTTTGCCTACATTGCGTTCATCTACGACCAAGGCACTGCAAACATCCTAGCACAGCCGACACTATACGTCATGAAGTACCAGGATCAAGTGCAGATCCGTGATCTGTTGACCGGCAGCTTCGTCGTCAATGCGCTTCAGAACAACCAGCTGCTTTACGATCGCGCAGCAGCAGAATTGGGAGAGAAGCTGTACTTAGGGAGTCAGCCTACGCAAGTCACCCGACACCACAACCATGTTGAGATTGAGGTCAGCACGCCAGAAGGCACGAGACACATCAGAGCGCGAAAGCTTCTAGTCACAATACCACCCAAGTCTACTTCGCAGTTCCTGGATTTCGACGAGAACGAGAGTACAATGTTCAGGCAGTTCAACAACAGCTACTACTGGAACGCGATCCTCAAGCACACTGGCATACCCGTCGGCACAACATTACCTAACGTGAACCCAGCAGCATCACTCAACATTCCTGCTATGCCTGCACCGTACACTTTTCTAGCCTCGCCAGTACCCGGCCTTCACGCCACGTACTATAGCAGCCCTCACAACATGTCTGACGCCGAGGTTGCAGACGATATCCTGGCAACGCTGGCACGAGTCCGAGAAGGTGCTGGCTTCCCAGAACCAGATCAGAACCCGGAGATCGTTGCGCTGCACAAGTGGTCACCCTTCGAGATCACAGTGTCGATGGATGCCATTCGTGATGGCTTCTACAATGACTTGATGGCATTGCAGGGAAAAAAGAACACTTGGTATACGGGAGCGACGTGGATGAACCAGGCCACAAGCACTCTTTGGCGGTACACGGAAGACAAGATTCTGCCGCATTTGGTTCCGGATGAGGCACTGTTGAATGCACAGTATTGACCATAGAGCAAGTTCGTGCTAAGTATGTCGTACTCAGTCCATTTACAAAACAGCATGCCCCAATCCGTAACAAGTAGCATGCTCGCGCCCAAGGTATCATAACAAATGCAACAGCCTCAATCTGGCCAACGGCACCGTAGCCATCCATCCAACGCCATCATGCAGAAAGCAACAATCAATCAATCAATCAGGCATGCATAACAACACTTCTCTCAGTCACCATGTTCGCCCTGCTTGCTGTCCAACGCTCATGCTGTAGGCGTAATTCACAATCACCACCACCTCTCGATCAATGCAAGCATCCACACCTTCAGGCGCAGCAACAACCTACTCAATCATTAGCATGTCTCCTAGCGGTAGCTGGACTCTGAGCTGACTTACCTCCTCACCGACCATCAACATCTTGCGACCAGGTGGCAGGGGCGCTCGTTACCAAACGAGGTGCTTACCACGAGCTTCCGTCAGGGGCGTTCCTTTACCAAAAGGAGGGCTTTACGGAAAGCTTTCTGCAGGTCGCAGTCGCAGTCACAAGTATCGTTCTCAAACTTCAGAGTCCTCACCTAGAGAAATGCAGGAAACAGCCGCCGTACTGGCACATAGACGGCTGCTTTCATCTGCACCCTCGTTAAAAGGATTTTGGGACTACGCAGACTTCTCGGGGCAGTGCGCGTACGCTCGCCAGTAACGAGGTAGCGACACTGACATCGTAGAAGTTGCGCCGCGGTAGGCTTACTTCGGCTCGTAAACCAGCGTAGCGACTGCTGCTGGGCTGGCCATCAAGCCTTTTCGTGCCCTACTGCGCTGATCAGTTCGGTGTGCGAAACCCATCCACTAGGCTTTCATGCACGACGACGAACTGCCATCTCGTGCTGCATTCTCCCTCAAACAGGAGAAAAGCGGTCTGTTGAGATTCAGGCGGTTTGGTGGCCGCTGATACTTGCGAGCCGGTGTTTATACTGTTGGCTGCAGTTGGTCGGGGTCGGTCAGGCTGTATGCTGTGCTTGGTGACTGTGCGCTGGCGCTGACTTTGAGGTGGCGCTGATCTGGAGACGTGAACAGCGGCGAGCGACGGACTGTAGCGAGGGTGATTAAGGCGATTGAGAGTGTCTGTCATGCTGGCTGATGAAGGTTGCTGCTGTCGTGATGATGGCGCTTGACTGATGCGCCTCCGGTGCTGTGGTCTGATTGAGGTCGAAGCACGACCTCAGTCAAGGGCCATGGCGTTGCTGCCGTCGGTCAAGAGCCCGCGCCCCGACTGACAGCTACGCTTGGCCTTCGATCGAAGATGCAAACTGAAAGGACCCGCACGGAGGACCTTCTTACCTGTATAAGTACGAAATGCGTCCTTCAGCATCGTGAAGCTCTCAAACCCAGCATTGTGCAGAAGCCTCGGTGTTGGTGAAGACCGGCGAGTGGTGCGGGTACGAGCAGGAGTGGCGTCAGAGGAAGGAGAAACAGAAGCAGAGAGACGGCCCTCTTCTAAGCCGCAGTGAAAATGCTTCCTCACCTCGAGAGCGAGCATTTCCTTTCCGTGCTTTAGCTCTTTCTTGTGCTCAACTTCCACTGCTTGCAATTCCGTCTGCAATTTCTGCTTTGGTTCTGCGATCTGCTGCTGCTCTACTCGCTTGTACGCTGCCTCGAATTTCTCAAGGTCGACAAGCACAGGTGGCGCGTGCTTGCTTGTCATGCCTGGACGGGCAACGAAGTCCTGGAATGCATGACCAGTGACATGCTGAAGGAGAGTTCAGCAGATGTCGAAGTTGTACTGCGCGGCTGTGTTCTTTTTGGTGAGGATCCGGGCCTCTCTTCGGAGCCACTCGTTACGAAGCCTGAGAGTCACATTTGCGCCGTCCGAGGCGCGAAACTTTCCATCAAGCTGGTCCTTGGCAGCTTTTAGCTGCTTGATCTCCTCCTCTGAAGCCTTCTCGAGGGTGTCGTAGCTCTGCTGGAGAGTGTCCTTGTCTTGCTTGAGAGCTTCATGGGCACGCTTCTCCGCTTCGAGCGCAGCCTTGGTTTGCTGATGGGCAGCGTCGGTGTCCTCTGAGTATTCGACCGCACGTTCGAGATCACTCTGGACGACAGCATCGGCTTCCTTGCGCTGTGCCAGGGCTTTGTTTAGTCGCTGGACTGTCTGGTTGAGGGCTCGAATCTTATCATTTGCAGCTTGACGAGACTCTGTCATCTGGGTGATGTGTTGGAGTTCGGCATTGAAACTCTCCACGCGGTGCGCCTCTTGGTTTTTGATAATGGTAGTCTCTGCTTCTGCGAGCTTCATGTTGGTGTGTTGAAGGGCGGCATCTGCATCTTTGAACGGTGCATACTTCCGAGAGTACTTGTTCCGTGGGATTGCGATGAAGTGGCCGATGTCAGTGTTGGTGACTTTGAGGACGAGGAGTACCAGTTGGAGCAGGATGGAAAGACGGGTGAGATAGGGATAGTGGAAGAGCCCAGGAATCGTGACGATGGAGGGAGCTGCGTGGAACAAGCCAATGAAGGCCATTGCAGCACACAACGTGAAGGCGCTCATCTTTGGAGAAGAGCTGGGAGCGGGTGCAGTGACTGAAGGATTCATGGTGAGGGCAGTGTCTGGTAGCGTGTCAGCGCTGTGGTGTTTGCGGAGGTTCTGTGCTAGAAATCACCTTTTTGGTGTGAAACTTCGTTGGTAGGTACTGATGTGCGCTTCTTGCAGTGGGTGGCAGTTCGTTGGTGACAGCTCTGAGTGTACGAGATGGAAGACGTATACAGAGTGGTGACCGTTGGTGTTGGAACGTCCTGCTCTGAGAAGGTGTGCGTGGAAAGGTTTTGTCGAAGGTGTAGAAGAGATTTCGTGGAAGGTGTCAGAAATATGTGAGGTTGTGCGTGGGGCCAAGCTTAGAGTGTAGTGAAGTTCGCCCACCTATAATGACCGGGTGGTGAGAGTGTCGGAAGACTGCGCCACTTCTCGACATTCACCCCAATGTCACATGTGAATGGGCAGTTGCTCGGAGCTTGGCTGGCGGAGACCCTAGTCTGGCTTACCGTACCATGCTGAGCAGGCAGAGAACAACAAATCGCTAATAATTTCGCAGGAGCACTGTGGGAGTCAAGAGATGTTTCCCTTGGAAGACGTAGTCGATCCTTACCATAATCTCCTAACGAGCAGTTGTGGGCAAATACCACACACTCTTTTCCAGTAGGAGAGCACATGGCTTGACGCACACTGCTACCGTAGTCAGGCCGGTTCGCTAGCTTGCCAGAGCTACATACATCCCCTGCCGGCAAGCATGCTCCCACTCATGATCGAACAGCCAGTGCATCAGTTCCAGCAAGACATTCAACTCCCGGAAAAGTGCTTCAACCACTCTCGTTATTGACTAGTAGAGGTCTACATATCGAGCTGATTCTGCCTCCGGCGTCTGTGTCGTGGCTGCACGTCTTGCGACAAGCCGACTCCATGGCGGAATCTGGGACCGCCAAAGCATACATCGGCAGAGCCATGCGCTTCATCTCGGACGAACATTCATTCTTACTCCAGCGCGTTAATCCATGGTGATGTACTGAACGTGGCTCCGACCTGGCTTGGTGGTAGTTGGAGTAAGAAGAAGTGAAGGTGAAGGTCGAGGTGAGGTCGCGGGAAATTTTGGGAACCTGAGGCACCAACCCAAAACAGATGACGGCAGGACCTCTAACTACATGATATCGAGTCGACAACGATAACCATGGCATATTCAAGGTAGGTAGATCGATAATTTGTATGTTCCATGGCCGGTAAGCGGCTACTGGACAGCGCGAGGTTATTCAATGCTGGACGATCGATCGCGAAGCAGCACATTGTGCTGCGACGACAGCAGTGGGATGTTATCAGCAAGACTTCTGGCCTTGCGAAGGCGGTCAAACATCAGACGGATAGGGTCACGGTGACGGCTGGCGCGGCGTACGAGCTTGCAAAGAGGTTCACGGAGCCGGGGCCATCATGGCAGGAGCAACAGCGTGGTCCATCAGCACAGCCAGGGCGAGATGGACATGTACCCGATCAGACACCTATGAAGCATGCGGATGTTACTGGGACTGGTGTAGGTGTGGACACGGCAGCGACAGTCAACACCAACAGAAGCTCAGTATCGTCGGATGGGCGGATGGGTGAAGACGATGGCTCGCTGGCGTCCCTTCGGAAGAGGGAGTTGCAGAGGCAGGCAGAGCGACAGATACCAGCAATGAGTGCAACCGAGCAGCCGGCGCAAGATCGTACACTTGGTGAAGATAGCTATGGCGAGCGACCTGAAGCTGTGTCGCCTGAATTGTCCTCTCTTCCACGCATGAAGATTCCCAGGCATGCCGAAGATGCGCAAGAACCGCAGCAGTCTGTACCAGACCAGTCGCTGAACCAAGACGTGTTCTACGCACCTGGGAAAAGCGCAGATACCAATCAGCTACCGGACAGTATCAACACCGAAGGCCTATTCTCCGCACCGCGGGTGTCACGCATGCTTGGGCAGGGTGAGGTGGACGGCAAGAGTCCTTACGCTAAGAGACAAAGGATGGCCCCGAAGCCACTGCCTGAGATGGTAGCTGCTCAGGAGCGATGGAGCCAGGAGCGAGATCAACAAGCCAGCGCACCTTTAACCGCGAGCCCGGAAGCTCCATCACCGAGTGTCGGTGAGAACGATGCCGAGACGGAGAACCTAGCACAATCGATAGCCCAAGAAGCCAATATGCCTGTCGAAGCTGAACAAGGTGTATCATCGCCTTACGAGATGCACGAATCTCGCGTGCCATCCTCACGCTTTGGACGATTATGGGAGTACGGTGGTCTTGCGACCGGTGCCGTCGGCGAGAGCTTCCGCAGAATGACGGGTGGCAGCAGCGAGGGAAGTCTTATGTTGAGCGAAGGCAACGTAAACCGACTCGTGGCGAAGCTGAGCCGAATGCGTGGTGCAGCACTCAAGCTGGGACAGATGATGAGCTTTCAAGATTCGAAGATCCTTCCACCTACGATCAACAAGATATTACAGCGTGTGCAGGATAACGCTGACTACATGCCACCATCGCAGCGCAACAAAGTTCTGGTGGACAACCTTGGCTCCGAATGGCGAGAAATCTTCTCGCACTTCGAAGAGAAGCCATTCGCCGCAGCCTCTATTGGTCAAGTGCACAAGGCGACATTGGCGTCGAATGGCAAAGCAGTTGCAGTCAAAGTGCAATACCCCGGTGTCCGCAACAGCATAGATTCGGACTTGAACAACCTGGCATTGCTTCTCACAGCGAGCAGACTTCTACCGAAAGGTCTCTACCTCGACAAGACCATCGCTAACGCTCGCGTCGAACTGGGCTGGGAATGCGACTACGAGCGAGAGGCGAAAGCTTGCATGAAGTTCGGCGAGCTACTGAAGAGCGAAGAGAGCACGTTCAAAGTACCGACCGTCTACACAGAGGCGTCGGGGCCAGGTGTGCTCACTGCAGAGTTCATGACTGGCACCACCGTCACCAAAATGACGGACCTGAACCAAAGCGACCGCGACTGGGTCGGCACACAGATCTTGCGGCTTTGTTTACGGGAGCTGATGGAGTGGCGCTTCATGCAGACCGACCCCAATTGGACCAACTTCCTCTACAACCGCGACTCGCAGAAGCTGGAACTGCTCGACTTCGGAGCGAGCAGAGATTTCCCGGACAAGTTCGTCGAGCCATACGTCTCCCTACTCATCGCAGCTTCGAAGGGAGACCGTCAAGGATGCCAGGACTTCTCCATCCAACTCGGCTACCTCACCGGACACGAGAGCAAAGAAATGTTGGTAGCGCACGTGGACTCTATCATGACTCTGGCCGAGCCATTTGTTCAGACCGCGCCGGAGGTGTATGATTTCGAAGATCAGACTATCACGGACCGAGTACGAGCGAACATCGGCGTCATGCTGAGAGAGCGGATGGCGCCCCCGCCGGAAGAGACGTACAGTCTGCATCGCAAGCTCAGCGGAGCTTTCCTGCTTTGTGCGAGGTTGAGGAGTAAAATCCGGGCTCGGGAGATGTTTGCTGATGCGGTGAAGGTGTGGGATAAGCGGACGGTCAAGGGGGAGGAGGTTCGGAGCATATGAGGCTGTGTGGGCTCGTTGTACGATATTGTGTATACTAATCTAGATCACTCACGTTGAGACCCGAACAACCCTAAATGGATCTCATCTGCTTAGCCTCCTGTTCGGAGGCGAGCAGTCCGAGTGACTCTTGTGCTGCTCAGTAGTACGTATGCTCAATCCGACGGAAGTGATGAAGTCCGCCGCGGGATCGAAGTCCGACAAGTCCTACCGTTCCCGTTCGAACACAGAGTGGTAAAATGATGGTAATGACAGTGAACCAGAACGGGTACGGAGGTTATGGGTGTTACGGCTGATATGTGTGTCTTGGTTGCCCTCTCCCTCTCCTGCGGAGCCCGCCCAGTCATCGTGGTCGTAAGGAGAAAGTCTTAGCCTTTTTCGGGCCACACGCTGTCCCGAGGGTTTCGGCCAATAGTTCTAGCAGGAGAGACTCAAAGTTGCTCGAAGGCTGAAAGGTTCGGCCCAAGAATCTCCTACTTTCCAATACTCACTCATCCTACTCTACACATTCCCCACCAAGTACTCCGTAAGC
>JAABUK010011051.1_pt1 | contig 11868 bp, 11 predicted proteins | sample 5559141 | NCBI WGS metagenome assembly JAABUK01 (sample SAMN10711869, study PRJNA513367) | rock metagenome | isolation source: Antarctica rocks | place: Antarctica: Victoria Land, Pudding Butte nord | collected 2016-01-03 | reverse complement strand
CGCATTGATGACCAGGCCTGTGGCCGTGCAGAGCCGTGTTGCACGACCATCCTCCATCAGGAGCTTCCGTGCTCCTTCAGCACCTGTGGCCGCCCGCCGCAGCTTTGTTGTCCGCGCTGAGGTATTTACCATAGAATGTTAGGTTGACTCGTTATCATTCGTCACTTGAAATGTTGCGTTCCACAATCTAGGTCATCAACCATCGCCATCGACTTTGTACGATCGTTGCTGGGGTTTTTCCAGGCCTGACTTGAACTCATGTCTCTGGTGCTTACAGGACCTTGGAGACAAGGCCAAGGACGCATACAAGGATGCCAAGTCCGCCGTCAAGGACGCTGCTGGCTCCGTAAAGGAGGGCGCCAAGGATGCTAAGGACGCCGTGAAGGGTGGTGCCAAGGACGCGTGAGTTTCCTGCCGTGAAAACCATACATGTTGTGCTGTTTTGTCCCTTCCTTTCATACGTAGACTTTTAGATAAAACTTGCAAATTGTGTGCAAGAGCATTTTTCAGTGTGGCCTTTGAAGAAGCATCATATCTGTTAACCTATAATGTAGCAAGGCATGTCAAATCATGTTGCAGGTCTCTTCCTGATGCAGTTGCTGCATTTTGGCTGTATGTTCATTCCTCTCAAACCAAACACTGAGATGGATGCTGTGTGTGTGCTGCAGCAAGAGTGAGGCAGAGAAGGCGACAGACAAGGCTGGTGACAAGGCTGATGACGCAGCTCGTGACGCCAAGGGCACAGCCAAGGATGCCAAGAAGGATGTCAAGAAGAACTTGTAGAGCATGTTCTAATGGCACCATTTTTTGCTGCTGACTTTCATGAGTCAGTGCCCAACGTATGAGCGCAGATGCAATGTTGTTGCAAAGCTGCACCCTAGTGTTTTGAAGTTCTGAGCAGCGTGCACTTGTGACTGTAAGTATTTTGCAGCCTGCACATCAACTTGTGCAAGCAAGCTGACAGTATCACTTCTCATATGTGCTTATTGGCTGCATCATATGCAAGCTGTTATTTCATCGTTGTGATGCATGCTGGTGGAGTTGTTTTACAATGATACCAACACTGACCATACACGCCTTGGGAAAGATGTTGCGTGGAAAGATGCTGCTTCTGCTTTTGGTGCCCTTTGCAACATGTCAGATCCGAAACACTGATATTCTGGCTTGTCACTTATCTCTGTTCGCAGAAGAAAGGCAGAGAGCCTTGAAACTGTGCATTTTGACCGTCCAACAACTCGACAGAACATATGCTTGCGTTGGCTAAGTGCACGGCTGGTTGCTCAGACCAGTCACTACCTACAAAGCACCCTGTGCATTTTGACTGTCCCATTAACTCGACAGAACATGTGCTTGCGTTGGCCACGTACACGGCTAGTTTTCTTAGTGGTATGAAGTGCACGGCTGGTTGCTCAGACCAGTCACTATCTACAAAGCACCCTGCATCTACCAAAGAAAGCACCCTGCATACTGGCCTGCCCACTTGTGTAAGCAGTATGTCCTGTTTTCCAGAAATGCAGAAAGCTTCACCCAGTATATAGACTTAACAGGAGGCAAGTGTGCCAAAGCCAGGTGAGGCAGCTTAACATGGACAACTTGTGAAACTGCATAGGTCAACAAAGTCAAACTTTAAGCCATAGTCAAGCTTTAAGCCAGTGTCGCCACACATACCACCAAGGTATGCTAGGGAATGCACTAGAAAACACTAAGGAATGCTTGCCGAGACAGGTAGTAGCATGCAGGCCGAGTTATCTTGAGACCAAAAGAGCAATCTTGCTTTGGCCAGACAGTCAGTGTGGTACGGACAATGGAACAAGCAGCAACCATGCAGCAGTGATGTCCACACATGCATGGCAGTAAAGGCATGTACCCAGGGACTGTCAGCAGTCAGTAACAGATACCAACATTATTTCCACAGCAGCTTTTCAGTCAGCGACTCTACTCTACATCACTGTAAATGCAGCCTCCGAGATGCATTCCAATGCATTGCGCAGCCTAAAACAACCTTGCTTGACTGCATACTGTATCCGATGAAATACCCTATGATCCAGGCACTTTATCAAGCTCTGCAAATTAGTGTATCCTTGGGAAAGTGTATCTGAGATCCAATCTATCAAGGAAAGGCATGTACCCAACGGGAACTCTATTGCTGTATAGCATCAATACTCTGCAATCGCTCACTGGGCTGCACAGGCATGCCCAAGGCACAACACACATACAGACATCTAAATGCACATGTAGACACATCAAAATTAACACCCCTGCAATCAACACAGGCTTGACCCTATGAGCATCTGATTGCAATTTCATAACAGCATGCATGGCTGAACTGACTAGCAATGGGAGCAAGTCTTTATGCTAAATGCAGGAACAATGTCAGGGTTTAGGGTTTAGGTAGAGATACAGGAACAATGTCAGGTGGAGCAAGCAGCCATGCTCCTAGCTGCTACAGACATGTCTCATACACATGTTGTTGACCTTGTCTTCGGACGATCTTGACCAGCACCCACCATCCATGCATGGAATGTATAGCATATGCTGGGATTCTGTGCAGCTGCAATTTTGCAGGACCCTGATTGATGATGTACAAAGTACATGGCGCAGTGTGAGACAATGAAGACATTGCTTCTTGTAAGCAGGCAATACAAGTTGCCTTTACTATAACAAAATCTATCAAAGACAATGCCAAGGATGCTCATACCGGCTTGCTGTGGTCTAATGTAGACAAGATTCTGACTCAAATTTGGTAGATGGGAGCTTGCCACAGCTGTCATGGCCCCTCTCCCGCCACAAGCACCAAGAATTCACATGCTCAAAGGCAGCACTGCCGTGCAAGGACAAAAACCATCTTTGAAATGACTGCTGTGGCAAGGAAAGGGCTGCATGCTTGGCAGGTTGCATAGCCAGTGGTCATGTGACTGTCATTGCTTACTTGTGACTATGAGAACAGTATCAAAAGGTATGCATGATGTTCATGTCATGGGTAGACTCGCGTTTGGAGGATGAATCAAGAGCTCCAGAGACACAACTGCTTTTGAACAAAAAGATGTAATGTAAAGGTATGACATCATATGGCTGCATGTCATGTGGTGCAATGGAACATGGTGACTGGCGACAATGTGTGCACACCCTACCTTGATAGGCCTATTTTACAAGACATCCCCCGATGGTTGTCGGCATAGATGTACAAGTCCTGCTGAGGCTAAGGCCCTACCCCGTGAGGGGACATCGGCTCTTGTGATGTTGCAGTACTTGGCAATGCTATGTTGCTGTGCAGGATGACAGCAATGGCTGGCTTAGGTGCACCAGGAGCATGCTTGGCAGGTGGCAGATCCAAACTGTGCTCTTCCTGCTTAGCTGATGCAGCATGTCTGACAGCATGCTCTCACGCGTCTGCTTGAAAGCTGCCTCCAGAGCATGCAGTTGCTAGTAGGCAGTGCCCTATTGCTGAAGCTTGCTGTGAACAGGACGGCATTTGCTGTTGCAGCCGAGCATATAGCGTCTAGTGGTGCGGCTAAGGTTATAGCATCTGCAGCTTCTGTTGCAGGTGCACTTCTTGAAATTGAAGCTGAGGGTGCCACAGCTGGGACTGCCGCTGATGTGGCAGCTGCTGCAGCTGCAGCCTGTCGCGGACACTCAAAGTATGAGATTCTGTGATGATGGGATGCAATCACGTGGCACAGTCGTTGCCCACAATCGCGGGAAATCTGCGGAGAAGCAGTTTTGACCTTTTGAAGCTGTTAGTTGACCAGAGCTATTTTGTGACGAGGGTACAGTCAACTCGTCGGCTTGCACGTACAGTATCTGTGAAGCGTAACTGTACGACAAAAGTTACTGGACTACTGCTGTGCAGCACATGCCTGCTGCGTCAAAGCACTGTTCACGTTTGTTTCATGCTCTGCTAGAGCAGCTCTGGTCAACGCTTGCAGAGCGATCACTAATTTCGACACCGTACACGATTGTAGACCGTAAATACGCCAGTCCGTGTCAGCAGCAGCAATACGTGTGCACGTGTTTCTGACGGGGCTGTGTGCGGATTCTCCGTGACTCCCTGTGTCGCAAGGCAGCATCTGTCAGGGAACTGCACGAGCTGTGTCGGCTTTTGAACAGCAAAAAGTGATCAAGACCGGCGGCTTATCGCGCGTTCAAATCAAAGACAAGACTGTCGAGATATTGAATCACTGACCCGAGGCGGCCGTGATTGCCCTTGTTCGAGTTTGACTTTCAGGTTCCACTGTTATGGGGCTGGGCAAGAGGACTGTGCTGTTGGCAGTAGCAGCGCTGCTTCTTGCAGATGTCGCACTGGGTTCTTTCTTTAAACAGGTGCGCTACTTTGCATTTTGATCTCGTGGCTGGCTGGCGGTCATCACGTTTTGTGATGCACCGTCGCGCAAACTGGAAGTGTGCGTGCTCTGTCGCACTATGATACAGGAAAAGTCGTACAAATACCTTTCTTTGCTTTCAGCCCCTCGTGTGCTCTTTCGCGCCGTTTTGTGTCCAGCTTGTGCCCTCAGACTGCAGAGTGATCCGTCGCCGCAGTGTCACCTCTGCATTCACTTTCATCTGGTTTTTACAGGATGAGCCGAGCACCATCGACAAAGTGAAAGCTGCAGCAGCTGACGCAGCTGATGTCGCAGCAGCCAAGTGAGTGTTGGTAATTTTGCACTACCACTATCCCATGCCTGTATTTAGCTGCTTGTTCTTCACCGCAACCAAGTAAACTACTATCTGCAGGGCTGAAGAGGTTGCTTCCGGGGCCCAGGCTGCAGCAGGAACATATGCCAGCCATGCCTACAATGCTGCTCAGGGCAAGCCTCAGACAGGTGATACACTGTGGCAGAAAACAAAAGACACTTTGACTGGCCAAACTCATCGCAGCGCAGCGGCTGACTTGGGAGCTTCCACGGGTTCATACATCAATGCAGCTGCCCAAAAGGCTGGCGTATATGCTAATGAGGCCAAGTCAGCCGCTGGCGAATTTGCGCATCATGCCAGTGCATCTGCCAAGGGCGAGCCAGCAGGTCCAGGGGTCTTGCAAAAGTTGAAAGACACCCTCACTGGCTCTTCAGCACCCTCTCATGAGTATGCTGCTAAGGCCGGTGCAGTCACTGGCCAGTATGCTGGCGACAAGGCTCAGCAAGCTAAGCAGTATGCATCTGAGTCATATGACAGTGCTGAGCAGTACGCATCTGACACATACGACAGTGCCAAGCAGTCAGCTGGTGTATTTCAAAGGCATGCTGCAGAACATGCTCAGGGCTCACCCAGCATTTGGAGCAAGGTCAAGTCCACTCTCACTGGCTCTTCCCCAGCTGCTGATGCAGGTGCCACTGCAGGACAATATGTTCGCAGTGCAGCTGACTCAGCCAGTCAAGCAGCACAGGATGCAAAATACAAAGCATCTGCAGCTGCTGGTAGTGCTGCAGACTATGCTCGTGACAGTGCATACAATGCCAAGGGTGCTGCTGGCACCTTTGCTCAGCATGCATCTGACAGAGCCCAGGGCAAGCCCCAAGGGGTTTTTGACAAGTTTTGCAACTTTGTGACTGGGGAGTCTTCCCACCCTGCTACAGCTGGTGACACAGCAGGCGAATATGCTCGTGGCCTTGCTGATGCTGCAGGCCAGCACATCTCCTCTGCTCAGGAAAAGCTTGGATCCGCCTCTAGCGACGCCTCCCAATACGCTAGCAACACTGCAGGTGACTTGAAGCACCAGGCTGGTCAGTTTGTGGACCACGCATCAGCTGCTGCCCAGGGCAAGCAGCCCGGTGTTTGGGACAAGCTGAAGAACACAGTCACTGGCCATGCCAATGATGGTGTCAATGCTGGAGACACAACTGGACAGCATTTGAACGCTGCTGGCCAATACGTCCAGGTAAACATATTTTAAACCTGCCCACCATGTGCAATTTTTGCGCTGCAACACTGAACTTGCTTGTTTATGCCTTCTCTGCTCTGACCACGCAGTTTTGCATTTGGTGTGCATCAGCAGAGTCCTGGTCACAACAGACGGCACTTCTGACTCCACATAAGCAGTCTTTTGCTGTGAGCACTGGCCTCACAATGCTGCTGTGGCTGCCTTTTGTCCATTATCTCATGCAAGTACATGCTCTGTCCCTAAACGTCCCTAAACGGTGTGTGTGCGTGGCTCTCACAGCTGAAAATAGTAGCTTTGATCAGGCTGCCGCAAATGCTTTTTATTGAGCTGACTCCTGACATGCAGGACACTGTTGACTCAGTCACTGGGAAGGGCAAGAACGCTGCCAGCGATGCTTACGGTGCTGCCAAGGACACCCTGAACAGCGGTGCTCAGTACGCTCAAGACGCCGCCACCACTGGCAAGTACAAGGCTCAGCAGGCAGCAGGTGATGCCTCCCAGTACGCTTCAGACACAGCCAACAGCGCTCAGGACTCAGCCAGCCAGTTTGCTGGTCACGCCACAGGCAAGCAAGGCTTCTTTGACAAGGTCAAGAACAAGGTCACAGGCCAGTCCAATGACGCAGCAGCAGCTGGAGAACAGGCCAACTACTATGCCCGCACAGGCTCTGACTCTGCAGCTCAGTACGCTGCAGCTGCCAATGACAAGGCAGGCTCAGCAGCAGGTGATGCTGCACAGTATGCTAAGGACTCTGTCAACCAGGCCAAGGACGCAGCTGGCCAGTTTGTCGGCCATGCCAGCAACACAGCCCAGGGCAAGCAGGGCGGCATCTGGGACAAGGTCAAGAATGCTGTCTCTGGCCACTCCAATGACGCAGCCAACTCCGGCGAGGCAGTTGGCAATGCTGCCTACAACGCCAAAAACTCTGTTGGTCAGACTGCTCAGGACGCCAAGGCTGCAGCTGATCAGGCCAGTGGCAAGGCCAGTGCATATGCTCAGGTGTGTGCTGAAGTACGCCTCATGCTGTGCCGTTCTGTTCACATCACAAGGGACGAGTGTGTGTCAAGCTGCTCATTGTTAGCCTATATGTTCATCTGGCAATCAGTTGAGAATAGTGTGTGTGGTTGTTTTGTGCTACATAAAACAGTGTGTGCAGGTTTTTTTGTTGACTTTTAAAAACTAGTTCCTTTTTTTGGTATTTGAAATCAGTTCCTTTCTTTATATTTAAAAATCACAAAACGGTTGTCAAGTTTTTTTTAATATTCTTTTGTCTGACCAAGGCTTTTTGATGTGTTTGCAGGATACTTACGAGTCTGGCAAGATGCAAGCTGACTACGCTTCCCGCCATGGCCAGAAGGCTGCCAAGAACGCTGCCAGCTCTGCCTCTGACAGCCTCAACCAAGGTGCCCAGTATGCCTCAGATGCTGCAGCTGCTGGCAAGGGCAATGTCCGCCAAGCAGCAGACGCTGCAGCTGACTACGCCAGTGACACCTATGAGTCTGCCAAGGACACCGTCAACAGCGGTGCTGCATACGCAGCAGATTCTGCTGCAGCTGGTAAGCACAAGGGCAAGCAGGCTGTGAATGATGCCTCCCAGTATGCTCAGGACACTGCTGACAGCGCCAGCAAGGCAGGCAAGCAGGCTGCAGGCTCAGCACAGCAGACTTACAACCAGGCAGCCGATGCTGCCAGCAAGAAGGGCAAGCAGGCAGCCGGTAGCGCACAGCAGACAGTTGACCAGGCTGCAGGTAGCGCACAGCAGACCTATGACCAAGCAGCTCACCAGGGCAACAAGGCAGCAGGCGCTGCTCAGGATGCGGCTTCAGTCGGCAAGCACAAGGGCAAGCAGGCAGCTGGTGGTGCTGCACAGTATGCTCAGAACACCTACGAGTCTGCCAAGGACACTGCTGGTGACGCAGCCCAGTATGTGCAAGACTCTGCTGCTGGTGCAGCTGACTACGCTGCTGACTCCTATGACTCTGCCAAGGAGACTGTCAAGGATGCTGCTCAAGCCCTGTCTGACTACTTCAGCCAGTACACCAGCTGGGCCAAGAAGCGTGCTGATGAGACCACACAGACTTCCAAGGACACAGCACAGGTCTGCTTTTTGTCATGCTCTTGTCTTGGCAACATCTGAGGTGTTACTCAAGTGATTTTCTGCTTGATGCCACTGAGTGTTTCAGAAGCAATTCTGTGTGTCATTACGAGTCAATGATATGCTCATAGATGGCACATTGACATGTGCCAGCTGCTGCATGCATTATGCTACCTGATTGCACTGCCAAATATACTATGTGTACTGAATCCACCTTGTTTGTTGTGCAGCGCCTGACAGATGCGGCCAGTGACTCAGCTGCTGCTGCTGGCAACAAGGCCTCAGGCCTTGCTGGAGCCCCCAAGCGCACCTACAAGTCCATCATTGACTCCCTCACTAGCGTAAGTCTCACATCTAGTTGATGTTGAAAATTGCCTTGTTCGTCAGCAAGCGTACTGCATCTCACTACAGTGTGCACTGCACATTGTTGTGATTGGACTCATTCTACTGATGTTTTTGGTCGGCAACAGTGTCCTCACTTGTGTTAGGTAATGCAGTTCAATAATTAATGCACTGTTGCTCAACTGCTTTCTTTTGCTGCACTCTTCCTGTGCATGTTACGTCCTGTAGAGCGTTTTGTCATTGCATTTTGCAGACCTGCTTAACACTGATATGCATTGTGCACACCTGCCTTGCACTGCTGCGCAGCCTATTTGCAACATTGTGATTTGTGGTGCAGACGCGTGATGAGGCCTCCAAGCAGCTTCAGGAGTCCAAGAAGACTGGAGAGGCTCAGTGGGCTGCTGCACAGAAGCAGTACCAGAAGGCCACCCCTTCCAACCAGAAGGCCTCCAAGAAGACCTGGGACCTTGCCCAGAAGGCCAGAGATGAGGTCAGCAAGGCACTGTCTCTGTTGTTGGCCATCAGGCTTTGATCATGCCATCTTTTGTTCTTGTGCTCATCAGCAGCCAGCATTCACACGATCTTGGAGTGTACAGTGCATGTACTTTATGTAAGGTCAGCTGCCGTACGTAAGAGCGGTGGCAGTTGACCATATTGACCATGTTGCATTGCAGTCAATGGCCACATGGATAATCGGTTGATCATTCCGTGCAAACATTCTCCCAAGCAATTGTACCTGTTGGGCATACTGATCTTTGAGCGTCGAATCTCTTTTGTGTATGGGAAACAGCATTATGTATGGGAAACAGCATTATGTATGGGAAACAGCATGGCCTGGCTAAGTACATAATGTGTTGATTTGCAGGCCAACAAGAGATTGAGCCAAGCAGAGAAGGAGCTTGCAAAGGCATTTGACCATGCCCGTGGTGTCGCCGAGAGCAGGTCAAAGAAGCAGGAGTTGTAGAACAGTTGCTTAGAAACTGTGCACATGGCAAACATAGCCTGCGTTCTGGTCGTCAGAATGATGTTAGACAAACGAACACACCACAGCATTCAGATCTGGGGATTTCTGGGATGGCACTGGTGGCATGTGCGTCACGAGGGCTTGTTTTGGTTTTGACAAGCGTTTTTGGGTGCTTTCAATCTGTCCTTGCAAGTATTGCCTCGTGAGCTTTGCAACTCTAGAGGTCAACTGCCACAGCATCAGTTTCTGTTTCAACACTTCCGCACTAATTATTTCATGATGCAATCTCCCCGCACACCCCTTTTCCATGATACAATGAAAGGCCATGAGCAGCTGGACTGGTTTGTGTTCCTATTCAAGATTGTGCCACAGTGTGTTGCCCAGATTCTAGCTGCCCTTCATGCTCAACGTTTGTTTGTGCAGCTCACCGGCTATGATGTTTGGTGCAATGTACCGGCTATGTAATGTGGTCGCGCTGGGCATAAGGAATGCAATTAGTAGACAAAAGTGTCAGAATAGTATATACGCTCAGTAACAACTGAATCTCCATGCAGTGCAGCACTATGCACATACACATGACCATACCAAAGCTGACTTGCTAATGACTGCTACAGGCCACTGTGATTTGGCCAAGGCCCAGATGGTCAGCTGCATGCTAAGCACAGCCTCATTGTCCACATTCCTAAGTGTACGTCTAATAAATTCCAGGTTCATCCCGATTTACCAGTTCAAGGCTGAGCAGCCTGCCAACCCATCGGCGCACAGGCCACTGAGAGTACCCACTAGTGGGCTTGCATCCCAGCAAAAATGTGCAGCATGCAACCCATGCCTGCAGCACCAGCTGCAGGTGCCCAGCAGGTTGCCAGTTTGTGCAGAGGTAACGCATGACATCACCACACTGATCACCAGGCATGCAAGCATATAACAGACATGCAGCTGACTATCGCAAATGCTAGGGCTGCATGTAATGCAAGTTCAATGAACACACTCCACTTAGGTATAGCAAACACTATGTTACAACCATTCATATGGCCCTATTTACTCCTTCTTGGCGCTCTTGCTGCCTTTGCTACTCCTCTTCACAGCGCTTGCACGTGCTAATGCTGCTTTCTGCAACACACACAGGTCCTCTGTGAGCATTCAGCTGAGGCATTTGTTGCCTACCATTTCTTTTATTCTAAATGAGCAGCAGCAAGGATGTAGTAATCTTATACTGTCCCGATGGGGCATGCAAGGCCCAGCAGCAGCAGCACATGCACAAATCCAACAGTGTGGTTGCTGCATTCCATTGACATGCCTCAAATGCAACTATGACTGCAAAGCTTTCCCAGACCCATGTCTAAACTCTTGAGGGACAAGGTCAAATACTCTGTTGGTTCATTGTGCATCCCTTTCCAATGGCACCAAGTACATGCAGCGTGCACAACTGCTGGCGACAAGGCAGCTGCAAATGCACCTTCAGGTCAGGTCGGTATCCATCGAGCTCCTTTGTGAGTCCTGCACTGACTCTCTGAAATGACTTTTTCCTGGTGCTGCTGCTCTTGGCTTTGCTGGGCTTGTTTGAGTGCTTAGTAATCAGCTTGGTGACCTTGAGACCCTGTCCATCTCCCTCAATGTGAATGGCCTTGTCATTTGAGATGCCTGCATCCCCAGATGCCACTCATGACTGATGTAGTGCTGTTGCGGTAAATAAGATGCACTGCAGATGGGTTGGCAAACGGAGTCAACTGCAGACTTTATGCATGCAACGGCATTTAGCTGCTGAGTACGTTTCTGCTCTGCTTTGCATTCCTCACCGGAGTACTTGTAGCAGTGCACGTTGTATAGGTTGCCAGGCTCCTTGCTCAGGATCACCCCGTTCAGACCCTTGTGAATAAAGCAGTTGTTGTTCTTGACAATTTGCCACACCAACTGGGACGACGACATGCTGCTGATTGAGACGATGCAACAGCGGAAGTAGTGCACTTCAAAGGGGCTTCTGTTTGACTAGCCGCCGAGTACTGGGTTGAGGAGACGAACCGGCGCAACAGTCCAACATCTTGCATCATAAGCATGCTTCCTCTTCTCGTGACCGCTTGTCTAGTCACAGTGAGAGCGGTGGTAATGGTTTCCCGAAGTCTCGGTCTTGGACTGACTGAGAGCAATGCTACAGCTTGACACAGCTTGAGAACCTGAAGTATCTTCGACAACTGCTTACAAAGTTGTATGGCAGAAACGGACAGCACTGATCAGGAACGCGAGGCGACAAGGTACGGATCCGATCAGCTTGAGCAGGCCCCCTTCGCAAGTCCTTCAGCTTTCATCGGGGACGCGAAAGGTACGATGACCCAACATCATGATTTGTCCACACATACAATTATGGCGCTGAATACCTTTTCGCTTCGTTCTGACCTGCAGACTCTGCTACACAAGCTAACGTTGACAAGCTTCTTGGTCGCAAACGCCCGCAGCCACACCGATCCTGGACACAGCGTTACGTCAAGCTGCTTGTTGTGGGAGACTCTGGCCTGGTATACTTTCTGTAAATGAGTTTCACCGTTGACATTCCTCAACACCACACCCGCAAGCCCTGGACGCACCGCTTTGCGAAGC
>JAABUK010011050.1_pt1 | contig 11870 bp, 2 predicted proteins | sample 5559141 | NCBI WGS metagenome assembly JAABUK01 (sample SAMN10711869, study PRJNA513367) | rock metagenome | isolation source: Antarctica rocks | place: Antarctica: Victoria Land, Pudding Butte nord | collected 2016-01-03 | reverse complement strand
TGTTTTTGATTTTGGTGTTCTTGATGCCAAGGCTGCACCCAATTTCCACGCTATAACGCGGGAACACTATTCTCAAAGTAGAGAAGATGCCATTCAGTGACACAAGGGATATAGCAAGCAAATCAGCTTAAGAAAATCACTACTATTATTTATAATATCTCAAAGTTAGTTATAAGAATAAATAAAGAAGAGAAGGAAGTTATGAAGATAGAAAAAATATAACTAATAAAATTAGCGAAACATCTTAAAAGTATTGAGACTGAACTATAAATATTAATAATTCCTTATACCCTCTTATAAATCCTTGTAAATATAGAAGAGATAAAGAAAGAGCTAAGAAAATTATAGAAGATTAAGATAAAGATATAGAGTTAAATTACTACTGAAAATTATAAAGAAATAGTTAGAATTCTAATTACAGATATTTAGTATTAATAAATAATAATAAATCAGAAGAATAGAGAACTGATTATAACTATTATAGATTAAATATAGAGAGATAAAATAAGTATAAAGCTAACTATAATAATATTAGATATAATTAGAGTTATAGAATTACGGAAACTTATAGATAAGATAGTAATATTTTAATAACTTATAAGAGGGAATTATTAAGTTATTATAATTTTATAAGTAAGTAAAGAAGCTTTTAAGATAATAATAAACTAATTATAAATAATTATTCTAAGTATAAAGATTAAGAAATTTATCTATATAGTTAGAGTCTATAATATTTATATTAAAGTAGTAAATAATTAGAATTAGTTACAAGTAATTATAGAAATTCTTAAAGCTAATTAGAAACTTTATCTATAGATAAAGATAATAAGAGTAATCTAAGTAAAATATATAATTAAATAAAAAAAGATATATAGATTACTAATTATTATAATTAAGAGTATTAATATAATAAATTAATTAATCACCTGCGGTCTAATTTATAAAGAAGAAATAAAGACTTATAAATAATTTATTTTAGAAGTAAGAATTATTTAGTATATATATTATTAGTAGTATAGATATATTATAAAATTCTATAAATCTAAATTAGTCTATATAAATTATATAGAGAGTTATTCTATAAGTAATTATAAGAAAGATTAGAAAGATATAATCTCTTATAAATATAGATTATATAAGAGTAATTATTGAACTTAAAAGAAGAGATATTATTTTAAATAATATAAAATAAAATAGATTAATAAAGTAGTTTAGATAACTTTAATTCTATATAAGAAGAGTTAAGAAGATATAATTAGAATAGTATAGTCTATATCTATCATAAGTTGCTATAGCTATGAAGAATAGTTGTACGCGAGAGATAATTGCAGACTGAATGATGGAAATCCAACTATTTCGCTATATATATGATACGGTAAAATGCTTAAGATCGTGTGCGGGTTTGACGCGTTAGAGCTACGCCTCCCGATTAGATCTTAGAGCGCGGAAGCTGTATTAGAATTAGCGATTATAATGCGCATCTAATACTTCTGCAATTTTCCTATAAGCTAGATTAGTTTCTGCAACTTAAGTATTCATTTCTATAAGCTATTAAATCTATTTAGCTTAAGCTGTTATAATATACTTAAGTTCATTCTCTTTACTATTTAAATGAATATAAAACAGTCACTCTTTAACTGATTTAAATTTTAAGTAGATCAGCTTATTTCTATTAAATCTTCTTTAAATTATTCTCAGACTCTTTAATAATAAAATAGATTTTATAAACAAGCTTAATATACTGAGTTTAATTATCTATTTTTAAAGAAAGAGAAATTAGAGATATCTTTAAAAAAGTAAGATAATCTGAGATTTAAGTAAGTAGATTTAGAATCTGCTAGCTGATAATTAGACTTTATAAATAGAAGAATCTTAAGAACACTTAAATTAGTATAATTAAAAGCAGACTTTAGAATTTAGTTTCTAAGCTAATTAAAAATCAATATAGCTTAATCTAATTAAGAAAGATTAGATAAAGATTCTGTGCTCTATTCTAATCTTATAAATTAGAGATAATCTTCTCTACTAAATAAGAATCTGAAGAAAGATAGAGAAGTTCTTTATATTACAGCTCTAAGATAACTAATAAAGAAAGAAAAGATAACTAAATTTATTAAAAGAGTATAAAGTAATGCGGGTGAAATAATACTAGTATTTAAGAAGCTCTGCGATTTCTGTAATAAGATGATCACGGCTTATAATAAAGAAGCTAAGAAAGTAGATAGGATTTATCAGATTAATAAGAATTTAAAGAAGGAAATCCAGAAATATCTATAAGAATAGAAAGCTAAAAGAGATATATAAATAACTGAGAGAAGATAGCTAATTTAGAAAGATTAGATTTTAATAGAAATGCTAAAAGATAAGAAGATATTAGTGGAGAATTTACTAGTAAGATTAGTAATGCCCGCAGCTCCTCTTAATTATTAGAATAGTATAGAGAATATTTAAGAAACGCTGGAAGTAGTCTCTAATATATAGGCGAGTGATTAGTATAATAAGAGTAAGAAGCTATCAGATCTAGATACTTTTAAGATAGAAACTCTATAATAGTTTGCAATATAACTATCGACATTAAAGCTAAAGTTGCTTATAAATAAAGATTGTTATTCTATAAAAATAAATCATATAATTTATATAAGATTAAGAATTAAGAGAGAGATAAGTAATCTACTAAAGCTATATTTAAAGATATTATAGATAATTATAATTAAGAATCTATTATAAATATTATTAAATCACTTTAAAGATCTCTTTTAAAGAGATATTGCGCGAGATAATTATTATTATCTGCGTTAGTTAAATAAGAATTTGTCTAGTTTTCTTAAAGAGTTCTTCTAATATATTATAAAGATAGATATTTTAGAGAAGAACTAGATTAGAGATATTAGATTAAAGATATCTAATAATTTAAAGTTAGCTATAATCTTAAAGAGATATATAATTATTAAAGAGATTATAAAGGATTTATAATTTCTAGAATTAAATTTGCGAAAAGTAGAGTAATACGCGAAAGATCTCTAATCTGTCTGAGCAGATTTAGAACTCTAAAAGAGAAGATTGACTGAAAAGCTAAAAGATGAAAGTTAGTCTGCGAAGATAGTATTCGTCTATATATTAAAAGCCGATTATAAAGAGTTCAGATGCTATAAATATTAATAATTAGAATATATAATTAGAAACTGCTCAAGCTTAATAACTATTAAGAAAGGAGATTCTAATATTTCATAGAAATCAGAAAAAGAGCAGTCTATTATAAAGACGCTGTAAATAGATCTGCGAGCGCAGAAATAGTTATAGAGAAGATTAAATAGAAGTATTAATCATAAATATCATCTGTAGTTATTTCTATAATAGTTAGAGATTAAATAGAATCTCTGTTTCTAGTTAACGCTTTATTAAGTAAAGAAAAAACAGGTTCGCTAATCGTGTCTATATTAATGAATACTAACTATCAACTTATAATAATAATAGACTATTAATTAATTAAGAATCTATATAAGAGATTGCAAATCGGTCTAGTGAATCTAGTTAAGAAGATTCTATTAATAGATTTTATTAGAAGAAAGCACTCTACTATAATACAGACGATTTATTTACTCATAATAATTATAGAATATTAATAGATATCTCAGATCTTCTATATAATCTAGATAATATACTCTATTATTTTAGATAAGAAGTAAATAAGATTGTATAATTATATCTCCAATTCTATTATAGATAGTATGAGTTTCGAGCCAGAATATTATTAACACGATAATAGAAATCCAACTATTTTATTATATATGCGGTACGGTAAAATATTGAAAAATAGGAATAAGCCGGATATAAATATATCTAATTATAATCGAACAGAAAAGAACAACTCTAAGTATATATGCTCAGATTTAAATAGACTTAAATAAGAGATAAAACAGTCTTCTACTAAAATTCTAAAGCGTGAAGAAGTAGAGATTAATTTAGAATTAATCTTATTATTAACTAAATCTTCTATAAGAATGAAAAAGATCTAAAGATCTTAGAAATAGAGAGATAATATAAGTTTAGATATAAGTTTAATCTCTTCTAGATTAGTAGATATTAAGATAATAAGTTTAGTAGCTTTTAAAGAGCTAACTAAGAAATCTAAAGTAGAGATTATTATAATTACTTCTGAGAATATTAAGAAGTAGAAGAAGAATAATGAGAAAGTAGAGAAGAATCTATAAGAGTTAATTCCGTCTGAGTTTCGGAAATATATATATATCTTTTTAAAAAAGATATTAGATACTCTTCTTCCGCATTAAGATAGATATAATTATTAAATAGAGCTAGTAAAAGGTGCCGAATTACTGAGAAGATAGTTCTATTAATAGATGAATCCTACTAAGCTTAATATAGTTAAGAGATATATTAAGAAGAATCTTAAGAAGAGATTTATTAAACTAAGTAATGTGTTATTTATATCTCTAATTTTATTAGTTTGAAAACTAAATAGAGGACTTTAATTCTGCGTGAACTATTAAGATCTAAATACTCTTATAAAGAAGAACGGATATCTAATATTTAGAATTAATAAGATATTAGAACAGTTAATTAAAGTAAAGTTTCTAATAAGAATAAATATTTATTAAGTGTTTTACTATATTAGAATAGTTATAGTTAGAGATAGTGATTTAACAATCTTTAGTATAGTATATAGAAACTATTACTATTTAGTAATGCTCTTTAGATTAAGCTTAGCGCTCTTAACTAATTAGAGATATATAAACAATATATTTCTAAGTATATTAAAGCGATTTATAATACTGTATTAAAATAATATTCTGATATTTAATAACACGCGAGAAGAATATAAATAGTATATTAAGAAGATGTTAAAGATTCTAAAGAAAGTAGAACTTTAAGTAAATATTAAGAAATGTAATTTCTATATAATTAAGATTAAATTCTTAGATTTATTAATAGATTTGAATGAAATATAATTAGATTCAGCTTAAATCAAGATAATTCAGAAGTGGGAGACGTCTAGATTAGAAAATATATAGGCAGTATAACAATTCCTTAGATTTATTAACTATTATCAATAATTTTGTAAGGGTTTTAATTAAATAGCGAGACTATTAAATAATCTATTAAGAAAGAATATCTTACTAATATAGAATAAATTCTATACTGAGATATTTGAGAGATTAAAGAAGTTAGTAGTATCTGATCTAGTTCTTTAGTATTTTAATTTAAGAAAGAAACCTTATATAAAGTATAATATAAATAATTATACTATAGAAGAAATTCTCTTATAGAAAGAATTAGATGAGGAATTATATTTCATTACTTATTACTTAAGTAATATAAGTTCAGTAGAAAGGAATTATACTATATATAATAAGGAATTATTGGCGATAATTTAATATTTTAAAGAATGGGGGTCGGAGCTATAGAGTACTGAAGAAGATATTATTAAGATACTTATAAATTATAAAGCTTTAGAGTACTTCATATTAATAAAGAAGTTAATAAGATAACAGGCGCGATAGATAGAGTTCTTAAAGCAATTTAACTTTAAAGTAATCTATTAATTAAAAGCGACTAATAAAAAGACTAATATTTTAATAAGAAGAGAAAAGAATATTTTTAAAGTAAAGAATAATCTGAATTTATATCAGATATTATTAACATTAAAGATGCTATTTAAGAAGATTTAAAGAAATTGTAAGATAATATATATTATGTAAGAGATTCACACGCTAGATAAGAATATTAAGCAGACGAATAGAAATAATTAGAATCTAAAAGAGATTTATAAGATCTTATAAAATAAGGTTCAGAACATCTATAATAGATATTAGATAAGTCTATATAAGAAAAGAGGAGATCTACTCTATTTTTAAGATAGACTGACTATTCTAATAAAGCTAGAAGAGCTATAAACGCAAGCAATTTATTAGATTTATAAGAGCTAAGAGATAGATCACGCAGAAGAATTAAAGATACTGCGATTGATTTGGAAATTATATTAATTCTCTAGACTAATAGAAGCAGTTAAATAATATCTGAGAAACTATTATATCTATTAGAGATCTAAGATAAGAAGATAATATTTAGAAGGGGAGTTATAATCTCTCCCAATTTCTAAGATATCTTAAAAGAATATCTCTATAGATTTTATAACGGAATTGTCGGAATTAGAAGGGTTTAATATAATTCTTAATATAGTAGATTAATTAATTAAGAAAAGATACTATATTATCTATACAACTATTAATGAGAATATAATCGCGGAGAATATAGTTAGAATGCTATACAAGAATATATAGAGAATTTACAATCTATCTAGTATAATTATATTGAACAGAGATCCTTAATTTATAAGTATAATATGATTATATCTATATAAGATTCTAGATATTACGGCAAAGCTGTTTACAGTATTCTATCTATAAATAGATAGATAGATAGAGATTGCGAATGTGAAGATAGAGCGCTACTTATATAGCTATATAAACTTTAATTAGAAGAATTAGACGGAATTATTATCGAGTGCGGAATTCGCGGCTAATATAGTTATGTTTGAATCAACTCAGCTATCTTTATTTATAGCTAATAAAGGATATAAGTTATAAATAAGCTTTAACGCGGTAGAGAAGTTAAAGATAACTAGATAATAGATTAAGCTATAGAAAGCTTAAAGTTTAATAGAACTAATAATTAGAATATAGAACTAAATAAGAGAGTATCTAGCTTAAGCGCAGAAGAGATAAAAGAAGTAGACTGATAAGTATTATTAACTAGTAATATTTAAAGAAGGGGATAAGATCTGACTATTAATAAGAAATATTTAAATAATAAGATCTTATAAGAAATTAGACTTAAAATAGATTAATCTATTTAAGATTGTGAAGAAGATAATAGGCGCGTATAAGCTTAAATTACCTGCGTCTATAAAGATTTATAATATCTTTCACGCTTTATTATTATTTAAGAATCCGAAGAATATCTTACTAGAACAGAACTATCTAATATCTTTCCCGGTTATAATAAAGAAAGATGCGGATATAGAATGAGAAGTAGAGAATATTATAGATATTAAGAGAGTGAATAAGTATTTTAAGATAAGAGTATAGTAGATAGATTATCTAAAGAATTTAACTTACTACTCAATTAAGAATCTTAAGAATTTAAAGAAGATTCTTAATAACTACTACTTATAAAACGCTGATAACTTAAGATCTAAGTAGTTAGAAAACAGCTTCGAGAGATAAGCTAAAGATAAGAATGGAGACGATATTTTAGAGATATCATCTGAAGAAGAGTTATTAGTAAGCTTAATTAAAGATGACGAGATTAGTAATTGAGAATAGAAGAATAATATTACTAATTATTAATTAAGAATAATTAATCTAATAAGCCGGGAGATAGTATTATAAGTTACTATAGCTATAAAGAATAGTTATACGCAAGAGATAATTATAGACTGAATAGTAGAAATCTAACTATATTATTATACATGCGGTATGATAAAATGTCTAAGACTGTGTGCGGGCTTAACATGTTAGAGCTACGCCTTCTAATTAGATCTTAAAGCGCAGGAGCTGTATTAGAATTAATAACTGTAATACACATCTAATACTTCTATAGCTTCTTTATAAGCTAGATTAGTTTCTGCAACTTAAGTATTTATTTTTATAAACTATTGAATCTATTTAGTTTAAACTGTTATAATATCTATAATACTATAGTTTTAATTCTAAATAAAAGATAATAATAAGTAGTAATAAATTATAAGAGAGTACAAGAAAAGATCTAATAATCTAATTAGAGTAGCTAGAGTAATTAAATAGATATAACTTCTCTAAAAGAGAGTCCGTCCAGATTTAGATATTAAAGAGATAGAGATAACTATAATAATTAATAAATTATTATAATCTTCTGAAGTTAGAGATATAGAAATAGAGATAATTATAATAATTAAGAAAGAGTTATATCTAATAGAAATATCAGAAATAACTCTAGAATAAGAATTATATTATAAGAACTAAGAATATTATAATATAATATTAATTATAGTAAAGAAGTAATATTAATTTCACTACTCTATAATTCTATAATTAAAGTATTTAATATCCTCGCTATTTAAGAACTTTAAAGAAATCTCTTTACTATAATAGACTATAATTCTTTATAAGTAGGATTCTACTTAATCTATTTATTCTAAGAGCTTATAAGAGTTTACTTCTATATTAATGAAAGATTATATTTATAGAGCTGAAGTGTGATAAATTATAATAAGAAATCAGTCTAGATATAACTTATTAAATCTAGATATATAATATCTACAATCCCAGTTTAGACTTATACTCTAATAGAAGCGCGGGAATACTTAATATATTATATAATATTTTAGAAGCGGTAGATATAAAGATGAAATATATTATAATAAATAATCTTAATCTTTACTATCTATACTAGAGCGGCTTAGAGAGACTGATCTAATATATAGTATTAGATATTCTAATTAATATCACTAATAATTATTTACTTAAGCTCGCGACCCCCCCTAAAATAATAATATAGTAGGCACGTAAGTTATAAAGTATAATAGATCTGATATTTCTTTTATAAATACTTATAAATAAGATAATAAAGTATATAGCTAAATTAGATCTAACTTAATCATTTAATTATATTCTAATTAAGCTTACTTTTCAGATATAATCACAGTTACTTATAACTAAATATAGAAGATATTAGAAGAAGATAGATATTAAGAAGATAATAATAGTATTAGAAGATAAAGTTTTAAACACTTTACTTTACTTTAATAAATAGATAGATATAAGAATTTATAAGCTTTTATAAATACTTAATAGAGTAATTAAAATAAATATATTATAGACGAAACTCTCTAAATATATAAAGGATTTCTAGATAGATAAGTATAATATAACAGTTTATAAAGTAAGAGAAGTCTAATATAATATATTACAGAATTATATAGAGAACTCTAAAGATAAATATTAGAAAGCTAGAAATCAGAAGATATTAATTCTATAGAAATATATAAAGAATATATTCCGCTCGCAACTAATTAACACTATATATATTATCTAAGAAATCTAAAGATTAATAAAGTAGATTAAGACTAAAATAGATAAATTATATATACTTTTATAACTTCTATAACTAATTATAAAGAATTAAAATAAAGTTTAAATATATATAATTAATATAGTATTATAAAAGATTAAGCTCTTAAAAAAGAAATTCTTTTCATAATCTTAGAAAGCAGATCTATAAGATATTTAGAATATTTAATATAAAGAAAGACTTAATTCTAAGTAGAAGATTATAGAAATAGAAGTATATAATATATTATAAAAGATTATAAAAGATAAGATCTCTAATTTTAATTAGATTCTAAATAGAATACTTAAGAATATAATAGAGTAACTAATTCTTTATCTTTATATAATATTTAATATAATATTATAAAACAGTTATTATCTAAATATATAAAAGTAGATAATTATATTAACTCTTTAGAAATTTAATAAGAATAACTATACTACTTTTAAAGTATACCGCCCGATAATACTACTTAATATAATAGAGAAACTCCTTAAGCGCATTATAACATATAAGCTCTTATAACTTATTAAAGCTAATCATCTTCTTTTAGAAATATAAATAAGAGCTTAAAAAGATAAATTAGTAGAAATAGCTCTTTAACTTCTTATAGAATAAGTATATATCATTTAAAATCTTCTAAATCTAAAGAAGATTATAATTCTTTTTAGTCTTAATATCTTAGATATATTTAACTATATATTATATAAGAGACTAACATATAATCTTAGAGAAAGAAGAATTCTAGAGATATTAGTAAGATAGATAAAAAGCTTTCTTAAAGACTATATCATAATAATAAAACTAATTAAGAATAAGTCTAAATAACTATAAATAGAAATAAGCATTCTATAAGAATTACTAATATTATCTATTCTATTTCTCTTCTTTATTATAGATCTATTAGATATTATAGATAATAAAGTCTTACAAGTTTTCTTAGCTGAATTTATAGATAATATTAATATCTTAATATATAGAGTATTAATAGAGCGCAACTATAAGTATCTAAAAGAGATCTACTAAAAATATATATAATAGACCGCAACTTATAATATATACTTTATATTAAAGAAATATAAGATCCTCTATATAATAAGATTACTAAAGAGATTTAATTTAATTACTAAATTAATACTTAAAGAGATATAAATTAATATAAAATCTTATCTTTAAGTACTAAAGATTTAGATTAATATTAAGCTAAGATAGAAATTATATCTTATAAAGATTTAGAAAAAACAGATCTTACTACTAGATATAATAAGTTATATTATATTATTAATTTAAAGAGCTATATTTAAGAAGTTAAGACTAGTCTATAACTCTATTATTAAATTAGTACTACTATATAGCGCAAGTATATAGCACGGATTATAAGAAATATCTCTCACTTATAAAATAGTAAAATAGTAACTTAAGATTACTTAGAATCACTTTCTATAGAAGATCTTTAGAGTGTACTGAGCCGTAGATATATATATTCTAAAGAAAGAAACAGGAATCTATCTAATCTTAACTATAATAAATAGACTAGTAGTCTTAGAAATATATAGATAGACTCTAATTATAGAAGACTATATAGTCTATTAAATATATATAAGGATTTATAATAGAGCGCTATTAAATAGAATTCTAAACCGATAAATAATATCTTTAGATATTAAAAAGTAATAGCTAAAAAAGAGAATCTTAAAGAAACTCTAAATAAATAGCTTACTATTAATAATAGCACTCTTATAATAGAATATAGAAGGGAGCGGGCGCGAATACTAACTAATAATATAGAAATAAGCTCTTAAGAAAATACTAATTAATATATAGAAAGTATAATAGATAATATATCTCTAATTTATACTCGTAAATAGAATTAAGAATCTGATATAGTTTAATCTAAGTTAAAATTATCTAGAACTTTATAGAGAATTAATAAAGATCGTGAGAGCGCTTATTATCTAGATCTAAATAAAGAAGATTAAACTAAATAGATTTTTTATAGATAGAAACATTCTAAGTTATATATCTACGTACTTCTGCGACTAATAATAATAAACGATAAGATATATTATAATATTATATCCGCTCTTTATAGATAAGAGAAGAATACTGTTTTTAATTATAGAAATAAGTAACTACTAATAAATCCTTATAATTACTTATAAGATTAGAGTAATAATATATTTTCTTTAAAAGATGAGACTTTTAATATAATTCTAAGTAAGTAATATCTAAATTAAAGAATTAAGATTAGAATCCTGCAGTAAATCTTATAAGAGATCATAATTATATAGTATAGAATATAAGCAATATAAAATAAGATATGAACGATAGATTTTCTCTCTAAAAAGATTTCCTACTTTATAAATATATAGATTCCCTTATTAGCTATAAGTTAGATAGATGTAAGAATTATCATCATTAATTCAGTTAGATTTTTAATCTTAATTAACTTAAATATATAATCTTAATTAAGTTAGATTTTTAATCTTAGTTAACTTAAACACGTGATCTTAATTAAGTTAAACTCTTAATCTTAATTACTAATATTATTTATCTTTACTATTCTATATAATAGAAAGAGAGATAGATATTTCTATAAGCTTTATTATCTAACTATTTATTAATTAATAAGTTTAGAAATTATAAAAAAATATAAAACTCTTTTACTATTCTATTTTAGATAGCTTCTTTATACTTAGTTTTATCTTATTACTAATATTACTACTCTATCTCTTCTATATCTTTTCTATCTTTCTAACTCT
>JAABUK010011048.1_pt1 | contig 11871 bp, 12 predicted proteins | sample 5559141 | NCBI WGS metagenome assembly JAABUK01 (sample SAMN10711869, study PRJNA513367) | rock metagenome | isolation source: Antarctica rocks | place: Antarctica: Victoria Land, Pudding Butte nord | collected 2016-01-03 | reverse complement strand
ACCTCCCCTCCCCCTTCCCCCGATCCCCCACCTCAAACGCCGCGGTGGCAATCAACACCGCAATCGTCAGCGTCTGCGCATACACCCTCGACTGCACCAGTTTCTGCTGCGTCGTCAGATACGGCGACCGCCCAACGAGGCCGAGCGCGAGACCCATGGAGAGCACCCATGAGACGCCAACGATGGGGTAGCGGTTCTCTTTGCCCCAGTCCATGAATTTTTCGTAGGAGGATTTGCGGGATTCTGTGTCGAGGCGGGCGCGTTCGGAGTCGTCTTTGTAGCCTTCGTCTGGGTGGCGGGATTTTTCGAAGTTGCGGGAGAAGCGGTCGGCTGTTACGATTGCTGTGGTGGAGGGAAGTTGCGTTAGCGATGGTGCGTTTTGAGCTTTGGTTTGTTTGCAATTGGTGTATATAGAGCCAATCCGAGCTTATCTCGATCTGATCCAATTTCTATCCCGTTGTGACCCAGTCGTCGTTTCCTCGAGTCGCCCCCACGGACCCAGTTGTGTATTTTACTCCCCGAACATTCCTTATCCCCTCTCGTTATCCCAGGGCGGAAAGATCACTTACCCCCAAAAGTCGCGCTGGACGTGCACAGGAACGCTCGCAACGGCAGCGTCAATTGCCGGAAGGCAGGAAACCGTAGGCCAGCCCCATAGACGCCTCCAACTCCCAGACCCAGTCCTATCACACCACCCAGACTGCCTCCTTTGAGCGTTTCACTGCGCGCAACACGTGCGTTAGCCCAGAGCTGCGATTGATAAGGAGAGGTAGGGTGATATGATATGAGATAGGAAGGTATGGGATCATATAGGAAAACGCACTTGTAGTGAGCCTGCTCTTCTTCCTTCGTGAGGATCTTCATGGCCGCTGCTGGAGGTAAGCAGCTGTTGGAGCAATGGGATCTGAGGCGGATTAGCGGAGATATTGCAGTCACGTGAGGTGACGCTAATGTCTATTTAGTATAGGACAGCTTGATACGGATGTGATGGTACTTTCTGCACCGTCTTTTTTGTAACTCAGTATATTTCCTCATTTTGTAAAATATTTTGCAACCACCGAAACACGGGGAAACACGAGGCTACGTAGACTACGAGCCTCACATATCTACTAAATTACAGGTTCTCTAGGTTGCTCTCATGGCTCACCAATCTATCCTATCATAACGGCGTACATCCTAGCTTGAGTGCAACAATACTCACATTCAGCAGCCGTGGGTTGCCCACAGCAATGTGAGCGCATCATCGACTGCGTAGACTACGCGTCGCAGAGACAATTCCATATCCACTCATCACTTCCCCAGGTAATTCTCACACCCGATTCTACCCACTATCTTATTAAAATCCTTACTTACTGAGCTACATCGGGCGTTCATCATGACTTATATACCAGAATAAGTAGATACAAAGCAAGCAGGCGCGCGCTGCTCACAGCAATGTGATCGCATCATCGACGTCGTAGACTACGCGTCGGCAGTGGGAATATCATCGAGGGGTATACAAAGGCTCAGCGTTGACCATCGGTATCGTAGACTATGAGCCGCAGAGGGAATTTTCCACGTTAACAATTCAAGGCGAGTCTTCGCGCATGGGGCACATTTGGCCTTGCTTTTGATAGGACGATCACTGAGGGATCCAGACATTCACAGTCGAAGGACATGAAAGTGTGTCACACTGGTGTCGTAGAATACGCGCCGCGGAGGGATTCGAATACAGTCAAAATCCATAACCATTCTCGAAGGATCTTAGCCCTTGACTCTGTTAGTGTCAAGGTGCGGGTTCAGTGAGAGATGCAGATTGAACAAGAGAGCTGGTGCTCTACTCGTTGTCGAGGCTTCTGGTATGGCTTGGTATTTCACCGATTTGGCTTGCTGGGGCTGGATATTGGCATACATATTATTGAGTTACTTGTCTTGAGAGGGATTGGATCTGCAGTGTGGCTTTTTGGTATTCATTGGTGGGGTATCGGCAGCGAGCATGTTTTGGTCGAAGTGGATTGGACTGCATGCATATATGATCTGCCGCGATTGTACTCAGATCCATGATTCATTTCTTCTTTCCCTTCGTCTTATCCAAGACCTCAATCCAATGCCTATTCACGCCCCTTTTCTCCAAAGCCTTGACAACAGCATCCTTCTGTGGCCCTTGCACCATAATCTCCATCACCGGATTCTTGGGGCTACTACCCATCAACTGACTCACGCTCGTTGAGCTCGCACAAGCCTTTTGCAGTTCCTCGGCCAGCGGTTGCGGATTGATGTGGAAGACTTCCACGCCCGAAACCTTCGTCACAGTCTTGTTGCCTGACCTAGTGTCGAGAATGATCTGTAGCTTAGGTGCGGTGCCAGCTTTAGCCTTGACGGTCTTTCGTGTCTCATCATTGCGAAGGAGTGCCCAAAAGGGTGAACAGCTCTGCAGGATTCGGTCGATCAATGCGTCTCGCGGAACACTCCCTTTCGCGATTACTTCCTTGTCCAGTGAGGAGTTGCCACCAAAGACTGCGTTTGCAAGTATCGGGTTCAGATTGATCAGACGCTTGTTGGTGCTTGAGATCAAATTCTCGGACTCGATGTACGCTGCAATAATCGGACGTAGCTCCGTTGGAAGATACAGCGTTTTGACGCTTGCATTGGATGCTTCAAATATTGGCGACAGTTGCTCCTTCGGACGGAAAAGGTTGATTATCTTGAGCGTCTGTCCAGCCGAGTCATCTGTGGAAGAGCCGCCAGCTGCACTGGCCTTACCACCACCGCCCCCTCCTGATTCTGCGCCTGGCGTGTCTTTCTTCGGCAGCTTGTAAGGTACGAAGCTTGTGAACGCCTGATCATTGAAGTCGATGTCTAGGACAACACATTCGCCCCCATCACGATCCTTGGACTTCAGAAGCTTCTTCTTGTCCAGAGCCTTGATGAACTTCTTTGCATTCTTCCAGCTCGTCTTTTTGACTTGTAACGAGGATGCCTGCTGAGGAGAGACAATTGGGAAATATGACAGTACAAAATTGGAAATGATAAGAGACTGATGTATGGGGAAATTAAGACCTTCATGCGGATCACTCCTGTGGGCATTGCGGTGGTGGTGGACTCCATATATGAAGGCGTTCCAGAAGATGTCATCGATCTCTGTAGGTCATCAGCATATGATTCTCTAGGACCCCAGAAGTGCGCCGTGCCTTTCGTAGATAGCTCCTTGTCATCCTTGCCTATTTCTTCATATGGCTTGGCATCTTCGCCCTCGACAAATTCGTTACGAGGGTCGACCTTCGCCTTCTCATTCGCACCATTATCCAGTTGTACGCCCCCCTCTTCAGTGTCTTCGTCTTGATCATCGACAGTCAATTGTTCGACTCCGTTCGCTGGAGCTGCATCAACGTCCTCGGTGTCCCACCCATCGATGTGCTCCGGAGCACTTCCTCCAGGCTTTCCTGCTGAACTCCATGACCATAGTTCGTCCCCATCCCAATGCTCGCCCCGTACGGCGTGCCCTTTGGCGCCTTGTACCTGCTTCAGAGATGTGACGTCAATCTCACATATGCCCACAACGATAGGCACACTAGGCCTTTCTAAGCTTGCGACAGCCACAATGGCATCCTTTGTAGCTTTCGACGGGAAAGGCGGTCCTCTTTGCAGACCCGGTGTCATGAGAGGAGCGCCACCACGTTGCTTCTGTAAGACAAAGTCTGGTGTATGTAGGAGGGGTACCAGCTGCGGATGCTTCCATAATGTATAGACTGTGCCGAGAGATCTCAGTCATGCTTCTAGCACGTATCTGCAGGTGATACCAACCAGTAGGGATCAGCCTCTCCTCCACCTTGAACCACAGTATCCGCTGCTCCTCTCCATGATGCGCCCCAGCATACACTGTCCCTGACACGTTCTTGAGATCAGGCCCCACAGTCGTTGTGAACCTAGCAGACAAGGCATTCTCCGGCAGTAAAGAGTTTCGCAGTGCTCCCAAATTCAGACCTGGAGCTGCCTGGTCTTCTTTGTCGCCACTCCTCTCGTCACTGCTAGGAACCTCGATGTCGAAATTTGAGATGATTTGATCTGCTATCTTGCGTCGGTCTGACGAACGGAGAGGGGCGAGAGGCTTGATCTTGGGACTGTCAGCTAATTGGGATTCGAGTGTGAGTGAACATACTGACGTTGGGCTTCTTTTTGAACATCGCGGCCCAATGGATTAGCGGGACAATAACATCTAGAATGCAATTGTGATGATTTGGCCATCAGTCACTCTAGGATCGAGCGTCGCCATGCAGCAGGTAGCGATCCACGCCGTCGTAGGATGTACCTGCCAACGGAGGCTGCACAGCTGCCCAGCCGCTAAACCACACCCAGTTAGCCTTTGCTATACCCCGAGGTGAGGGTAGTGGAATATAATTCCCTTTCCTTTCATGTACAGGAATATGTAAGAAGTTCCTATCACTCAACGTATACACCTTCTAGCTCTCCGCTCCTACATCACTTATACGGCATCGTAGCTGTCGGCGACACATCTGAGGAGTCTGTAGACTACTGCAAGGCACGCTACAATTCTAGCAAAGGCGGTAGCATTTCATGAAAAGGAAGTTAGGAAGGGGCAAGTGGGAATATGCCGCAGCTGCTCGGTTTGTCTGTGGTGTTTGCCGCAACAAACCCTACTACTCCACGCTGCTAAATTTCAATCCAAGGGGCCACCACTTGGCTCTGATCTATGAGGTCGGCATCGACTCCGTTCCAAGGTTCGATGAACATCTTGCAATTTACGGAAGCAACAAGACCGTTAGCGTCACGCGGCTTGCATTACAGGCATGCCGCTCAGAGTTTTGAGGCCAATTGATCTGAGGGAAATTTCCCGAGACATATGCAGCAGCTACAGCATATAAGGACGCTTACATGGCTGAGCTGATTGAGATACTCGCTTGTTTCACAGAGGGAAGCCCTTCATGGCGAGTGCTGAGGATGCCCTACAAGACTTGCAGTTTTCTCAGAGGCTGTACGATCAATGTGAAAGGCAGCTGTCTCAGTCGGTTGTCCGAACTGGCTTACAATATTTGTCAGAGGAATCTGAACCGCTAGTCCTGCGTCGATCCCAGCCCAAGAATAATTTTCCGGCCCAGATGCATAAGACTTCAGGAGAAAGGTCTGCGCAACACACTCATAACAAGCTCCCTGCGTCTCTTCAGAGTTGAAGTGTATCCTACAAACTTGCTACCGAGAGGTCTCCGTACGCCAGCCTCTCCACCGTCTTCGATTGACTCTCGACCAACAGATTGCTCATCATGTGAACATCACATGGTCGCTCATGCTTTCAAATCCACAGCGATGTTGCGAAATCCACAACGATGTTGCGAAGGAGTCCGGGAACATGGAATTGGCCCTAACCAAGCTGGCTTTCATGGAATTCACGTCCCACAAGCCGAGCCTTTTGGAAAGGAACGTCGCTGAGACGCTGCAACAAGAGGGAAAATGCCAAACCCTATCAAAAAATAAAGCCGAGGCAGACTAGAGCTCAGAAGTCTATGTCGTTCAACTCGATAGATCCTCCGCGTGCAATAAGAATGGCCACATTGCATATGTCGCAAGCTTTTGATGAAAATTCACCCCGGAACAATAGTCCGGGCTTTGTCTTCGTTGCAGAATCCGGGCAAGGAGGCAGTCGCGATGTCCGTCAACCGAATTTTGAAGCTTTCTTTCCTCGATGGACCTTGGCGATCAATCTCGCTGATGCATATCTCTGAAAGTTGAAGATCTCTGCACCTGTTGCGATACTACCTATTAGAAAGTTGTTTCTGTAATTGAATTTGGCGCAAAAGGAACATTCCTTGGGCTGGTACGCCTTAGGATGCAAGGAGGTAGGGACTCTGTACCAGTGGACGTCTTGATATCTTTCATGCAGTGCTCTAGCATCAAATCTGGGGACCAAATCTCGTACCCAGGGATATTTTGGATTCTGCTTCCCCGAGCTCAGGAACTTCGTTCTCGCTATTGTGGTCTGTAGCACGCTTTCTTGGATGCTATCGTCTGGATTGGGGATCATGAGACCTTGGCGTATGAAAGCTGATTTGAGGCCGTTGCAGAACTCTTGCAGGGTGCCAGTCGGTTCGTATATATAAGTATAGAGTGTCATGAGGCTGGAAAGCTCTCTAGCGGAACGACCAGCCAGCGAATCACCGACACCTACTAGATCCATCGTGAACGGCTGCGATCGAGTCTTTCCAGCTGCCGGACTGCCACTGATGCCGCACCAGCTTTCTCTCTCAAGGCCCTGCAGCAGCTTGCAGGCTGCTCCAATTCGCTGTCCATCCTGAAGACTCAGCTGACCCAGATTGAGGTACAGATTTGCGAGAGCGGGTAAAGCTGCTTGTGGTACGCCTTCAGCAACCAGGTCTTGACTCAAGCGGTCGTACGATCCTTGGAGGTGAGGATTTCTTGTGGCGAAAGGAATGCGGATGAAATGAGTCAGGCCAAGCCTCTGCCTGTTGTTTAGAGAGCGGCGGAACACCATTTCGAATGCACTCTTGATGACCTGGTATCAACCATGGTTCTTCAAAGTGGACTATTAGGAGAATTGAGGTCGCTGCAAGGGCAGCCCACCCCGCTATCGTAGGTACCTTACCTAACTTACCGAGACCGACAAGATTTGATTGGCTGAGATTCCGACGTTCTCCGAGCCTTGGCAGGCATCCTCACTCGCTGATTTTCCGCAGCTTCATCAGCAGATCGACTACTGTATATGCAGCATAGATGAGGCTCCAATTGACTCGTTTAGTCAGCCAACCTGCGCTGCTAGAGACGTCGGATAATATGATAACGCTCTACCTCTCAGTCTACCATCGGGGTCGGCACTGACCATCTTCTGCCTGCAGCTGGACGGAGACTGGATTGAAAGCCAAGACCAGAAAGCCCACCTGGTGTATCCGACACCTTTGGACAGGGCTCAAGCAGTGAAAGCGGGTTATACTAGTCTCGAGCGTGGAAGGGTTGTATCCAGGCAGCGTATAGCTGGACCAGCGTGGACTTGATTTCAGCGCTTCGGGGCTCCACAGTGACTGCAAGCAGTCAAAGCGATGCCCCTCTTGCTGCCCGATATAGCAACAAGAGGGGGGAGACCTACCCGTCCTGGGACTGTCTCCTATCACACTGCTAATCTCGTCCCTCGTTTGCTCGTTCGGCGGATAGTGTGGTTTTGTCGGCTAAGGCCTGGATCATCGGCGGGTCTTCTGTGGTGCATGCAATGCTAAAGGAGGACCTCGATGGTAGGGCGCGTGGTGCTCACTGGTCGCAGAGCTCAACTGTAGGTGTAGTCAGCCATGTCGTGCTTGTCGCGGTTGCTCGTCACCGCTCCCACTGCAATTTGCTGGAGAGTCAGCTCCTGACAATCTCAAACGCTCGAATCAGAGAACATTAGCACCTCGTACGTACTTTCTCATCGCAAGAATCTTCACCAGACCGAGTCCCGCAATCCTGCCTCATTTAGCAGAGCTCATGTAACCGGTGGGTCGTCGGCATCGGCTCCTTCTACTGGTTTTCCAAGTCTGGCCCAGCATCTGTCTCTGCACCTTCCCAAACCACCTTCCTTCCACATCAACAATGCTTGTTGCCTCGTCAACAACAATTCAAGCGCCTTGGCATGGATACTTACTCGTGAGCTCCCACCGAACCTCTTCTTCTTTTCTTTTCTCTCCAGAGGCGGAAAGGTAAGTCCCCTCTCGCCTTGCTAACGCTTGGTGTAGGGGGTGCGAGAAGCATACTGACTGTCGTGTGGAGTGGGATCCACACGCAATCTTTGGAAAACTGCCCTAGGGGTGCCTTTGCGAGGTCGGGCTTCTGATTTGGCCTGACACTGCCGTTGGTTTGGGTAGGCTTCGCGGTTGTTTTTCCGAGACTGGAGAAGAATGTCCTGGGTCTCATACATGTCAGCTATCGGCAGTTCCGGAATCGAGATACACTTCTCCACACCCCTGCGCTCGACAGCGGAATTTGAATAAATATGTATGAAGGAAAGGTATATCTATGAAAAAAGAGAGATATGTATGAAGAAAAGAGCAAGAGCAAGGAAGGGGATTTAAGACAGGGCTCCTAGAATTGGCGTTCATTAGGATGTCCGCGGTATTTAGCATTTGCTCTGCTATGTGGAGACGAAAAGTGGAGTCCACTTAATAATAACAATCAAAGTTTAGCTAATAGTGTTCGTCCTGGAGCCTCCACTGGCGCTACGGATCCACTCATAACCATTTCCCAACGGAACGAACAAATGTCTTCACTCCTAGGCCTCGTTCCCTCACACCGTGGACATTGGGATGTCAAGCTTCGATGCCGTTGCTTCTGGCCTACCCACGACACTGACGAGATCCTAGGTGACATGCGCCGCAGTTTAAGTCTTTGCTCCATCGGGGGCCTATCACGACGTCCGGAAAGGCGTGGCAAGACAGGACTTGCCTATCGCACCAAGCGCACGCAGTCTGCTCTCAACCTTCCTTCACGGCTTAGCTTGGATGTCATCAAATACTTGATGCGAAAACCTCTAGCAGCCATGGACTGCATCGTCTGACTATATTCATAGCCGGTTAGTCATGACTTGCTCCTCCAGGTCCCTGGTCTCAGTATAGTGTCCTCTTAATTGGCCAACATCGCTCTCACAATGTGGCGCCTGCAGCTACACCGCATATGCCTTTCGTCACACGCGTGGTACACAAATGCCCAGGGCTTCAGTCCTCCGGACACCGACTGGTCACTACGATAGATCAGGGCTGTGAAACAAATACCGCATCATTCGACAGATATGCTGTTCTCGCGGATATAATCTCCCGTCCTGCTTTAGTTACTACTACCATATATGAAGGGAGTTGCGCAGGGCTGACAGTAGCTTGATCACGAGGAGACTTGAGAGAAAGAATTTGTTTGCGTCTTGGACATTATATAAGAAGATGCTCCCGTCAGACTGTATCCTCGTTGGAAAGCTGCCTTACCGCCATTGGCGCCACTCCAAAGTTCGACCCAGATATAAGACGCGTCGGCGTGTGTTGGTCCCTGCTTTTGTACCATTCCATCTGTCTGGTCACCTTCTGTTGGCCTTTCTGTCCTTGAAGTATCCTCCACTTTGATAAGAGCGAACGAGACGCCACACCGTAGCACTGGTGACCGCTTTGGGGAACCTCCGTACTTTGACTGCCGGTGTTTTCATTGTCCAATGCGACGACAGTCCTTCCAGTAGGCGATCTACGCTTCTTGGTAATTCCGAGAACGATGGCGTAGTTTACTACCCTCCCATTTGCCTTCAGCCAGGGCTATGGATCCATGTTACCTCTGGGGGTTGTTGAGATCAAATGATACACCGTTACACACATGGTTCATCCTACCGTACGCTCTCTGGACAATCGCCTGTACTATGAAGGAACTATTATACGGTGAAAAGCCTACTAGGTGAAAGACACAATCAAAAACGCGTGGGACTGCCTGGTAACTCGACACGATCTCTCAGGAATTATTCCATAGAACCAGTAAGCTAGTCAACCTTGTTCACCCTCCTCGCTTCATTTGGTCGTCGCTCCCGCATTGCCTCGTACTATATATGTGGCGGGCCGATCAGCTATGGGATTGTAAACCGTACATCGACCAAGTCTCGTCCCTACATTTGGCTCCTCTTCGTTGTGGAATATGTGTACATCAAACCTAATTAGCGTTCAATTAGTGGAAAACCCACGGTAAGACTAGCCTGCTGAGAAAGACGAGATGCAAGAGGCATCGTCGTAGCTTTCCGCCTCCTTTCCAAGCCGTCCAACACCCTGTCCGACACTCTATCACAATGGCGAATATCGAAACATCATGATATGCCAATGATCTTCTTCTCTGGTCTTCAAATTCAAGTCGTGATGATCCACGATTCATTGCTTTCGAACCCTTGAGAAGTAAGACGCAGTAGCTGACACACGTGTTGAAAGGTTACTCAAACCGTTCGTGCCTTACCGGACAGGCATGCGATCATGAAAGTGAGCATATCTAGCATGAGGAAAATTGTTGACGCAAATATCACGCTTGACTATCAAGGCGCACTGCTGTTGTTACAGACTCTTACTGGACCCATTGCCTGGTGCGCCTGGACGCAAGAAATTCCTTGCATTATTGGCATAGGTGCGCTTTTTGCAAGGTGGAGCAGCCTCCGTCTACTCCTTGCGCAGACCCACTTATTCCTATGCGGCAGTTCCAAATATGAAATTCACACATATTAAAATGTAGGGGCCAAATTGTGACATACGACTTCGAGCCTAGAGCCACGATGCTACCCAAAGAGTGGAAAAGATTTCTGACGATCGTATTCCACACCGTCTGCATCAACGGTGCCAGCATTCCTGTCCCCATTGCTTTGCTCCTTAACAACGACTATGGGCTATCAAATACCTCGTCAAATATCCTTCCCGAACCAATCAGATCTGATTCAGGACCCGCAAAGCCAGATCTAAACGCCACACGAGAGTCTTTGAACTTGACCGCAGGAGAGGATGCCTTCGGCTGGACGCATTTCGTCACACTAGGGATTCAACGTACCCAGAGCTTATTTCCCGGCGCTGTTCCTGTGTCCATCAAAACATACTCCTGCGACGGCTTCGACTATCCCCGCTGGCACTATCTGGATTGCTACACCATCGCCTTTTCTGGGCCATCTTCCACAAGCGCTGTATCGATAGAGGGTCGTTGGGACCAAGTAAAGGCTTCCATGCCACATTGGGACGTGCCTTTGCATTCGGCGGGCAGTCGATCGTCGCTTCCTGTGGTACCTTGGCCGCCGTTTGTCACTCTGGAGGACGCAGAGGGGTTGGCGAGGAGTATGGGACATACGCAGCCGTACCACGCGGTTACTTTGGAAGGGGTGCGTGGAGGTGGGAATAGCTTTTCTTATAAGTTTTCTTCCCGCGAGGTGCAGGATTGGCATTTTAGTTTTCATGATGTTACGGTGGGTAGAGTGACGAATGGGACTGAGGGGGTAAGTGGTTCTTGATAGTGTGGACATGGGAAGCCTAGGAGCTAGAGATGAAATTGGGCTCTTTACCTTCATGGGCTTCCGGTCTACTGGAGAGGGTATGACGGTGTTGATTGAACTAGCTTGAACATTGCTCCGGAAGGTTGTACTCATCAAACACCAATGACTACTCCAGACACCTCGATCATGGATAGAAGCCACACGAGAGACGCTCCTTTAAGCCGATCCTAGCACGTCAAGATCACCAGTGAAGCGAATAAATCAATCCACGCACGGGCATGAGTTAACAGAACAAGCAAGTCTATCTGTCTATGCTTTGCACCAACAGGATTCCCACACACATTGTTCCTGCTCCTTTCCCCCCTAGCGCTCCCCTTAGCTCAGTACAATACCATTTTAAAGAACACAAAAGACAAACAAGACTCCTCCATCGACATGAAGCATTATCCTTCGCCTATTGTTCGATGTCAATGTCATTATAGCAGAACAATGGTCATTCTCAAATCCCTTTGACTCGAGTCCGAGACCTTGAGAGGCTACTCGCTCATTTCTATAAGACCTTGCCCAGCCTCGGTTTTCTTCTCTTCTTTTACCATCCCTTACGCTCCCCTTCTCATCTTCCTTACCATCCACAAAATCGTATATACCACCTCAACCCCCCAACGCAGACAGCCGCTCTCCCTACAACTTACCCATACTACAGAGCCAACTCTCACAACGATGTCACCACCCGTAATGCGTCAGGCAGCACCCGGCTCGTCTTGCGTTCACATCCATAGGCAAAAAGAAGCAACGTGGTATTGTTTCGGAAGCCGGAGCTCGTGGAATGTGGCTCGACAGAGAAATTTTTGGCTTAAGGTGTGGGTGGGTGTTGGGGCGGTTGGCGTTGTGGGGTTGACTCTTTTTTTGGTGTT
>JAABUK010011047.1_pt1 | contig 11871 bp, 17 predicted proteins | sample 5559141 | NCBI WGS metagenome assembly JAABUK01 (sample SAMN10711869, study PRJNA513367) | rock metagenome | isolation source: Antarctica rocks | place: Antarctica: Victoria Land, Pudding Butte nord | collected 2016-01-03 | reverse complement strand
GTACCTTTTGGCCTGTGGGGGCACAGGGTCTTCCCTCGTGTCTTCGCACCCTTTGCTTTTCATCAAGCTCTGCTGAGTACATTGGACACAATCCTGACAGCTCTTGCTGGAGCCGGTGCTGGCTTGCCGTGCCGCCGCTAGTCTGAAGCCCGGGGACATGCTGTGCAGGCTCTTAGTCATCGTTCCAGTCAGTTGCGGGTGTGCGACCACCCTACGAAGGCACAACAGATTGCCGTCCGACGTCCGGCTTTGCATCGCGCATGGTAACCACTGTTGATGACAGACAGGGCTTGTTGCCTGAAGCGATGGCACGGTAAAACGATATTAGCTGCATACAAGCCGCGGAGAGGTGTAGGACCCTTCCAAAACACACCTTTGCGGGCAAACCCAACGATGGAGAAGGCATACTGTGGAGTTTGAGTTGCCCTACCCGTTGTCAAGACACACGAAGCTTCTGAATCAGCGAGCAGTAGATGCACATGCGTTGACACATGCGTTGACTGTGTGTAGTCCTCGGCACAACAAGCTTGCCGCCTTTGGCAATGAACACCGAACAATGCAAGATCAACACCGGATTTCTCTTTCAAGTATAGGTCACATCGGCGTCATAGCAGTGCAGAGCGACGCAGCTTCCACTTGAGATGTTCGCCATCTACAACAGCCAGACCGCTTCTATCGCACACTGACATTTCGGACGTCAACACGCAGGCATTTGCGACATTGCACAGACTCGATGAGCGTTTCGCCTGTGCAGGCGCGTGCATTGGTACAATGAGCAACGCGAGGCTTCTTCGTACTTTTGCCGCAGCCGTGGCGTGCAAAGCTTAAAAACATGTCGGGATCCCAAAGTGTCTTCATCAAAGTACTAAAGGTGATTAGAGATTCCCAGGATCAGTAAAGACGTCAGCTCCGATTACGCCAACGTGTCTGTCCCCAGCTTTTGACCCTCTGAAAGATGCTCCTTGGCATGTCTGAAAGCTGCCTTCTGCTTCTGCCGATCTCAAGGATGACTTGCTTGATGATCCAAAGAGAGGCCAAATTTGATCAACCCTTTGTAGCACAACCACTCCAACAGCATTACACAAGGGCAGCCCTAGCAGGTGTCAAGCAGCCATGCTGGGCACATTTGTCTGTTACATGAGACGCGCTACTGCTTGCTTGCCTTCAAAGCTGCTCGTCGTGCGTTCACATAAGCACCAACTGGTTCACCTGCCACAGTGCAATATGGTGTGAGAAATGTATGAAACGTGGCCATACTTAACAATTAACAAGTACCCAAATTGCTGCACTGAATGTGCACTCCGCAGTAACAGGACAATCTTACAGGATGCTCACACATGTCTGCTGGTATTTCTGCATAGAAGACAAGCATCAAGGTGTTGTGCTTGCATCTTGCAGAAAACACATAGGTGCCATGTGCAGGGCTTACATAAGTGTCATTACCTGTTGGGGAATAGAAGGTGGCATCAACAGTGGTGCCTCCCTTCCTGCCACGTAACTCCACCTCCCAGCCTGGTTGCAAGTCATCAAGTTCCATGAAGCGTTCCTTTCTGGATGCATGTGCCTCTGGTAGCCCAGATATGCTTCCTCTTGGGTATACTACTTCTCCAGGACTTGGCTCCTCCCTTTATAGCATCAGCATCGTTTTGTGGACAACAGTGTATGTTGTAGTGCATTGGACTAATCCCTCATTGTGCAATGTCATTACTACATTAGCACCCCAAGTCAATGTGCAACTTACTCAGTAAAACAGCACTACATGTATGCACCATTCAGATCTGTACATATCAACTCCCAGACCCATTGACAAACCCCCTGCTGATAACATCAGAACGTTCTTTGTTAAGTCAAACCAAAGGTTCGCAGCAAAATTTATCTGTCAAGTCCATAGTGTTTCATAGCGTAGACTTTTGCACCACACTCCAGCATGTTGTATGCATGTTGTATGCACAACAAGTACACCTGACAAATGTCCACTTGTGTTGAGTGTTCAGCTATGGAACTGCAACACAAAGCTATCGAGCTTGTGCATAATCTCTGCTATGAGATTACAACCAGATGGACCTGTGCATGTCAGCCTGAAAATTTCCTGCAGGCACAGAGGACATCACGTCGCTGCTAAACAGAAGGCTCACCTGCCACTTGTGTCTGCTGGGTTTGCTCTTCGACTGGGAAGCGCGCTTGATGGCGCCACAAAACCACTGGTGCTGATAGCTCTGCATGAAAGATCAGTGTTGTCTCTGACATGCAGCGATGCACGCTCAGAAGAGTTTTCTGCAGTTTCCATTCGCTGCAGGGATGATATTCATCACAAGTTGCGGACGCAGCAGGCAATCATGAGAGCAGACAGACCCATGCAAAATGCAGTTTTGCGCATGCAGTAGCTTGAATAGCAGGCCTGCTTGCATGCAAATGGCAGGAGTGAGTACTGGCAGTGCTGATCATGCTGGTGAGCCACAGAGGACACTGACATGACATCCTTAGTCCAGCAAAACATAGGAGACTAAATTCACTGGTCAAGCAAGAGACATGCACACATACACACACATCACCTGCTCAGTCATGCAGTTACAAGCCCACAATCTCACCTTGCAGCTGCAGGGTCAGCCGCAGTGGCATCAGCAGCGTTAGGAGCAGCAGCAGTGGTTGTTGGAGGCTGCAGGTGTTGCGGCGTGCCAGAGTCAAAGGCGGCGCTGCTGTCTGTGTCATCAATGGCAGCCAGGGAGAGCACCTCCAGGCGGCCCTGCCCCTCTGAGGACTGCTGCACAAAGCTGTGGATCTGCCTGAAGTGGCCGGGCTCCACCAGGCAGGTCACAACCATCTGCACTGATTGTCACACCACCCCCAAATCAGCACTGTGTATTGCATGGCAGAAATGTCACGTCTGGGCAAGTTGCATGCTAAAGCTGAGGCTGCATCTGAACGGGGGTAAGGTCAGTGTCATTTGCAGGTTTATGTGCTGTGCTCGTGGCGAAAAGGGGAATCAAACGGGAATGTGGTGCTGTTTTGTTCACATCCTACATGGAGTTGTTGGTGCGTGCTGCAGCAATGCTGGTTACAGTGAACTGGTAACACTTATGTTTGTGCCCACTAACATACCACTTTTGCAATGCTGCAGCACACAGCAACAACTCATGCAGGACAACTGCCAAAAGTTGCTGTGCATGACATCAACAGGTGTAGACCACAAAAGACTGCAGGCCAAGCAACCTTGCAGCATTCGCAACAATGAATTGTAGTTGTTCTAGCTGGCAGTGTAGTCAAACGATGCCCCATGTCAGGACTCACATGTCTTTGCTGTATGCTATATGTCTGCAGATGGCAGTCTGCTGTGAGCCTACCTGAGAAGAGGAGAAATCCCTAGATTCCACATCAGCTTGGAGCTTCTCCAGCAGATCCATAGCTTCAGCCTTGCATGACTTGGGCACTTGGATTTGTAGCCGCATGAGCGCTCTCTTGATAGCAAACTTTGCTTGCAGCACTGGCAATGCCTGCAACAGGCTGCTCTTGACCACAAACACAACAGCAGGGCACATGTGCACTTTGTGTCAAAGGTGACAGTGTAGCTGTACCAGCAAGCAGACAAGCAGGGTGTCTGCAACATGCATGAGCCAGGAAAAGCTTACTTCCAGGGCCTGCTGCTTTGCATTGCGATGCAGATCCACTGAAAAGTGCACATCCTTCAGAGCCCTTTCCAGCATGGATATGGTGTACGGCTTGTTGTTGTCAGGATTGATGCACTTCTCTGACAGCACACTGGCCACGTCTTTGAAGAGGGAATCAAGTTCAAGCTGCCGCTCCTTGTCAGACACCTGCAGCAGCAAACAGCAGCTTGGACCACGTGATGGAACTGCTGTTGACTGCACTGTTGCAAGGAAATGCATGATGATCACAATGTCTTAATTAGCCAGAGAGATGGCACGATAGCACAGTGCTGACTGTTGACACAGCATCTGTATAACACCGCGGTTCACCACTTCAACTGTTCTGATCACAGGCAGATGCGTTACAGCGGACAGCAGAGCAGTGCTGGAACTGACCTGCAGGTCACCCTCAGCCAAAATAATGCGGCAGACCTTTTCCTCATCATCTGTGCCAAACACATCAACAAGGTCCTCGTGCTTGGCTAGAGTACCTTTGCTGACATTGCTGAATACTGTGGTGGCTTGCAAGACCTCATCTATGTCTTTTTCTCTGCAGAAGGGCAGATGGTTTGGCTCTGAAATCAGATAACTTTCTTCGGGCTGGCAGGGACGAGACACACTCACACGCCGTTCCGCCAGTTCAGAACCTTGTTCTTGTAACAAGCTACCTCAAACCGCTTGCCCTTTTTCTTGTACCGCACAACAGCCACGTTTGTCAGACGCTTCTGTCCTGCAGCCAGATCGGAATTGGGTGTACAGCATTCGCATCAGTTTCCACGCAAATGACAGACACATTTGATGGTCGTGTCTGCGTGCTTTGCTTCTTTGCAACATGGATCGTCTCTACGCAGGCACGTCGCAAGAACAAATCATAAACAACAGCACCAAGATCAAACACGGTATCGCACCTATAGGCTGATTGACAACACGAGACATGACGATGACAGTAGACTTGATGGCGTGAGCAGCCGTTTGACCAAGACTTGTGGGATCTGCTGTGGTAGCTGTCTACGATCACCGTATAGGCGGAGCGCGTGTGACTTGAACCACATGGCAACATGATGATCACTAGTGAACATTTTGCTGCAGCCACCTCAGCAGAGTCATGCATACATAAAAAACACTCCAAGCTTCATTGAAATATTGTGGACAGTTCCTAGTTACTAGATGAATGCGGCCTGTACTGTCCACTGGACAGTGTCCAGCTGGGCTTCAGAGCTAATTCTGTTTCCTGCAAAAGGTCAGGCCAAAGCAACAACAAGCTTGACTTCAACTGATCTGCTGAATACGAATTCCTCAACACATGCTGGCAACAAGGCAATCCCCATGTTACCTTTTCACAACTGTCTTGCACTACTAATTATTCTCAACTAGCTAGGCTATCCTGACTCTCTATCTTGGTCAATGCCTGCACAGCAATCCTGCGAGGACCAGTGCACTTATAGTAAGCATGCAAGCATTCCAATGGCTGCGGTACAGCAAGAGCTGCGCTGCTGTCAGCCTAGTTCTTCTGAGCGTTTGGCAGAAGCTCTGACTGCCCGGATGAGTGCACCACGGACCCCGCTGGTCTCAAGCTCTGCAATGCCATTGATGGTGGTGCCTGCTGGCGAGGCTACCTTGTCTTTCAGCACTGCTGGATGTGTGATGCTGCCGTCCTCTGATGACTCAAAAATCTACAAAACAGATTGCTTGAAGGCGGGCTGTATGATGTATTTGAACTGATGCACGCAGGCAGAATAATGCTTGCTCAAGCTGCCATGTTTTCTGCCATGACCAAGCATAAGTGGAGGAAGCAAGGTGCTGTGACACAGCAGGGCATGCAGTGCCAATCAATGGCGGTCAAAATGCACCATTACACATTATGCTGATCTGCAAGCATTCTAGCTGTGCATGCAAAATGATGTGTGTGGGAGGCAGTACAGAAACACTAGAGCTCCTAATATGTCATTGGTTGTAATGGTCAACAATATGCATGCCACATACCATGCGAGCAGCCCCAGCAACTGTTTGCGCTGCAAGAGCCATGGCTTTGTCTCTTGGCAGCCCAGCAGCAACAGCACCATCTGCTAAGGCCTCGACCATGATGAAAACATACGCAGGGCCACTGCCACTGAGACCAGTCACAGCATCCATCATGCGCTCCTCCACAGACAATGCTAGCCCTGTACAGCACAGGCGGTGTGGGTGCTGCAAACCCACTCAATTGCTGTTCTGCTTTTCAACGCTGCTCAGTTGATAGCTGCAATAACTGACACGTGCTGTTGCATCAGATTTTAGATTTGGCTTGTCCAGCTCTAACCATCCACTCAAAACATATATACAGCAAGCATGACCAAAGCCCATTGCAAGTATCAACAGCAGTACTATGCGTAACTAGCAACTCCTGACGGATGCTTGTGCCAGCTGAGTAACTTCAGTGTTTGGGCAGAGGCCTATGGTGCCAGTGATGCAAGCGTACCAACAGAGGACATCAGGGCATAAGTCTTCTGTGCGTCATCATCTGTGGCGTGTGTGCCAACAACATACGCTGATGCTGCTTGCCCAATCAAACAAGGCGTGTTGGGCATCACCCGCATCTGCAAACACCACACAGTTTGTTCTGCCAGGACACCAATGCATTGATGCTGCTTCGCCTGTGCTACATGGCTGTATGGTGCTATCTATACAAGGTCTGCTTGGCAGCAGTGTAATCCACTGATGTTGGACATGACCCACACTTGAGACAGTCAGCAGGCAGCCTATGTTGGCACAGATGGCTTTGTCTGACCAGGATTTGCATGCTAGACTACACCATCTGTTACAATCCAAGCATTGGGACTGCAGTAGGGGATGGAAATACTTGCCACGCGTGTTCCTTCAGGTAAGGCTGCTTCCAGGCTGGCTACTCTGATCCCAGCGGCAATGGAGATCACCAGGTGGCTAGGCAAGATGTGGGGTTTCAACGCTTCAAGGATGGTATCCAGGTATTGAGGCTTGACCTGCAGCAGGTTGCACCATAGTATGACTGCAAGTACTGTCATCCTGCAGGATGTATTTGGGGGATGCACGCAGGGGTGCAACACAATGAGTCAAAAATGCAACATGTGTTGTAATGTGCAAGCCAAAGTGCAGATGTTGGTCGCTGCATGCATGTACTTGGAGAGCCAACGTAACTCACTCCTAAAAAGATGATTTCTGAATTTGCTGCAAGGTCTGCAGCACCACCTTCTAGGGCATTCCCATAAACGCGGAGCCCAAGATTGCTGAGAGCTCTCTGCCTGTCAAAGCTGCGCACGCTAGCAGAGATCTGCTCAACAGAAGAGACGCCAGACTTGCAAAAGCCTCGTATCAATGCTTCGCCCATCTGCACAAGTGCAGCAAGGAGGCTTGGACAATGAAATTCTGCAGAACTTCTTTTTGAGCAAATGTAACTGCAAGGATCACTGACGAAAGTTTTGCATACAGGACTATTACTGAACAAGCTCAATTGTAACAGTCGTACACACCTGGCCAGCGCCAATGAATCCAATGCGGTCAGGCAGAGGTGAAAGACTCAAGCTCTGCTTGGGGGGTGGGTCCTCATCAGTCTCAGACTCTGACACCGGCTGCATGAATTAAGGTTTGCTGAAATGACAATGTGATGGCTCTTTGACTGCAATGGTAGACTGTTCATACTGTTGTGCATCATGTGTACTGTGTGTAAACTAGCTAGCAATAAGCTAGCAGAATGTTTCATATGCAATAGTCAAAGCCTGGCTGACACGCTCTTTGCAATTGTGCAGGGATGCAGGCTGCAAAAAGGAGGGCCACGTACATCTGCTTGCGCTGAGCTGTATGTCCTTTTGTTCTGTATGCTCTGTGCTAGTCCAGCGCAGCAGGGACCCTTTGTTGAACGTCTTTGACCTACAGTGGTTCAAGCTGTTACAGGCGAGCACCCGTTGGTGTTGAAAAGTAACGATTCTGTGCTCACCTTGTAATAAGCATGTTTTGTGAAACGGTGCACATCGTTTGCTGGCGGACGACCGCAACAGTTTCTTAGGTGCGTATGGACCATCACCGCGAAGGCCAACGTGGTGTCGTTGCGGCACAGCAATCCCACTGCAGACGGATCGCACTCCGTGTACAGTAAGATTCACAGCCATACGACCTGTGCAAGCCACCAGACGAGCTCTTCCTGTGCGTCAGTCAGCAGGCTGACAAGACGAATGCCGTTGATCAAACGGTAAACGGCGCTTTACAGGCAGCTTTTTGTTCCATCAATAGCGCATTGACATGTACAGGCACACAACTTTGGCTTTTTCAGGCAAGATTGCGCATGCATGCACTAGCGCAAGCACAGCTTTTGGGGTGTGGGCATCGCAATGCAAACTGTGCCAGTCAAATCCTGACTATCTGTAATTGAATGATTAACGAAATCTGCTCGCACTACAACGAATTGATGTACGGTCATTGAGCTATGCATATATATACTGTATATACTTACAGATATGTACGTGCAAACACACACGTGCATACAACACACCTGTGTGTCCAAGCACTACTGAACATTAGAAGTTCTCCTGTCATTTGCCGTGCGACGTTGAAATTGTAAGGCATAGGTCCTGGTCAACATGTAAACCATGCAAGGCTCACACACATATATATGCAATGATTCTGAGGAACATATTGGAGCTCAGTGCACGCCTGATATCCACAGAAAGTAATCAACTCTGTCACATCCTAGACATCAGCAAGATCTATAGATCTAGCATGTCTAATATTGCACATAAACCTTTTTCCTCTGTACATGCAGACCCTGCAGTCGCATGGGGCAAAAATTCTCTTGCCCTGCGGCTGACCCCGGTAAGCACGATAAATACTACAGGAGGCAGATGGCTACAAGACTAGTCACTGAATATACTTTATGCTAGATTTGACTGATGCTGATACAGCACAATCTTGCTCAATGGAGATCACACACTGTCGGAATATTGCAGGCATGTAGACATCTTGAGTTGACTGAACCATGACAATCTGGTGGCCACGCCATACTTCAAGTCTGAGGTCAACAAGCCTGACTTATTATCGTGCCAGAGTCTGGCACAACCTGTGTGACGACCAAGGACACACACACTTGGCTCGATTTCGATTTCACGGTTTCAATGACGAAATAAGTACACAATCCGTTGACAGCGCCATAGAATGTGCCGCCTGATCAGGCTTGTAAGTAGGTTTATGACCGTCAGTGCCTAGGGTTCTGCAGCCAATCTGGTGTTGCATCACTGTTTACGTTCATCAGAAGCGCCAAAAGCAAGCAAACCAGTGTCATTTCACTTGAAAGGGCAGGCCGCGTGTTGCGCTCATTGTCGCGGCATCTGAACACATCAGCAGTCTTGCATCCAACGATCGCAACATTGCTGGTCGCGAAAACATGGAGCCTGCGGGCCCTGGTCCGGGGTCTGAGAGGGACCAGCAGCTCGCAGCCGAGATTGCCAGCGCTAGCAAGAATGCCAAGCGGTACACAAACCCTCTCTGGTGTCCTGAGGCTGAGTCAAGCTTTTCAGGCAGTCTCACAGAGGAAATGCGGTACAGTTATGCTACAGCATCGTCATGGTATCGTGCTCTGCAGGAAACAAAACCAGGAACTCAACAAGAAGGTTGCAAAATTCAAGCGTGGCGAGCCCATGCACGTCAAGCAGGTATGTTTTTCCTGGGTCAACAAGGCCTTTCTGCTCCTGCTTCAGCTTGCAACTCCCCTGCTGCAATGTCTGCGAAATTGTCTGAGTCAGTTTTTCTCTGCAGATTGCTGACAAGAAGTTGAAGGGCAGGATGCAGCACACTGAACGTCTCAACAGTGAGGCAGCAGTTGCAGCTGCCAAGACTGATGAGTGGTTGTTGCCTGCTGAAGCTGGTACTTTGGAAGCAGAAGGCATGGAGCGCACATGGCGGTTCTCGCAGGTGTGTTTGTCTGCAAGACTGGCTAAGCATATATTGTGATGGCAATACAAGCGTTTGAGATGCGCCTGACTGAGCTTCAGCATGAGCGGCATTTGCAAAGCAAGTATCACAGAGTGCTGGTAATCTCATAAGCAGGTGGCATGGCATCAGTATCCAGCTTAGGGCTCCAAAGCAAAGTAAACAGCCCAAAACATATGCCTGTCGCAGACCTTTCATGCTCTTGTCCTGAAAGCCAAAAGCACCAGAATCAACGACCCCAGGACGGGAGTATGAACTATCTGAAAGACTCGTGTTTGGGCCATTTACTTTGCTTTTCATGCAAGATAGTGCAAGGAGTGAAGTTGCAAAGTGCAGCTTGTGGCCAGCATTGAAAGTTGGCGCATGCAGCATCCAGACAGCATTGCATTGAGGTCTTATCTGCAGATAGATCATGACTCTGTAGTCTGCATTGTGATGTTAACGGCAATTGTCCCAGGAGTCATGCAGCTGTTGTTTGACGCGTGCTTGGGTGATGACTATTTTTCTGATTCCAGGCAGATGTTGTCGATGAAGTGGAAGTTGGTGCCTCAAGAAAGGTGTTTGACTTGCGCCTTGGCGGTCTTGGCCCGTACAACATAGACTTCAGTCGCAGTGGCAGGTACATGTTGATAGGGGGGAAGAAGGGGCATCTGGGTCTGATGGACTGGCAGTCTGGTCGCACATTTTGTGAAGTGCAGGTCAGTGGGAATATCTGACTCTTTTATCTGTGTTTTGATAGCATATTTGGCTGACCTGCCATCATGGGGCATTGCTGGTGCTGTATCTCAGTGATAGGTAAGATGCCTGTATGCAGTTGCCACATAATTGTCACGGCAAGCCTGTGGCGGGTGAACACATGCTTAGTCATCATGGCTGATGTGTCATTCAGCATTTGGTGCATTGAGCATCTCAGCTGGCTGTGCTTTTTGGTTACTTCAACAGATTTTCAAGCTCTTGACAGTGCCATGCATTTGGCCAGACATCTTCATATCACTGCCTGTCATTGCTATGAGCTTGCATGATATTTCATAGTAGGGTCCATCAATAGCATTGCCTTACCCTCGAATCAGATGTTTTACAGTCTGCCTCGATAAAACGGCAGTGCTAGATCAAATCTTGGTCAGATCTAAGCGGGCGATCTTTGAAATCCCATCATGGACTGCTCTTTGCACTTCTGCTACATCTCACCGTGTTGCATGTCACTTCAAGCTTGCTGTGTGCATGTCTCTGCTCTCACACACGGTCGCTATAAACAGGACTGCTGATTCAGCTTGGACAGGGCATACACCAATCTAAGGCCAAGAAGTCTGCCACATCTCTGCACTATCTGCTGGCAATCATAGAATTGATCTGTGGTGACAGTCAGCATGATATGTAGGTGAGAGAGACTGTCAGAGACGTAAAGCTACTGCACAATGAGCAGTTCTTTGCTGCTGCTCAGAAGAAGTATGTGTACATATACGATAAGAGAGGCCTGGAAGTTCATTGTCTGAAGGTACATTTTGAGCGCAACAGCCATGAATTGACTTATTCACGCTGCTTGGGAACGCTGTTCTGATATTGCGTCAGCCACCATTCTGTTGCAAACATCTTGCTGTTGATTCACGCTGCATCATAGCAAATGAACCATTACCAGGCAGCTGTGACAGTCAACTGAAGCTGGTATACGCGTTTGCAACATCAAGCTGCATCGGCTCTGAGCGTGCAAGCACCGCTGCTCTTCATCATTGGTGTTGCATTGCTTGGGTCTATATACCCCCTTCACATTTTCCCTCCCCAAGCTCCGTGTAACTTCCACGGCGAATGCATCAAACTGTTGCCTCGAACCATGTTTTGATAGTTTGCAAACACAATGCAACACGCAAGGCTTGGTTCATGCCCTTTGCATCAGATACCCATGTGTTGCTGCTTTGACACTAACGGCAAAGTGACTGTGAGTGTGTTCAGGCTCATAGCATACAGCTTTCAATAATCTTGCAAGCTTTCCTGGATCTAAGTGGTGACATGCTGCATTGCACAGGCACACACAGATGTACGGCGGCTGGAGTTCCTTCCTTACCACTTCCTGTTGGGCTCAGTGGGTGACTTGGGCGTGCTGCGCTTCCAGGTCAGCATTCACCATGTCTGGATCCCCCCATGTCTCTGTTTACACCAACCCATTTGACAGGCTTCGCCTGCCTACTCTGGCTGAGTCTCAGCTGCTTGGCAGTCTGCTGGCTGGAGTGTCAGATAGCTGGTTGGTAATAGGCTATTGCACAATCATACACAACCATACGCAATCATCTACAACAAT
>JAABUK010011043.1_pt1 | contig 11873 bp, 9 predicted proteins | sample 5559141 | NCBI WGS metagenome assembly JAABUK01 (sample SAMN10711869, study PRJNA513367) | rock metagenome | isolation source: Antarctica rocks | place: Antarctica: Victoria Land, Pudding Butte nord | collected 2016-01-03 | reverse complement strand
GAGAGAGAGGGAGAGGGAGAGGGAGAGGGAGAGGGAGAGACGGAGATGGAGGGGGAGAGTTGGTTGAGGTATTTGGAATATAATTCTAACGGCGATGTTTAAATCATGTCCCATTGAGGATGAAGATGTGCTGAGGCATAGAATAATAAATCAATGTTCTGAAAAGTATCAGTACAATCATTTAACATCAAAAAGGATAGCAAGTCCTGTCCTGTCATCTTCTGATATCGTCATGCTGATTCGGGGGTTTCCGAAGGGTTTCCGGCGCTGAGTCTTCGTCAGAGGTGCAAGGATTTGTTTTGAAAGGTTTGTGGGCAAGTCGTGGAGTGTGTTTGATGTTTTGTGGGGTGTAGAGGTGTAAGTCTGGAACGGTAGGTATAAGATTGATTATGTTAAGTGGGTCTTTAAAGTCTGTAATTATCACGATCTAATTGATAACCTTTCTGTCACAACATCACCTAGCCTACTATGAGGTGGAAGATAGGCGAAGTCCCTTCTAACCCATCCGCCTCATCAATCAATCACACCGCAGCACTCCCCATAACCCCCCTGAAAATACCCTGTCCATCCCCAAGCTTCGCAACCCGATCTTCCAAAAACAGCCTCCGTCTCTTCGCAGCGCCAGGTTCCGAGGCAACAGCTTCCACCTCCGCATCCGACAACCCATTAACAACAACTGGTGAAAAGATCTTCTCAAGGCCGCGGATAATATGGCGTTCTACGACTTGTGTGGTGATGTTGGCGACAAATGTCTTTTGTTGGACCTGTAGTTGGTGCTGGTTAGTGACTGTGAGAAAGTGGGAGAGGGGGTGGGAGTGGGTGACAGACTTTGTAGATGGCGTAGAGGCAATCGAGGGCTTCTTCGCAGCTGATGGTTTCCATGTTGGGATCGATGGCTTGGGAGTGGGTTTGTACGACTTTGTCGACGTCGATGCTGGCAGAGGTGTGACGCTCATCAAAACAACCTTGACCGGTGTGGGTGGTTGCATCTTTGATACTCTTAGCAAGAGACTTCTTTTGCCTCTCCTGGCGACGTTTGTTGATGGTATCGGTGTAGTAGTGGTTGTAATTGATCGGATAGCTCCTCACATCTTCCATGATCCTCTCAAGCTCCTGCATGGCCTCATCGTATCTACCCTTGAGGGCATCTTGGACCAAAGATGCGCGAAGGCGGCTGACAATGTCTTTTGGACATTTGTCTTCAAGAAGGACATCGAGGAATTTGCTGCACACTTGAGCTACTTCGTCGAGGTAGTCCACTGCAAGGCGACGCCAATAGGAACACTGTTCCCAAAATAACTCTCCAACAAGCAGAGGGTTGAAGTTCCCCACTAGCTCTCGTCCACGGGTGCGAATAAGGACTGAACGTACCCATGCTAGCGCCCCAGCCTTGTTCATCGGCACAGGTGACAGAGAATCGTCATTATCCAAAGATAAAGGCGTAGGGGCCATATTTGTATTGGAAGTGTCAATTTGGTATTTGTGGCCACTGGTACGGTGATTGTCTGCGAATTGGGTGTTCATGAACTGGACCACAGCACGGATTCTCCGAATCGTAGCTGGCGACGTGAGGGTGAAGCTATGATCGGCATTGACGGTAAAGTATGTGCCCTCGTAGTGCCCATTGACTGCTGCCTTGCAAAGCTCGTAACAATCGAGGCTGAGTTGCGCCAAGTAAGCTTTGCATTCGCTGGCTTGTGTTCGGCGGCTCCCCATGATGTCGAGCTCATCCTTCGTCTCGGAAAGCGCCTCCTCGAGGTCTTTGCGGAGTCTCGGTAGTTCCTGCTTAACATGTTCGAACAGTAGCGTGCTTAAACGGTTTCGTAAGGTATCGATACCAACACAATTCGTGGGCAGGGTCTTGAAATTGGACGTGCGAAAGTACTGATCTTCGGACAAGTTGCGTTCCAAGAGCGAGGCATCTCGTTCGTCGAACTTTCGATTCTTCAAGACATGCCAGCCAAGCTTGAAAAAGATATCCTCATTGCGTGCTAATTCTAAAAAAGCTTTCTCACTCCCTGAGCCTGAAGGAAGTAAATCGGGTTTCGTGATGATGCCAAGCGTGCGATCACCCTTGGGATCTACCTCTCTTACCTTCGTCAGGATCTTCTGGTTGGCACAGTCGTAGGCGGCTGAAACAACAGCCAAGCAGATCGTTCGCGGTTGAGAGATATACTGATCTGTAATCTCCGCAACAAGCTCGACATCGGCCTTTGTTACTTCTTTGGTGTTGGTCTGAATGAGTCCAGGGATGTCGACCAACGTGAGTTGGGGTCGTGTGGGCCCTTTAATCTCAATGCTGAGGACGTCTTTGGCAAAGGCTCTGGGTTTGGAAACCGTGCTTAGGCTGGGCTCCTCGTCCATGACGGCCTTGGCTGCATCCATGACGCGAGGGAGCTCGCTGAAGTCGGTGATTGACTCTTTAAAGGCCTGGATTGTCGCTTGCTGGCTGGAGGGCCTCTTGGTATCAGGGATAATCTTGATCGTGAGGGAATTGGTAGCTGCACGTCCAAGAATGATCTCTGTGGCAAACCTTGTACATAGATTGTCGTTCCTTGGGAAGGGAATTTCTGTCAACGCCTCGAGCACCGAGCTCTTGCCAGCGGATTGATCTCCGCAAACCACAAGTTGGGGAAGGGATAGGACGCTACTAAGGCCACATTTGCGGACCTGAGCCACTGTATCGAGGACACGTCTCTGCTCATCAGTTTGAAGGTCCTCAAGGGAGGTTGTCGTGTCCACCTCTTGCTTCACAACGACCGTCATCTGTATATCGGATTGCCCATTGGCCACGGCCTGGGTGTCATCGTCGCTGGTTGCTTCGAACGCCATTGTAATTGAGGTGGAAGGGAAAGGTAGAGAAGATTGAAGAGGTACGAGATTTCGGACGGTTTTCTAGCTTTCACCATCTCTTCAAAGCTATGGTCCTTTGTTCCAGCGAGCCATCGACTTCGGTGAGTGCCCGTTTAATAGCCCTAGTAGCCAATAGATTTCAGTACTATGCAGCTGTTAGCAGCTCTTGTAGCCAATGGAATTTAGTACTACACAGCTCTCAACAATTCTCACGATTCCTGGCAAACAAAGTAATGCCAGGCAATCAGCCGTTCCCAGATTTCGGAATAGTCGACTTTTCATTTATTGAGTTTGTGTCATGGACTCAGCCGCTTTTGCTCAGGTCTCTGCGTCAAGTTGTTTGCTCTTCCAAGCCACGTCATGCAGGCTTGCGAACGTAACCCTTGTATATCAGCGGCCCAGCAATTTCGAAGAGGTTGCCATCAATCAGGTATTCGTCGACGAGTCTGTTCGGTGTACGGCGTCATTTCAATTCGTGAGCATTGGCTTTCATAACGAAGCAGGCCTCCCTTTGACAAGACGTCAACCAGGGATTGAGTTCTTGAGGCACAACGGACTTAAGAGTGAAACGGAAAAGCTTCCTGCTGCCTATATCAACATGCAACGAGAGGGGAGGATTATTATGGCCTAAATTGGAAGAAAATGGATGGCGAGGATCGGCGCTACAAATTGCCGCCAAACGGCATGATGCGAGCTAACAGACAGAAATGCATGTGAGAACACCGTGAAGAGATATGTACATTAGACCTATCGTTCGCATGTTGCTGTAAAAGCCAGTCGGGTAATACGCTCATTCGAAACTGTTATTACATGATGCCGCTGGGAATGACGTTCCAATAATCATCAGTTTGCACGAGTCTTTGTCGCTTCGGCGGTCAGTAGCGGGCGGTGGCATATAAGCCAGATTTTCCGATGCCGATGTTTGCCTACTTCTTCGCCGCCGGCTTCCCTGTCACAGTCCCTGGGGGCTTCTTGGCTCCTCCAGTCGCATTCTTGACAGGCTGTGCTCGTCCAGTCACGGTGCCTCCGGTCTTCTTCGCTGCCGCTGCTGGTGTTGCTGGCGCCGGCTTCCCTGCCACTGTCCCCGTGGGCTTCTTTGCACCTCCAGCAGCACCCGCAGGAGGTCCCTTTGGCGCTGGTGTTCGTCCAGTCACTGCCCCTGCCTTTCCTCCATTCGCCCTGGCTTTCGCGGCTGCTGCGGCCTTCTCACGTGCTGCAATAGCTGCGTTCTGGCTGGCTAGCGATCGAGTGTTCTTCGCGGGCGTTGATGTAGGCGGTGGTGTAAGCTTTTTCTGTGGGGCATATTTTGGCATCCCAGTCATCCTTGCTGCGTCCTTGTCTCTAGATAGGCCAAGCGGATTGCCTGCTGAGCCAACGCGTGGTGTCTGAGCACCAGTCGCGTCTTTAACGTAGTTGGCAGTGTCGTTGACGTAGGATCCGTAGCCGCCAGCTGCATTTGCAATGCCGTCGCCGACATTGCGGCCTGTCTGAGAGATACCATCACCGACACCGGCGATTGCACCCCCAACTGCGGAACCTGCACCAGCGATGGTAGTGTCGACTGCCTTCCAGAAAGGGTCGAGGAGTCCCATTGTGATGTTGGGGTAGGAATGTGGTTGGTAGGTCTGTTGGTGATATGTATGTAGGTATTGGAACCGGTTGTGTTGTCGTTGGTTCGGTCTGGAGTAGTGTATGTATATGGCAGGTCGAAGTCCAGGAAGTCCCACTGCACAAGAACCGGGATAGAATTTACAAGGGCAACCATGACGCGTATAGACAAGGGTCTGATTGGCCGGTGCTTAGCTTGCCCCAGCTCGCACTAGCGTCGCACTGTTTCCCAAGGTGCCCTACGAAGTAAGGACGGGGTTGTGCCAGAGCAAGTCACATTGATGAAAAGCCGAGTCTTCTACAGTAAAAGGAGTGGACCTGTCCACGGACCTACATATTTCTGGGGTGGAAAGATGAGCAGCCCGCGAGCGTCGAAGTCACTCCAAGCAAGGAAGGCTGAATCTCATTCTCTTTACCTGGATTGGCAGAGATTGCGAACTGTCAGAAACCGCAATGGATGGACATAGGTCTATGATACGGCCGGCGATCTTCGAGAAAGCGGTCCTGAATGAGACCAGATGTGAGGGGATGGCCCAAAACATGCTGCCATGCAGGTGCTCCCTTGCCTTATCAGCTCAGGGAACCTCCGACATATTTGGCATTACTACAATATAGTACGGCGCGACATAGGAGTCACGACCTGCTCATGCTTTATCTCAGCTTTCTGCGTTTCGATACGGAAACATGTCATTAATGGATAACGTTTGGTAGGCTGGGTCCTAATGATCATACGCGCCAACTATCTGGGTATGGGAAAATCAAAGATATCGGTATCCTAGAACGCAGACAAACTGACCCAATTTTGTATTACAAAGCTGCGAGAGACATTTCGGAATCCCCGAATCACTAGACACAACATCGTCCACAGTTTCGTTGCCGTGTACCTCCTGCACATCAAATTCAACATCCAAGTCTCCTTCTCGCTCCGCGTTGACCCAAAAATATGCGTAGCCACCGGACCGGGTACTCCAGCTAAGAAATACGTGCTAGAGTTCTTTGTCCAGTTCAGGCAATTGCAAAGTTGACATGGTGGCGGAAAAAAAGCGCAAAGACCGACATTGACTCTCACAGATCGCTGAATCAACGCAACATGCCCTCCATACAGGCAAAATCACACGCTACCGGAAGGACTTTTCATCACCGGAGAGGACCAATTTTCTATCCAACATCAACTGTCAGACGAGGACAACGATGGGGTTGCTCTCGAAAAGGAAGAGCCTTTGGAACACGACGCGATCCTATGCAAATGTACCCGCCCAACCTACCTTCCTTGCAGTGTTGGCTCTGCAGGCTTGAGAAAAGTTGATAAAGTGCATCTGGTGAAAGATATGAAGTCAGCTGAATGACTGATTTCTCAGTATGTTAGTACAGAAATTAGCCATGGATCTTTCCTCGGGCATTCCTCAAGCGACTGATCGTTAAAGTCTATTCACACCAGACGGCGCAGACAGAGGCTGCCATGGAGGATACAAGCCACAGTAGAAGGACGGAGAATTCTTAGTCTCACACGTGGGATAATACCACCTGAGAAACAGCCGTGAACGGCAGAAAACGAGTGGCTCAAGGGGATCTCTGTGTTGCTCTCCCTGTTCTCACTCACCAGCGATGGTGTGGTGGGTCCCCGATTACGCCAAGTCTGATATTATGGGGGGCTCCTGTAAGGCTGTAGCTGAAGAACTAAGTACTGTTGTAGAAGTTAGTACGAAACAGGAGCCACGTTTTGCGGGTACCGTAAGAGGAGATGCCGAGCCCCTAGTGAGCCCTCTGAGACTCGACACGTGAAGATGGACTATTTCTGGAAGCTCCTTACTCCGTAATGTGATATTCTTAGCAAATACTAAACAGCAATCCCTTAGTCGTACCTCGATCTCTTTCTTTTGCTGCGTGTCTGCACAGTCTGCATAATCCACTTCTTCAAGCAGGAGACTCGAGACTCGGAGCCTACAGGATCCCTGCGCTTTATCTCGGCAAGGCTGTTCCCGATCGGGCGAAGCAGCCCCTGCTCATATAATCCGTTTTAGATCCCTTGATCACACCTCTCCCTCTCCCTCTCCCTCCACCTCCAATCATCCTCATCATCACCAGTTGCGATGGGCGCTTTCGATGACACAGAGCCTCGCTCACCGACTAAAAGCATGTTGGGTCGTGGTATCGGCGAGGCCAGGCGGAGGATCGTGCTCATCATGTTCCTCGCCTTCTTCCTACTGCTTACTATCGTCGCATTTCGACGCCAGGACACAATCAAGGATGTTGTCAATCAAAGTCTTCATCGCACAAACACTACACATGCTGTCGCAAAGCCTGAAACAGCAGCGGACTCAAAGACCGATCTGATGTCGGACACTAAGCCAGACACAACGAATACAAAGACAACCACCGACGCTGAGACAAGTACAAAGGCAGATACCAAGACGGACTCCAAGTCAGGAACAACATCAATGTGGGGAAAGTCCAAGTCGAAGGGTCCAAAACTAGACAACGGTGATCGAACTCTCGCCCCAAGTACTCTTGCCGATATCCACAATAGCACTTTAGGGGTATGTTGCACTAGTCACAGACAACAGGCAGCTCGTAGCTGACGAGACTAATACACTAGTTCGAGAACGTCTATGTCATCAACGTGCCATCGCGCAGCGACAAGCTTGACGCGATGAAGGTGACTGCCTCCTTGACTGACTTCGAATTCGACATCATCGAGGGAATCAATGGCAGGGACGTGCCTAAGAAGGCGCTATCAGGTGTAAGGCGATACCCAACTGACTTGGTCGAGTATCGATGTTGACAAACCATCCTAGGTTTGGAAGGAATCTGAAGGCCTCGGCGGTCAAATAGGCTGCTGGCGTGGCCATATGGAGTTTGCTGGACAGTGAGTTTCTCCGTCTATTGGGAGTCTCCGTACTAACGATGCCCGTCTCTAGTGTCGCTAGGAATCGATTGGCAACGGCTCTTGTCATGGAAGACGATGCTGACTGGGACGTCGATTTCCGGACACAACTTGAATACATAGCTCTTGGTAGCCAGGTCCTCCAGAACTCACCCAAAGACAAGACACCTCACTCGCCCTATGGAGACGATTGGGACCTGATATGGCTTGGTCATTGTGCGAATGCGCCAGTCGAAGGAGACAACCGGCGCTTCCTCATGAAGAATGATAAGACTGTCACACCGTTGACCCACCGTACGAACTATGGTGCTATCCCAGACATGTCTCCGTACGACAATACCACTCGCATCATGTACTGGAGCAGGGGCGGGACCTGCACCTATTCCTACGCACTCTCTCTACACGGAGCTCGAAAGATGCTCAAATGGCTCTCCATGGATATCTATTCGGGACCGATCGACTTTGGTCTCAATGATATGTGCGGGAAGAAAGAGCGAGGGTTCAAATGTATTGGGGTCTTTCCACAGATCATAGCGGATCACAAGCCCGCTGGTGCCGGCAACAAGGACACGGATATAGGCGATGGAGGAGACAAGATCAGGCAGAAAGGCTTCTCGTACAACATCGTGAAGAGCACCCGAATTAATGTGGATGCTTTGACGGATGGTGACATGGACAGAGTTGTGAGTCAGTGGCCGGAGGAGGATCCCCATCTGACTGGGCCTATTGTCACCGAGTACGCGGTCGACCCGCCGCAGTGATCGGTTTCAAGTATCGATAATGTCCTTCCGGAATCGATGGAGTTGGGGCGAAACAGACGGATATTGCTGGGTTTGCAACGTCGAGATTGGTATTTATGCATGGCATACATATCGTGACACTACCTGCGCGCTGCCTACACTGGAATCTTTTGGCATACGAGACAGAGAGGGGTTTTCTCACGAGAATCACTCGGGGCCTGAATTCGCGCAGCAGATATAGAAGAGGCGCAGAGAAACGAGCATTTGGGCTCATCTGCAATCCTCCACTGCATGGAAGTTCAAGTCCTTGGTGTCAAGTTTTGCGTTCCTTGATTCAATGTTTATTTACAAAACATCATGTAAAAATTATCATGGATATTCGTTTCCTCAGATCATCTATGTTGTGTCAATGGTTCTGGATGACCTCTACGATAGCAAAGCACCACCATATCGCACAAGTCTCGTAGTGAGGAATGTACAGTTTATACATTCACTCTCGCTTTGCACACCATGGCGTAGGACTCATGAAAACAGTAACCATGACATTAGCAGTCCAGGACCAAACTGTCAAGGCAGGACTATGCACAGTCACGTGATCGTTTGGCCGCTAAGCGGACCCTTGTCGATCACTTTTGCTCTCCGCTCGACTTCGAAAGCGAACCGCGATGTCAAACCATCCAGCACCTTACCAACATTAGCAGACATCACCACGACCCCACATCTACAATGATGAGAGCATGCTTTTCGGAATCGCGTAACTTCAGAGTATCTACCACATAGAGCACCTCATCCTTACCACTTTCGACTCATTCACCCATGATGTCGAGGCTCTCTGAACTCCTCAACCCCGCCCCAGCCTCTGGCTCAGAGACACTATCAACGACAATTCACGCCCCCCCGGTACAGCCCTTGGTCTTAGACGGGCAAAACCGCCGCGCATCCTCAGTCTCGTACGGTGCAAGCGGAAGTCCAACTCTTACCCGCTTCCCACCCATAACCTCACCTGGGCTGGAAGCACTGGCAAATGCGGCCAGCAACACCTCTCCCATTTTATCACCAACGCAACATTCGGGATCATTCGCGCACTCAACACCGTATCAGCCGACTTACTCGCAGTACGGCTCCCGACCTACATCAAGTCACGCAACTCTACCTCCGCTTTCCAGCGACTTCTCACACGCGCCAAATCACAATGGATCACACTCTTCTGACTTAGAGCAATACCATCACCATTCAAGTGGTGAAAGGCGCTTATCGAACGTCACAGATCCCTCAGCGCGACTTCCTCCTCTACATCATTCGCCCATAGAGCACCGTCCTTCATTTCACTCAGACGCGACTCAACCACTGAATGGGATAGCCGACTATGCCAATGGCACCGCGCCAGAGTACACAGCACTTCAGTCACCTCAATCTTTACTGGTAGACCCTCACGCGAACCTTGACTGCACCACAAACACACCAGCTACCTCACAAATTAATCAACCCTCATCAGGACAATCACATCCACTGCCAATAGCTAGTCCTGCTGAAGTGCAGAGCGAACAAGTAGTGGTCAAAGCAGAGATTACAGAAAGTTCACTCCCGATGCCCAAGATTGAACGTCGACCCAGTGGGCAGGAAGGCGAAGGGTTCGGAGTTGATATCAAACATCCAGAGTCACCTGCTCCAAGGACCCTAGCCGACATGACGAATGGCGCATCTTCACCCATGGCAGTAGACAACTCAGGTGGCGCGCCGTCTCTCAAATTCAAGGGACCACCGAGCAAGAAGCGAGCAGCACCAAAGAAGGGGACTGCCAGCGCAGTCAGGCCAGCAGCAAAGAAACGAAAGCTTGATAGCGAGAGTACCGATGGCACGCCTTCAGCGCAGCGAAACGGTACTCCTACATCCAGACGGACAAGCAATACGCCAGCGCCCAAGAATCGCAAGCACGGCTCAGTCACCCCGGCGCGAAGCTCGTCTGTGGCGAACGTACCTGAAGAGGAAGAGGGCAGTGAGGAGGAGGATACCGAGGCTTACTGCATTTGCCGGAAGCCAGATGATCATACTCTCATGATTGGCTGTGATGGACCTTGCGAGGATTGGTTCCACGTTCGATGCGTTTCAATGGATGCAGTGAAAGCGAAGCTGATCTTCAAGTGGTACTGTAAGTCGCGGACTTTAGCTTTGCCTTTGGCGGGAAGTCTATCGCTAACCAAGGATTCAACTTGCAGGTCCGAATTGCGCCGAGAAAGGACATGAAACACTCTGGAAGAGAATGTGTCGACTGGAGGGCTGCTCTGCGCCGGCACGTGAGGGTGATGAAAACAAGTCGAAGTATTGTTGCGACGAACATGGTCTCGAGTTCATGAAAGCTCGTATTTTCGACCAACAACTCGAAAAGAAGGGGCCTGGCAGTCACAAGAAGAGGAGACGCGACAATTTTACAGACCATCATGGCAATACGGAAGATCCTGTGGACGACGATCCGGGCCATCTACGTGGCGGGATTTTGAGAGCGTCGGAATTGAAGGCATTGGCGACGGGAGTCAAAGACGTCGATGCATTCCGGAGACTAGGGGAAGGCGTCCTTAGTCCGCCTCCGTCTGCCAGTCCTGAAGGAGAAGACGTCAAGATGGAGAACGGCATAGATGCGAGAAGAAAGTCGATCTACACACCTGAAGAGACTGCACACCTTGAAGAGGTCGCAGCGAAGCGTGACACGGTTAGGTCACACAAGAAGATGCTCGACGATCGTGACAGGTTGCTGTCTTTGGTAGCAACTCGAGCAAGAAGCGTGTTGAGCGAGCTCAAGGAGCAGGATAAATCCATCAATACCATATGTGGCTACGATCCCCGGCTCACGTGGTCTGATGAGGAGTTCAACGAATGGCGTGCATCAGCGGAAGGGAAGGCTGCACTTGCTGCAGGCGGTGAGCTAGGCGCGCCCACGACCAAGGAGAAACAAGACAGGTCTGGGGATGGCGAGAATGGGCAACCGGGGGCCAAAGGGACAGAAGAGACACAAGCTGAGGAGGAAGAGATTGGCAAGGGCGTTTGCAGAAAGAAACGCTGCGAAAGACATAAAGCGTGGTTCAAGCTGCAGCAGCAGGATGTCCTATTCGAAACACATCAGGCTAGGCAAGCCATGAAGAAGCTGGAGGCGGAGGAGAAGGGCGTCAAGGATAGGGCGATGATCAGGAGTCTGGAGGTTGGGGAGCCTTGAGGGAGGATGAATTGAGCGATGCATTGCAACCATCTTCATCAAACCCCCTCTTCGTCAATGGGGATGACAACAGATGACTCGAGCGACTATGAGCAGCAAGCTCTTGGCTTGCATATCTACGAAATCAAATTCCTGCATAGCTTGATAGCGTGTTGACATTCATACCACGTAGCAAAGTTTCTAACATTGCACGCTGCTACGTGATGCACATGAAACAATCCTGAAAGCTGCAGAGTGACGTCTGATCAGCTAGGGCTGAGACGCGTTGCGAATTGTTTGTTTCACAAAAGACCACTGCTGACCTTCCAACAACTTGATAATTAGCAACAGCACAATCTGGCTTCTACAGCTCGGGCCTATTTGTTGCATTCATCTCGAGCATCGTCCCAAATCCTGGGATCTCATTTGATAAAATCCTCATCAACTACGAATTCTTAATCCACGCGTTCGATAGCTGCCTGATATCCTGCGCCAGCGTTTCCACCACCGAACCTTCAGTCTGCTCCCAAGACGCCATGAGCGATGAGGTACTCCTCTCCCCCCCTCATTTCCTTTCCAAAAAACCCCCTCTCCCCATCCA
>JAABUK010011042.1_pt1 | contig 11873 bp, 14 predicted proteins | sample 5559141 | NCBI WGS metagenome assembly JAABUK01 (sample SAMN10711869, study PRJNA513367) | rock metagenome | isolation source: Antarctica rocks | place: Antarctica: Victoria Land, Pudding Butte nord | collected 2016-01-03 | reverse complement strand
GCCTTCTACCATAGAAGATGATGGCCGAGAGCTGTACTGAGTTTGGCTTGACAAATCTGGACTGCCAAGCTTGTTGTGTCATGAAACAAGGTGTCTGATTACCCCTGGTCCATCCAGGGGTGGCAAGCAAACAGAAGGCAACCAGGCCAACAGTCACCATGGCTGTTACCACACTCACTGATCCCACTCTCTGACCACAACTTGAGATTGTCATTGTAGCTTGAAAGTGCCAGCAATTATTGCTGTTGGACTATGTTGGCAGATTTTCAACTGCACGGGCAAATCAGCACGAGACAGACTGAGGGTCACCACTGGGCACCAACACCTGCACGTTTGCAGCAACAGGAGGACCGTCAGATGGTTCACAGCTGACAGAACAGTTGTGAAAAGGGTAGCTGTCTTGCTGCACTCTTAGTGACTATCAAGACTGCAATGAGCTTGCATTATGATATCAGTGTTCAATAGCTTGCGTCATGACTTCACGACCCAGCTCGTGAAAGAACTGGACATCAAGGCACAGTTTCAGAAGGCCTATGTTTCGCTGCATATTCACAAGTGCAACAAGCTGATCTCAAAGAACTGCTATAACCCCGCTGTCCCAACAGAACAGCAGAGTGGTGCGTAGACGCGAGCATACGTGGGAAGCGATAGTGCAGACAAGTTCCCGCAATCAGACGGTCAGCTGAAGAGCTCTGATCTGTCCGCCATAGCCAAGCTGGGATCAAGCCTGGAAGCGCCGACCTGACCCTTCTGTACGCGAGACATGACAATGCTTCACGTATAAGCATGTGTGCGGCAATATCATGCATGTCCGCTGAGAAGCGCTCACCTTCAGAAATTCGGTAGGCACCCACAGAGTGGAGGATGAAACGCCCCAGTACCTGACAGATCTGTACGGCCCGCGGCCAACGCGATGTTGCTTAGGACCACAGCGATGCAGAATATCCTGTTGCAATACAACGCTAATGGCACGCCTTTGGAATCTGGCGGAAACTGCTCACAATCTGCTTTGACAAAGGCAAGAACTGCGCTACTAGCTCTTTACTAATCACATTACTAATCAATAAGCAGCTGCAGATCGCAGAGCATTTATGATGCCTATGATGCCTTGGGCGTTGTGCCTGGGGTGTCCACCAGACGAATATCATTGTTGCAGACTGATGATGTGATGCAGGGTCTAACGACCATGCTGCATGTGATCGGACTTGTCTGGCAAAAAACACGTAAAATATGTCTTCTTCTTCTGATTTATTGTGTGACTATGGACCCTCTGCTCATGCTCTGTACTCAGACATTGCTGTTCTGCATGCATGTGGACGCAGGCAGCCAGGTAAAGAATTTGCCTGGCAATGAGCTGGCCAGCCCTTGATTAGCCCTGAATGCCTTTCGAAAAAGCTGTAAATTTGCGAACATCACAAATTGCAATGTATGCAGTCATGACACAGATGATGTGCCTTTTGCATTCTGGCTTTCTGGATTTCGGTCTTGGGTGCTGAAATTCCCAAAATGGTATACTGGACAGTTCCCCACATGGTCGACATCATGACAACATATGCTCTGATGCAGGTAGATCCAGCATGCGTGTGCATGCTAGTGTGTCAGCCTGTCAACACCCCATAAACCTAGCTTGCAATTCGAGAATGCTAGGCACCAATCTGATGTTGACACCATCATCACTGTGTAGAAGTCACAGAGACTTTGCTAAATGGACTCGAGCATGTGTAAGTTTCTGGGTTTTGTGAGGGCTGAAGCTGGTGCAGCATGTACATGCTGGTGCCTACTCAGGGGTAGACAATTGTGGATGCAGCTACTGATTCCGACGTACTGAGTGAAATGTGACGTTAGCGAAGTTCCAGAGCGATCGAAACTGAGCACTGTCGTATCTGTAGTTTGGCCTGCAGTACGGCTGTTCAAAGCAGCGCTTAGCGAGACGAAACCTATGTTTGCAGTGGAGTGTATATGCCAAGAGAAGGATCTAGCCTTGATCTCTCGGCCTTCAGCGCCCCCCTGCAAAGAACAGCACTGACCCTGCAGTCTCACGATAAGCATAACAAGCAATGACAGACGTTCAAGCAATCAGGCTGCAAGGGAATCAGCTTTTCAGGTACCCATGATCGAAACGCAGGCAATCTCAATGAGTACCCTTCTGGCCACGCACTACGGACTCACTATTCTGAGTATGCCCAATGTGAATCAACAACCCTTTTTCACTTGGCAAAGTGGTGGCATTTGCTGCTGCAGAGCAGCCCAGTATGCTGCTGCAAAAGCCAAGTACAGAGAGTGCTTACAGCACACGCCCAAAGAAACGTCAGTCTTGAACAACCTTTCTGCTGCTCACCTCAAACTGCAAAAATGGAAGCCGGCCCTAGTATGCGCCCAAGCTGTGCTGAGATCTGAGCTAAGGCACTTCACGTGCCTCTGCTGTGCTGGAGCAGCACATATGCACGTGGAGAACTACCATGGTGCAATTGCATCCTTGCAAACAGCTGTTGAAATGGTGGGATCTGCTGTACTACACTGCCAGTGTGCAGCACACTCTCAGATGCTGCAACATTTGATGCACCTTGGGTGCTTGCATTGTTTGGCTTTGACATATGCACCTAATGATTGATGCTGGATGAACCCCAACCTCTGTCCTCTGCTTCTGCTGTCTTGCTACATGAGGTCTACAGTGCAACTTTTGTGCAATGAGAGTTTGGCATGACAGGAACCGAGGGATCGGATAGCTAAAGTGCACTTGGCACAAGCACAGGAAAGTTTGCAGCGATCACGAGGGGAGTACACTGCAGAGCAGGTTGTACCTCAGGGAGGATAAAGCAGACTGGAGGTCATTCTCCAGGTACACCAGCCCCCAAGCTTAGCATCAAACAAACCCAAGGTCAGCGCATGGTACAGCTACTTTTTAGCACATGCTCTATGGCGACGTTCAAGTCTGCATTTGCAATTTGAGCAGCCTTGCTGTGTGTATGAAGCCTGCCACAGTGACATCAGCAAAAAGAATGTGTGTGATGTATGTACCAAAGCTGCTAGTCAGTGCACAATAGGACAGCATGTGAAAGTCAGTTCATGCTTGAAATGAGAGCATGCTGGCAGCATGAACATGTAGCTTGCATGACAAAGCCCAGCACTGCAGGTAAACGGCGAGGTGTGGTGGTGACCGGGGCGTGTGAAGGGTGACCTGTTGGCCGCCTGCCGTCCTCTGGCTGTCGCAAGCAAGCATCCAATAGACCTGGAGGCTGACTGTTATTTGGGATGTCTGGTAGGGACTGCACCTTTGACCCTGACGCATCAAGCACACCAGTCAGAGTAACCTGTGGCGCATATAGCCTTTGAGATCTCAGACTGCTGGCACACACTTACATATCCAGTGCAGGATGGAGGCATGATGCATTATGTAGTTTGCAGATACAGGTCTGCATCTCTGCATGCTGCTTGCTTGGTCCAGCCATGCTGACTGTCCTGATCTCCTACCTATTCGATCTTTTGAGTTGTTCCTGGCAGCAGTCAAGAAAAACATGTGGCACTTTGCTGGAACAATTCACAGAGCTGGCTGAGAAAGACCCAAGCGCACTGAAGAAGCTAAATGCTTTGAACGATGGCATCAAGCAAAGCGTGCTGCTGCTCCCACCTGTGACTCTCTTCCAGGGAGCCAGAGAGAATGGCACTGAAGACTTTGAAGCAACTACAGGCAAGCTTCCAGTATACAGCAGCTTTACCAGTGCGCAAATACATTGTGACTTCATGCGCAGCATGATTGCTACGAGTTGAGTCGCAGCGCCACCATTGGCAGGGTGAGATGATTGAGGTTGTTGCATGTTGCTGCAAGTGTCATGTGCATCTTGTCAGCAAGGCGACATTGGACTGATGTTACATAGTCACCATGCCCTAAGGCAAGTCACCATACCCCAGGAAATAAAAAATTCAGATTGTGGGAGGACATGGTCTCTTCACAGTCCTGTCTGTCATGCTGCTGTGCAGAGCCATTGTTGATGGTGTGCAGGCGCAGAGGACAGAGAAGAAGATGAGGTGGACAAGGACTGGCTAGCCCGCATTGTGAAGCTGAACGTTTGAGCTTCATTTGAGCTTGAGGTAAGCACCATATTTGAGTCATGTATGTCAGCTTTCGCCAGATCTTTGCAGGATGCCATGTCCACTTTGCTTGTACCCACCCAAGTCGAGCTGTGTGCAAATGTCAGCCAGTTGTTCGTCAATGTGTGCTCAAGCACAACATATCCTTGTGGATCAGCGGTTGTACCTGTGGGGAGTCAGCAGTTGCAGCAGTTACAAGGGCCCGGGCGCTTGAATCATAATTGTGTGCATCCTGACCATGCAGGTCAGGATGAGAATGGAGTGGCTGTAGCTGATCCCCTGCTGCTTGGCGGTGACCGCTCACCTGAACACCACACCAACGCAACGTAAAGCTTCTATCTTACATGTGGACTGGTGCCTCGACATTTGAGCTACAAGTGGGCCTCTCATGAGGCTGCCTCTGGCGTCAACATCACACTGCACTGCATGCTCAAAGGCGCATTGTCTACATCTGACGCCTCCTTCTGGTACATTCTGGTGTGCCTGTATATGTCCATATGATGCACATAGGTTGTTAACAGGCTGTAAGCAGGTATGCTACAAAATTGTGGCACAAGGCCTCTGTGTGGATGTAGAGTCTCAGGCCTATACCCGCTGTTGTCATTGGTCAACCACTCCTGTTGCCCCAACAGCTGCTACATACTTGTCAGTGACATCGCCTTTCTCAGAGCTGCTCGAGATCTTAAGAAAGGTCAGCATGTATGCATTGCAGAATGTCCTCACAATTTGGGATTGGAGCATGCTTACTCTCTGCTGTGTTGTGGACTGCATCACTGAGACAGATATGCATGCATGTCAGGCAAATTCCAACCACAGAAGGAGTTGCCATTGAATGTGATTATGCTTCCCTTGCTCAAAATCGCTTCTTGTTGCAGAAGGATTGCTGCTGGGTTGGGGGTGAGTCCCTTTTCTGACACAACATTCATGTTAGATAGATGCAACACTGACACACAAAGCACAGAGGCGCGCAGCCATGATGTGAGCCCATCTGTACCTGACATCAAATCAGCCCCTCAAAATTTACCATTTTAGCTCGCTGAGCTCAAACTACTGACACTTAGTCAGTGTTCTTGCAGGCGATGAGGTGACCATCGCATACACATATCCATTAAAGACACCACTTGCCACAAGGCAGGAGATACTGGAGGCATTTGGCTTCACCTGCACCTGTTAGCGATGCCTGCTGGAAGCTAGGCTGCCAGCCATTGTCACACAGGGCCTCCAGCAAGTGAAGCTTGAGATGGAGAAGCTGGTGGCACATGCCACACTGTGGGGTAACTGCCCTCCTGCATGCTCGTGCTATGTGGTTGTTGCTTGGCTTAAGCGCCACTTTCAAATGCAGACCATGGAACAGACAGCAAGACAAGACGTAATGCAGACCTTTGCCACAGTTTGTGTCACATGCTTGCCCTGATCATTGCAGGCGACATCTTGCACACAGTTTCCATGCTGTACTGATCAGGTTGGCTTCCATGAATTGCTCAGAACCCCAGTGGCAACGGTGTGAAGACTCTGAAGCTTCTGTATGCAGAACTGCTCAGAGGCGAGATGACAAGGCTTTTACGCTTGTTGCAAAACAGCTGAGAGGCCTGCTGACAGTCTTTGAAGGCAAGCTACAGGACGCTGGCCTTTCAGCCACAGAAAAGCTATGGATGCAGTTCAGCCTGACACAGGCGTACATGCAGTTGGGGCAGTGCTATGATGGTCCTGGAAATAGCAAGAAGGTCTTCCAGGTCCAGATTCTGCATTTGCATGCTCTTTCTTGGCCCAACACTGTTACTTTCCCAGTTTGCCACCTCACAGCATCTGCTTCAGTAGCTCAAGCCTTGCCAAATGCAGGTTGCAGCATATCTCCCTGTGTCAGCGGGCTTCATCTCATAGCGAGCAACATGCTGGGACTTGTTGAACAGCAAGCAACCTATAAGCTGGCTAGCCTGCTTGTACAGGTCAACCAGGCTATGTCTGCCATGTACAGCGCCAGCATGCCAGGATCCGAAAACCATGTCATGGAGGTTGTGGTGGCTATAAGGCCACTGCGCCGTGTGTGCCCAGGTGCATCTCAACTCTTTGCTCTGTTTACCTGATCAGGCTTGTATGCTGTTGTTGCAGCAACTTTCATATTCCAACTTGGGCATGTGCATGCATGCGCCAGCCCATTGATCTTGCATGAGACACTGTGTTCGTTGCAGCACAATAGTTCCATGCGGATGTGAAGCAAATGAGATAGCTGTGTGCCCTTATGCAATGCAGGCTCAGCAATGCACATGAAGTCCTATTTGGTTGCCAAAGATGCAATGCTGACACGGTATGGGCCTTCCTTCGACAAGGATGACCGTCTGGTGCAATGATATGCATAGACGATAGGATGACCACAATACAGCACTGGATATCTCATAGTAGATTGAATGCAGAAGCCACCGCCAATTTTAATGCCAACTTGCCTTATCCTGTCCATGAGCACAGGAGTGTTGTTGGACACTGAGGCTGATCACTTGCTGATTGTATCTTATTCATGCCCCAGTGGCGACTTTTGTGTACTACTGTCAATTGGCTGCAACGTATAACCCTGCAACGTTTGCGAGCATGATCATTGCATCTTAGTTTGATGCCACATGAATTGCAAGCTGCACTAGTGGCGAGGCTAGTAGCAGGCACCGCCACAGCTGTCTTGCTGAAGCTTAACAAAGGTGCACATTATCAGCAGCCACAAAGTGCGGGAAAGGGACCTGGGTCATGCACTTGCACCACAAGGTGTACAACGAGTGACTAACTCCGCGTAGCAAATGCTTGGAAGGTGGCTGAAGTCAAAGGTCAAACAGCGACATGATGCCATTATTGTAGCCGCAGTACCATCTCATGCAGAGCGCGCGCACTCATGATGTGATGCTGGGCTGCTAGTATACTGATTTCTGTACCCCGCTTTATCCAAAATGACAAGATGTGCCCATGTGCGGTGATGCTGTGCGAGAGTCCATCAATTCAAACTGAATTAAGTACTAGGATACGAAACGTCGTAGGGGACATGCTGTCATTCTCTCGCGTCATGCAAGAGTGGTGCCCATCCCCAGCTGATGTGTGAGTTGCTCAAAGTACCACAGATAGGGACAACTACAGCCCACGTGAACTACAACGGATTTTGCATGCACTGCGGTTTCTCTCGTGGTGCAGAGGCAGACTGCAGACAGACAGGCCCTGCTGCTATACGCCTGTACTTTCGGTGCTGTCACTTGCATCGGTAGGCAGACTTACATTTCAACGATTGTATAGTGGTCGAGTCTTGTTGCGCGCAACCTGTTAGAGTATCGCCCTGCGTCAGAATTAGAGACTGTTAGCAACACTGCACGATATAACGAGCCTGCCCCCGTTGCATGTTATACTTGTGTCCGGAAAATCCTGATTGCTCCAGGCCAGAAGAGCTTCGCATTCCTCTCGCAATTGATCTTATCGACAGCAAGCGACACTGAGGTTGCAGCTCGACGCCGACGGGCAGACATCAGAACGGGAAAGCTTCGCCAAACTATCGACCTGGTCGCGGGTGACCTTTCCACAGGTATGTCTAGACGTGGCTTGCGTTGTGCGGAACATCGCGATCGGAATGGCTCTACCGCACAGCTGTTATTGCAAGACCAGCACAATTATCTCCTCCTTATGCCTCAAGCTATGTTGCAGGATCCGTAGATCTGTCCCAGTTGAAGAAGAACTCCACACAGACACCGCTGCTTGCTCTGTCTGTGCAGCCTTGACAGCGCCATCAAAAAAGGCTCCTTAAGTCTGGACTTGTCTGGTTCTCGAGGGTTGATCATGAGTAATTACCATGATGTTGAACCCAACTCAAGTTCAAAAGAAGCAGCGCCAAGATCTGTAAGTCAAAGTTCTCATGTTGTTTCATGGTCTGCACTCTGGTGTCTTCCAAGTTCAGCTGGCAGTTGGTAGCGACAGCTGAGTGCTGCTGCATCTATGCAGGCACATTGTTCTGGCTGTGCATTGCCTGCTACTGAGCTTGACACCACTTCCGTGGCGCCTACAACACCCATCGCAGCAGTTACTGTTCAAGCTAAAGGCTCCCTAGACCCATTTCGTTTCAACATGTTGATGAGGGAGCTGCTGGCAGAACATGGCCATGACATCACATGGATGAGTGGGGTATTGAACATCCAGGTATGGATGCTCATACTGCTGCTTGTTTTGAATGACACTCCTTGCTCGGGTTGTTGTGTGTGCTGAACATGTCCACAACATCTGTCACTGCACTGCAATGTATTGGACAGGGCTGCCTGAGATGCTAGCTGGAAGCATGCATGAAAGTAAGTGCTTTTGCAAGCATTGCCTATGCAACCTGCAACACTGGTACAGGGATCTGAGGAAAGCAAGACACAGTTCAAGTTTGAAGGTGCTCACCAAACTGTCACGTTTGGGCGCTGCGGTGCACGGTTGGAAGAATCCCACTCGTCATCAAGCCAGATTACCTTTATGGGGCTGAACATACCAGAACAGGTAAGCTTTTGTTTTTGCCTCTTCAGTATATATACTTGCAGGATCCAATTTTCCAAGTCATGTTGCTGGTGCTTCCTGTTGTCAGTAAAGCTCAGGGGCAACAAATTAGTATATCACGGTTGCTCATACTGTTGCACCAGGTCTATTGTGTCTCATTTGATTGTAAACAGTGCATGCTTTGTACGGATGTTCAGCAGTGGCCTATGTCAGACCACACCAGCTTTGCAGGACCTCCAAGAGGCACTGGATACATGTACCTGGGAGCCTGTAGCAGCAGGCTGGGCTGAATATCACGCAGAGGGTCGGCCTTATTATGTACACCGAGCTACCGGCTATAAGCAATGGGATCGGCCTGCTGCTACTGATGTGCCAGCAGTCTCCTTTGCTTTGACCCATACCCAGGCAGCTTACCAGTCGGACTCAGGTGCAGCAGCAGTAGAGGCAGAACTACCAGCAGATTCCCAGCGCCTTTTGAAATGTCGACACGTGTCACAACCCTACCCTTTGCCCACCAGGCCATACACCACCCCAAGCCACCTGTCTCCCAGAAGACAGCAGAGGCTTGAGTCCAGCACCATATCACCACTGCAGCTGCGGCAGGGCACACCAGCACAGACTGCATCACTTGCCAAAAAAGCTGATGGTGCACTTGCTGCATCTGTGCAACAAGCAGTCCCTGAAGCCCAGCACATCAGCCATGGTAGAGCAAAGCGGTCAAGGACAAGCAGCAGTGCCACCGGCGCATCAGTGACAGAGCAGAGCAAAATGTCAGCAGCTGAAATGAAAGTCAAGCAGGAGATGGCGTGCCGTAACAACCGCTGGAGGCCTGCAAGCGCACTGCCGGAAATGCGGCAGACTGCTCTCAGCTTCTGAGCATCCCTTCTCCCCTGACAAAATTAAATCTACTGTGTGCAATTCATGTAAGCCCGCAAGCCTAATAACCTAAAGGCAATTGCAAGCCAGTTGGTTGAACGGGCAAACAGTTTGTCTTGTTATTTTGCTATAGTGACTGATGTTGGCGTAAATCGCTGGTAGTGAAGTAGCTGCCTATGGGTGACACTGTTTTTTTTTTGGTGTTCAGATTTGTGCATGTCAGGAGATGGTTGTCAAGACCTTTTTGTGCCTCATTGTTGCTTCGTCTTGTGTGTCGAACAGTATTATTAGCTCTGTACTAGTATCAGCATAGTATGCATTGTTACTGCTTGGAGTCAGAGCCTGTCCATAACGGCTATGCATTCTGATAGTACCTGCCCTAGTAACATACATGTATTCCATGTTCTTCAGTGATGTTGAGGGGTCTCACATTGCTGTTCATCTACAACTCTTTATCAGTGTTTCATTGATGTTCTTGCAAAGTGTAATGCGTGCAATTGTTGTTGCAATCCCTCAAGCAAGCCTGCAGTCAGCTGACTTGATTGGTCTGCATCGTGCATTATGTGACAGTCTGAGTCATCACTGCACGAGTAGTGTAGCATTGCTCACAGAACCATTTCTTCTGGACCCTGTCAGCTGAGATCAGTTTAAAACTGTTGTTTATGCCATGCTCCAAACATACATTCTTGGCCAATCATCTCAACTTTGCATCATTGTGATTTCACCTGCACCATGCACGTACACAGTCTTTGGAGGCCTTGCGCGACCAGTGAAGCAAATTCATGCACATGTCATCAGTTTTGGGGACAAAAATGGTGTGCATCTTAGCTAAATGAATCAATGCATGGTTCCCTTGATAGATTGGATCTCAGATACATGTCCCCAAGGATGCATGGTTGTCAGAATATAAACCATACTCTGGTGTTCAGTTGCAAAGTAAATGACATACACTTGTTGAGGCAATCAAGCTGCAAGCCTGTCTGCAACACATTGTACATGTTTAATGACTAATGACATGCAAGCATCCCTTGCAGCATGTGAATTGGTCATGAGCATGTTGTAAAGCTGAATGCAAGTATCCTGCAGAACAGTACCCTCAGGGTTGCTTCTTCAGAGTTGTAGTGCACGTTGTTTCACCACAGTCATTTCATGCAAATTTGTCCTTTGAAAGACATAGCAGATTCACCACTTAGGTATGTGGTTGATGAAGCTGAGGTCATGGGTTGACCAAAGCGTATAAGGATTGTTCAAGGGAGGGCGCCTGCTCAATTTGAGTCACCATGTAACGGGAGTGACAATGATGACGATGGTGAACATGGTGACAATGTTTGTCAACAGTTTTAGGGTTCAGACCAGACATGACAAAGCCACAGGCCTGCCTAGGCAAAAAGCTCACGGTCAGTGGTCAGTCAGGAAACCATACAGCGATGTTATGGGGAGCTCAGCTAGTGTTGTGTTGCTGTGCAGTCTTGCCGAACTCCGGAACCCCAGTTCAGCTGATGCCATCGTGACTTGCATGCGTGTGCCCTGATTTGTCATTGCCAGTCCTCTGAAAATGCTGCAAATTAAAAGCCCCAATGGTGTCCGGGACGACAAATTGCTCATGCATACGATCATGCCGTATATCCCGCAACGGACAGCAGAGAACGGAGCGCCTGGTATGCTCGGCCTGTGCCGTATCCAACTGAGGTTGTGTCTTGAGGCTCCGCATCGCGCTGCTGGGAAGGTTGCGTGTGTCCGTTCTGCTTTACCCTCTAAGTAGGTTATACAGGCCTATACAGGTTGCTGCACCTGTCGAGCGGATTGGTGTTGGTGTCCGACAAGAATGGGCTTTGCATACGAGAGGACGCCGCAAGGTTCCTCGACCGTGTCCTATGACCACTCGCCACCAGTCCTGTCCTCTACACCAATCCTGCAGGCACAGGACACTCCGCGCTATCCGCCTGCAACTAACAGAATGAGTCAGGATCAAGACAGAGGGCCCATGGTGATCATGAAGACACTGCACCAGCTGCCACGACCCAGCATCACTTTGCCAGCGTTGGCGTGTCTGCTGGTTGGGCTCAACCATATGGGAACACTTCTGCGTTTTCTTTGGAGTCTGGGCTTAATAGATTGCATAGCAATCACTTGCTTGTTGGCAAGTGCCATCTTGGCGACTCAGCATCTGCAGCTCTACCTTCGTCAAGCAGCACAAAGTACTGTTGTCCAAATTCTGGAAATGACAGACAGCAAGGTCCTGCTGGCAAAGTTGACTGAGATCGCTACTTTGAATCCTGCACCCGGAAACTGGCTGAACATGTATTACACCATGGTTGATGACATTGCTGGGTTGCACCAAGAAAATGTTAAGATGCGCACTATAATGGGAGGCATGCAGGCTGACATTGAGCATCTCAAGTCCAAGAGCAAGTATT
>JAABUK010011041.1_pt1 | contig 11874 bp, 13 predicted proteins | sample 5559141 | NCBI WGS metagenome assembly JAABUK01 (sample SAMN10711869, study PRJNA513367) | rock metagenome | isolation source: Antarctica rocks | place: Antarctica: Victoria Land, Pudding Butte nord | collected 2016-01-03 | reverse complement strand
ACACCCGCAAGGCGGTGTGGGAGCCGCCGGTCATCGAGCAGATCGGTGGCGTGGAGATTCGTGGCCTGCTCGAAATCGAGCGCGATGCATGTTCTACCGAGCTGCTAATTGCCAACCCGAATACCGACAGCGCCAGCATGCTCGATAATGTCCTTCCGATGTGTTTGTCATTGCTCGGTAAGGGAGTCACAGTTCGAGTCCTCTGTCAGCACGGTGCTCGCGCAGACCTTCCGGTGCGCGCCAAGCTCAAAAGATTCACCGACGCGGGGGCGACGGTCCGCACCGTGAGCTGTCTGCCGCGAGCCGCCGTCATCTATGACCAGTCCTCAGCCGTGCTCTTCACGCCGCAGGACAGGACTGAGCTGTCCGGTGCCAGGGTGTTGCATGACGACGTCGTCAGCTTCATCCTCGACGTCTTCAATCAGATCTGGGATGCAGCCACTCCCTATGACACCTCCTTCGACTCTGGCTACTGCGAGGTCGCCGGTGACATGCAGCAAGCGATCGCACAGCTCATGGTTCAGGGCTTCACCGACGAAGTCGTGGCCCGCCGACTGGGCATGTCCATTCGCGCCTGCCGACGCCATATTGCGGCTCTGCTGCGTAACCTTGATGCATCCAGCCGCTTTCAGGCAGGTGCGCAGGCAGCTCGCCGCAACCTGATCTGAGGCAGAGCCAGACTCATGTCTGCGCATACAGCTGACAGATGGCTTTACGCGCTCGAGCGCGACTGCTCGGTAGACGGCGTTTCGAGCCTGACGCGCCGGGCGGTAAGCAGGCGCGGCAAGGTGCCGCGATGACAGCGACAACAAATGATGGCCACTCCCACACCCAATTTCAGGCCGAGCAGGCCGACCAGATGTGACAGGACGACCTGCCCACGGTTCTCCGGGCAGTTTCGGTGTGCGAGCATGCCGCTTCCGAGATGGCGGTGTGACGGTTCTCGAATCGGGACTACCTCGACCCGGCCAGGTAATCGCCCCGTCCGTCCTGGCCAGTGACGGCGGGCGCTCGGATGAGCGCGATCGTCTACGCACCGCGTGGCGACTGCTGGGACAAGGTGCGCGAGCAGTTATGTGACATCGACCCGCAGGACGTGCGTGTCACGTGGATTCCTTTGGCGGCGTGGCGGCGGCATCATCATCGTCCGAACAGCCGTCAGAAGCTCCCGAGCCAACTCTGTTGCAGCCGGGGCGGTCAACATCAACAGCAATGAATCGACTCCTCTTTGGCGTTACCTGCTGCTCTGGCAGAACCGAGCGACGCGGACGGCCAACAAACGGCCAGGCCACGGAGCAGCTCACGTCGAGCAGTTTGACCTGCTGGCCGCAAGCAACCCCAACTTGAACGGCGGGGTCGGCGGAGTCCAGGTCTCGCTCGGTACGACGCGCACTGCCGGCAACGGGAACTGCGCCGGCCGCCGGAGCTGTTACCCATTGCCCGTCGGGTGGCTGCTGCATCTTGTATGACTCACCGCAGTGCGACGATTTCGCCGGGTGTCGTGCAGCCTTGTCGCACTCAGCGATCCTCGACCGGCGCGAGTCGCTACGGCTCTCGGCCAAGTCGACAGCGCATCCCGCGTCGCAGTTCTGCCATGACGCGAGCGCTCCATGATTTGACGCCCTTCATGATCGAGACGCTCCATCCTCGATCGTCATATGACGGCCAGTCGGTCTCCTGGGGCGGTTGGCAGGGGGTGCTCGCGGTGGTTGTTGTGGGGGGTGCGAGCATGGGTGGGTATCGACCCGCGGGAGCCTGGTGTACCGGGCTGAGAGGGGGGCGTTTCAGCCCCCGACCGCTGAACCTGATCCGGGTAATGCCGGCGCAGGAAGGGAGCGCTCCTTCGTGGCGTCAGCTTTGCCCCAGCCGTCCGAGTGGAAGGTGTTGGTGGTATGAAGCGCAAGGTTTATGTCGAGGGTTCTCGTCCTGATGTGCAGGTGCCGTTTAGTGAGATCGCGTTGTCCGGTGGCGAGCCGGCGCTGCGCCTATATGACACGTCCGGGCCCGACAGTGACCCTGAGGTGGGGCTGTCCCCGATGCGGCAGTCGTGGATCCGCGAGCGTGGTGACGTGGAATCGGTGGCTGCCGCGGGCCCGGACAGCGCCGGTCGCACCGTGCTGCGCGCCAAGGCGGGCCAGACGGTCACTCAGTTGCACTATGCCCGCGCTGGTGTGATCACGCCGGAGATGGAGTTCGCCGCCATCCGCGAAGGTCTGGAGCCCGAGATTGTGCGGGAGGAGATCGCGTCGGGACGGGCGATCCTGCCCAACAACATCAACCATCCGGAATCGGAGCCGATGCTGATCGGCGAACGGTTCCTGGTGAAGATCAACGCCAATATCGGCACCTCGGCGGTGTCCTCTTCGATCGCGGAGGAGGTCGACAAGCTCACGTGGGCCTGCCGGTGGGGTGCTGACACGGTGATGGACCTGTCGACCGGCAAGCACATCCATCAGACCCGTGAGGGGATCATGCGGAACTCGCCGGTGCCAATCGGGACGGTGCCGTTGTATCAGGCGTTGGAGAAGGTCGATGGCGACCCGCAGCAGTTGTCGTGGGAGGTGTATCGGGACACGGTAATCGAGCAGGCCGAGCAGGGCGTGGACTACATGACGGTGCACGCCGGGGTGCTGCTGAGCCATGTTCCGCTGGCCGCGGACCGGGTGACCGGGATCGTGTCGCGAGGTGGGTCGATCATGGCGGCCTGGTCGTTGGCGAGGCACGAGGAGAACTTCCTCTACACCCGCTTCCGGGACCTGTGTGAGATCTTCGCCGCCTATGACATTGCGTTCTCCCTCGGCGACGGGCTGCGGCCGGGGTCGATCGCTGATGCCAATGACGCCGCGCAGTTCGCCGAGCTGAAGACGCAGGGTGAGTTGACGAAGATTGCTTGGGAGTACGACGTGCAGGTGATGAACGAGGGCCCCGGTCTCGTGCCGATGCACAAGATCAAGGAGAACGTCGACAAGCAGAAGCAGTGGTGCGCCAACGCGCCGTTCTACACGTTGGGTCCGCTGACTACCGATATCGCGCCGGCCTATGACCACATCACTTCCGCAATCGGCGCGGCGATGATCGGTATGTTCGGGACCGCGATGCTCTGCTACGTCACCCCGAAGGAGCACCTCGGCCTGCCTAACCGTGATGACGTGAAGGCGGGTGTGATCGCCTACAAGATCGCCGCGCACGCTGCCGACCTCGCGAAGGGGCACCCGACCGCGCAGGCCTGGGACGACGCGTTGTCCAAGGCGCGGTTCGAGTTCCGGTGGGAGGACCAGTTCAACCTCGCCATCGACCCGGACACCGCTCGGTCCTACCACGACGAAACATTGCCCGCGTCGCCGGCGAAGACCGCGCATTTCTGCTCGATGTGCGGCCCGAAGTTCTGCTCGATGAAAATCTCGCATGAGCTCAAGGCTCTCGCTGCCGAGGGCATGCGCCGCAAATCCGTCGAGTTCGTCGAAGCCGGCGCCCAGGTATATCTGCCTGCTGATTAACACGGCCCGTGATGGCGGCGCGCGTCCCAGTAGTGGGCGTGCGCCGTCCGAAGTCCATGCAGCGACCGCACTCAATCGCATGCCCGGGAGGCTGGGTTTGCCCACCATGCAACGCGCCGCGATCGTGGTCGCATCATAATCGGATCGTCATGTGAGACGCCGCGAGGCTCGGGCAACGCTGACTAGTTTCCCGGGCACCCTGGCGCGCTCGCGTCGATTCCTCGCTGCCGGCTTCGGAGGATGATGCAGGTCGGGGCCTACTTCGAGGCGACCGCGGTGAGCGCCGCCTTGAGCTGGCGCGCTGCCTCGTATGCGACTGGTTGCAGCTGCGGGAGGTCAGGCATGCTGACCATGACCTGGGGGTCGAGCGCCTGGATCACGGTGCGGTTGCCGTCGCGCCGGACGACGACGTTGCACGGTAGTAGCAGCCCGATCTGGGGCCACACCAGTGCCCGATGAGCCAGCTCGGGGTTGCACGCGCCCAGATCAGATACGGCTCCATGTCGTGGCCGAGCTTCGTCTTCAATTCGCCTGTACATCAATCTCGGTCAAGACCCCGGAAACCGTGCTCGGCCAGGGCGGTCCTTGTGCGATCGACAGCTTCCTCGAAGCCGAGCCCCGTCGCTACAGTGCTTGGGTAGTCCATCGCACAACTCTAGGACCGCGTCCTTCGCCGCGGACCACGCCGCTTCGGGCTGGATACCCAGGCGCCGATTCGAGAACGCAACACGCGCCGCGGGCGTTAACCCTCCCCGCAATGATGAGGAGAACTGATGGAACGCCGAGAACGATCCACGAAGGACCAGCCGCGCAGCGTGCCGTGGCCGATCCAGGACGAAACCGACCGCGTCGCCGTAGACACCACCTGGGGCAAGCTACAGCCACTCGAGGCCGCACCGGGTGTGCGAACCATCGGCGAGCTGGAGCTGATCGACATGATCGGGCGTGGCGCACTGCTTGTCGACTCCCGGACTGCCGGTTCTTTCGGCGGACACACGATTGGCGGATCAGTCAACATCCCGCACGACGAGATGCTTGACCGCAGGGACGAACTCGATCGCCGGCGCGTGTCAATCCTGTTCTGCAACGGCCCTCAGTGCCCGCAGTCACCGCAGGCGATCCGTCAACTGGTCGATGACGGTTACCCAACTCCCGCGCTGGCCTACTATCGCGGCGGCATGCACGACTGGGTAACGCTGGCGATGCCGACCCAACCTCTAGAAGGCTGAGGACCACACGCCTTGTGAGGCGACACGTACTCCGGAGTGCGCGCCGCTGACCTTGTGGTAAAGCAGCAGCGCCTCGCTCAGCCGGGCGCGAACTCGGCGGTCGTCACCCCGATTTCGACCACCATGGCTCTGTCGGTTGTCCCGCTCCCGTCAGCCGGGCTTGGCGATGGCGGTGCGGCGTGACGTGGTCGTCAAGAATGTTTGCACCACGTCCGCACGCCGTCGATTGTGAGACGCACGGTTCCAGCTCGTCACAGCCCGGCCACCGATCCGAGAACCGAGCCGTGATGCGCGGCGGCATCGTCGGAGGGGGCCCCTGGCGGGCTGTGCGCTCGTAGGCTTGGGTCATGTCCACCTCTTACGTGATGACGCTGTTGGTCCTCGTGGCGAGCATCGGGATGGCCCGTGTGCTGCTGCCGGTACTTCCGTCGCGGCGAGCCAGTGTCCGGCTCCACGCAGCCGATGTCGTTCTGTCCGTCCTTGGGATGCTCGCGTTAGCCGTCCACTGCGGTGCGATGTTCTACCGCTCGACCGTCCAGTCCCTGCCGGGCGCGGCGAAGGCGGTGTCCGAGATCGACGCTCTCGGCACGGCTAGCATCATCGCCTTCGCGGTACCCGCGGTGCTTTTGATCGTGGGTCTGCGACGGATCTACTTACCTGCGCTCGCGCTCGTCGCTTTCGCCCTGGCCGCGGTCGGCACCACGATGTACGACGAGGGCCCGCTCACCGCGCATCTCACCGCTATCTTCCTCACCGCCACCCTGATCGCACTGTGCGCTGCAACGCTCATCGACCGGCCACCGGCTGGCCGTCGGATCGCAGCCGGCGCATCGTAAGACGGCTGCGTGGCCAGTTCAGCGCAGCCCGTCAGGGAGCCCGGGGCGGTCCGTTCCTGAGCGCCCGGATGTCACGTGGCCGCATTATCAACGGAATCCCGCAAGACGCCCCGCCACCAGACGGATGCCCGCAGAGGATCCAGAGTGAAGGCGTCCGTGATGGGCAGGACGGTCGCACCGGGGTGCTCAGCGAGCCACGGGGCGGCGGCCTCTGGGCAGGCGAAGAAATGGACTTCGTTGCAGAAGGAGGTACGGACGGCGGAAACGTCGTCTGGGGTGACGATGGAGACGACGGCACCGGCTGGGGTGATGTCGGAGACGTGGTCGGGCTGACGGTAGCCGGACGGTCTCTCCTGTGCCGTGGCAGGGGGAGGTGACCTGCGCAGTACGGCCGATCAGGGCCGGGAAGATGAGGGTATGCAGCGCACACCAGGTTTAGAGGCGGATGCCCTCGACATCGAAGCGGTGGGGCGTGGGGTTGAGCGTGATACCCATGCCGATCAGGCGGCCCTGCGTGTCCAGCTCGATGCTGGGCAGGCTCGCCAACGCTGCGTGCATCTGTTCTGCGGATCGGCCGGTGGCTGCGGCGAGCTGCTCTGCGGTGACCGGCTGGCCCGCGATCAGCAGTTTCAGCAGCGGCTGGGTCAGGGTGCGGAGATCGGCTGTGGACGCGGTCCGTTCGAAGGCGGCATCGAGCCGGGGCGCTGAGTCGCTCCACCTGAGACGTCATCGTAAATGGCTCTCTCACATGCACATATTTGTTTCAACGGATGTATGTAGAGTACGGTCGTATCCGTTGAAGCAAATAGGCAGTTCTGAGGGGTGGTCTTGTGACGTGCGCATCCGATCCGAGTCTGGCGTTTCTGCCGGAGACCGACAGCGGGGTGGAGATGGTGGCTAAGTTCTTCCGGGCGCTGGCTGACCCGACGCGGCTGCGGCTGCTGGAGTTCCTGCTCGCTGAGGAACACACGGTCAGTGACTGTGTCGGGTTCGTGGGCTTGTCCCAAGGCCGCGTATCCACCCACCTGGCGTGTCTTGCCGACTGCGGTTACGTCCAGGTCCGCAGGGAGGGCCGCTACGCCCATTACAAGGTGCTCGACCCTCGGGTGGCTGATTTGGTGATGTTGGCGCGGTCGTTGGCCGCGGACAACGCCGCGGCGTTGGCTGCGTGCGTGCGCATCCCGGCCGCGTCGAGTCAGCAGGAGGTGCCGTGATGGGCGAGCCTGGCAAATCGTCCTCGGCTGGCATCTTTGCGATGCTTGGGGTCGCTGGCCTGGCTGTGCTGTGTTGCGCCGGTCCGGCGCTGGTGGCGGGCGGTGCTCTGTCGGTGATCGGTGGGGCGGTGCGCAGCCTGTGGCTGATTGCCGCAGGTGTCGTGCTCGTGGTGGCCGCCGTCGGCTACACCTTGGCTTGTCACCGACGCCGAGGCGGGCGTGAGGGTGCTGCTGGCTCGGATGAGTGCTGGCCGCCGCGGACCCGGACCAAGGACGGTCTGGACAACCGTGCGACGCAGCCTCCCGGCCCTGTGGAACAACCTCTCAGTCCTGTGGAAAAGAGGCCGCGATGAGCCGCAGGATCAACGTGACTCGCCGCGTCAGCGCCGGGTTGGTGGTGCTCGCCGCCGGAGCAGTGCTCGCCGGGTGCGGCGCGGCGTCCACGACGGCCAGCCCGCCGGCCCATTCAGCTGCGGCCGCGACGACCGCCAGCCCCGCCCGGCTGGTGGGCACCGCCCTGATGACCATCGACGGCGTGACGGTGCACGTTCCCAGCAGCAAGCCCAGCGTGCTGGTGTTCCTCTCGATCAGCTGCGCGGACTGTTCGGCCGCGACGAACGCTGCCGCGCAGGCCTCCCGCACGATCGGCGACAAAGCCAGCTTCCTCGGCGTCGATCTCGACCCCGGAGTTCCGGCCCAGGACCTCAACGACTTCCTCGGCTCGGTCAACGCGAAGAACCTGCCGACCGTGATCGACGCGAAATTTGCCCTGCTGGGCAAGTACAAGGTCTCCGCGCTGAGCAGCGTCCTCGTCATCGATCCCGGCGGCAAGGTCACCTTCCGCGCGGTCAACCCCACCGCGAACGCGATCACCGCTGCCGTCGCGCAGTCATCGTGAACGGGCTGCTCACCCTGGCCTTCACCGGCGGGCTGCTCGCCCCGCTCAATCCGTGCGGGTTCGCACTGCTACCGGCCTACCTCACACCCACACCCTCGCCGATCAGCCTGACGCGCCGTTGGGCCGCCGCCTCGCCCACGCTCTGGGCGTGGGGACAGCGCTGGCGCTCGGGTTCGCCGCGACGCTGGCCGCTGCGGGGCTGGCGATCAGCGCCGGCGCCCATCAGCTGATCCGCGCCGCCCCGGGGCTCGGCTTCGGGGTCGGACTGCTGCTGATGATCCTAGGGCTGGTCGGGTTCACCGGCCGCGGACCGCGGCTGCGGCTGCGGCTGCCCGCACTTGGTGACCTGGGCGCGCACACCGGTGTCGCCCGATGGGCGCTGTTCGGAGTGGGCTACGCCGCGGCGTCGCTGGCCTGCACGTTCGGGGTGCTGCTGGCCGTCATCGCCCAGGCCCAGGCAAGCACGGGCTTCGCCGGGCAGCTCGGGGTGTTTGCCGCCTATGCCGCCGGTTCAATCGCGCTGCTGCTGGTGCTGTCCGCCGCTGCCGCGCTCGCCGGCGCAGCGCTGACCCGCTGGGTCCGGGCCTTGGCCCGCCAGCAGGCCCGGATCCCCGCAGTGCTACTAGTGATCACCGGCGCCTACCTCGCGGTGTACTGGTGGCCGGCGGTCACCGGGAGCGCCCGGGTGGGTCGCGGGCTGCCCAGCATCGACCGGTGGTCAGCGTCGACGTCGACCTGGCTGCAAGCCCACACCACCGAGGCCGCCGTAACCGCCGCGATAGTCCTTGCCCTGGTCCTAACGGTCGCCGTGGCGGCCCGCGCGAGCCGGGGTACGAAACACCGCCGCCCGAGTGACGCACACGCGGTCGATGGACACGCCCTCGGCCCGGCGCAGGACGACTGCCGCGCCCCCGCGCCAGCGCCCGGCACCTCAGCCCGAACGCCGCGGCGGATTCCGTGAGGCGCGTGGGCGTTGCCGAGGTTGAACCGATGGCCGGCCCCGCTGGCTGTATGCGTCGCCGGGGACCTACTGGAAAGGCACGCTGAATGACTAACGACGAGTACGACCTGGTTGTGGTGGGATCGGGCGGGGCGGCGATGAGCGCCGCGATCACCGCCCGCCAGGCCGATAAGACCGTTCTGCTGATCGATGCCGGCACGCTCGGGGGCACCTGCGTGAATGTCGGCTGCGTTCCCAGCAAAACCCTGCTGCACATCTCCGGGCAGCGCGCCGCCGCCGCAGACCCCTACGCCGGGGCGCCCACCTCCGTAGGGCCGGTGGACCTGGCAGCGCTCATCAGCCAGAAGGATGAGCTGGTCGCACACTTGCGGCAAGACAAGTACGCCGCGGTCGCTGATGCCTACGGCTTCGAAGTCCGCTCCGGAACCGCCGCGTTCGACCAGGACGGCGCGTTCACCGTCGATGGGCGCCGGCTCTCAGCGGGCGCGTTCCTGCTGGCGACCGGCGCCGAACCCCAACGCCCGGACCTGCCCGGTCTGCAGGACGTCAGTTACCTGACCTCGACGACGGCTATGGAGCTCACCGAACTCCCCGAGTCGCTGCTGGTCATCGGCGGCGGCTACGTCGGCATGGAACAGGCCCAACTGTTCGCCGGCCTGGGCGTGAAAGTCACCCTGCTGGGCCGGCTTGCTCCCGCCGCGGAACCGCAACTGCGGCAGGTGATGCGCGAGGCGTTCACCCGCGAAGGCACCCGGGTCGTGGAACACCGCGCCCGCGCGGTCGAGGCAGGCGAGGCGGGAGTGACCGTGGTGACCGACTCCGGCCTGCAGATCAGCGCCGAGAACCTGCTGATCGCGACCGGCCGCACCCCGCGGACCGCGGCGCTGAACTTGGCCGCGGCCGGGGTGAAGACCGATGAGCGTGGCTTCATCGTCGTCGATGAGCATCAGCGCAGCTCCAACCCGGCCGTCTTTGCCGCCGGCGATGTCACCGGCGGTCCGCAATACGTCTACGTCGCTGCCGCGCAAGGCCGGGTCGCGGCGGCTAATGCCTTCGGCGCCGAGGATCGCCTCGACTACACCGGGCTGCCGGCGGTGATGTTCACCCGACCGCAGCTGGCCTCAGCAGGGCTGAGTGAACAGCAGGCCCTGGCCGCCGGCTACACGTGCGCCTGCCGGACCCTGGCCCTGGCCGACGTGCCGCGGGCGCTGGTCAACTTCGACACCCTGGGCGCGGTCAAACTGGTCGCCGACGCCACCACCGGTCGGCTGCTCGGTGTGCACGCCGCCGCCGAGGGCGCCGGTGAGCTGATGCTCGCCGCCACCTACGCGATCAAGACCGGCATGACCGTGCATCAGATGGCCGAGACCTGGGCGCCCTACCTGACGATGGCCGAAAGCCTGCGGCTGGCCGCGAAACTGTTCCAGCCCGGCGAGCAACTGCCCACCTCCTGCTGCGCCTGACAAACCGCGGCACCCGCACCGGCCCCACCCGTCCGCACGACCGCCACCCAACACTGCAGCACTCAGGAGACAGCGAGACATGACTGAATCGTTTGATGCCATCGTGATCGGGACCGGACCGGCAGGCGAATCGGCCGCCGGCCGCCTGCACTCCGCCGGCCAGCGCGTCGCCGTGGTCGAAGCCGAACTGATCGGCGGGGAATGCGCCTACTGGGCGTGCATCCCGTCCAAGACGCTGCTGCGGGCCCCAGAAGTCCGTACCGAAGCCGGGCGCGCGCAAGGAGTCACCACCCCGGACCTGGACTGGGCCGATCTGCGCGACTACCGCGACTACATGGTCCGCCACCTCGATGACACAGCCCAGGTGCAGGGCTACGCCGATCAGGGCGTCACCGTCATCAAAGGCCACGCCGCGTTCACCGGCCCCCGCACCATCACCGTCGCCGATCGCCAGCTGAGCGCGGACAACATTCTCATCGCTACCGGCAGCCAACCGATCATCCCGCCCATCGACGGACTCGACGACGTGCCGGTGTGGACCAACCGGGAAGCGACCACCCTCACCGACATCCCGGCCCGCGCGCTGATCATCGGCGGCAGCGCCGTCGGCGTCGAACTGGCCACCTTCCTCACCCGGTTCGGTACCCAAGTCAGCGTCGTGCAATCGGCAGACCGGCTGCTGGACCGCGAAGACCCCCGGGTCGGCGAACTCGTCGCCGCGCAGCTGAGCGAGGCCGGCGTCACGATCCACACCTCCCGCACCGCCCGCCAGGCCCGCCGCGAAGGCGGCGACACCGTCGTCACCCTCGATGACGGCACCCAGCTGCGAGTCGACGTCATCATCATCGGAGCCGGCCGCCGCCCCCGCACCGCCGACCTACACCTGCAGGCAACCGGCATCACCGCCGACAAGCGCGGCGCCATCCCCATCGACGGCTCGTGCCGCGCCGGCGAGGGCCTCTGGGCCGTCGGCGACGTCACCGCCGTCATGCCCTTCACCCACGTAGGCATGTACCAAGCCCGGGTCGCGGTTGACACCATCCTCGGCCACGCCCGCACCGCCCGCTATGACGGCATCCCCCGCGTCGTGTTCGGCGACCCCGAAATCGCGGCCGTCGGCATCACCGCCGCCGCCGCGCGGGCCGCCGGCCACGACATCCTCACCGCCGAACTCGACCTCGCCGACAGCATCGCCCGCCCGTGGACGTTCGAAAAGCAACCACGCGGCACCCTCGGCCTCGTCGCCGACGCCACCGAGCAACGCCTTCTCGGCGCCTACGCCGTCGCCCCGCTAGCCAGCGAATGGATCCACCAAGCCGCACTCGCCATCCACGTCGGCATCCCTCTAGACGTGCTCCGCGATCAGGTCGCCCAATTCCCCACCTACAGCGAGGCCTACCTCGCCGCGATCGAAACCCTCCACCGGCCCGAGAAGGGGACCACCTGATGCGCATCCGGACCCGCATCGTGCTTACCGATGCCGTGCTGTCGGCCGCAGCCGGCTACCTCGCCACCAAAGCGATGGAACCGGTCAGCATGAAGCCCTATGACCTCGAACCGGCCACGGTGCGCTCCGCGGGGACGCCACCCGGCCCGGCAGGCCCCACGCGTCGCCGCCGAGAAGCTCACCCAGCCAATGGGGCTGCCCCTCAGCAACGCCCAGCTCGATCGGCTCAGCCTCGTCTTGCACTATGGCCTGGCTACACAGTGGGCACCGCTCTACGCCCTGCTACGCCGCCGCAGCAAACTCAACCCAATCACCGCAGGCCTAGCCAG
>JAABUK010011039.1_pt1 | contig 11876 bp, 15 predicted proteins | sample 5559141 | NCBI WGS metagenome assembly JAABUK01 (sample SAMN10711869, study PRJNA513367) | rock metagenome | isolation source: Antarctica rocks | place: Antarctica: Victoria Land, Pudding Butte nord | collected 2016-01-03 | reverse complement strand
TTTGAAGATGTCTTTAAATTTTATGAAATCCTTAAAGAAATTAGTCAAGAGGAGCAATAGTAATCAAAGCTTCTGGTATACCCGCTTTTTGCCAATTGGCTAATAACTCGTTTCTATGACCAGAAGACCATTCACGAACCAATTTTATAATCTCCTAAAAATTCAATATTTATTAATTTATGCATATCCAAATTACAGAAAATACTAATTATTTATTATTTAAGTTCTCACAAAAAACTTTCATTTCATCAACATATTGCCCGGCAATATGTCTCGCTTCTTCTGCAAAAGCTTCATCACCACCCGCATAAATAATCGCCCTGCTTACATTTACCAAAATCCCTCCTTCGTCATTTAAAGCAGCTTCAGATACTTCTTTAAGACTTCCGCCTTGCGATCCTACGCCGGGAATGAGAAAGAAATGTTCGGGAAATGTTTTTCGTATTGCTGAAAGCTGTTCTGGTTTTGTAGCGCCTGCAACAAACATCAGGTTATCCGGTGTTCCCCACTGTGCAATTGTTTGCATCACTTTCTCGTACAAAAAAATATTTTCAGTTGATCCTGATGAAACTTTTAATTGCTGAAAATCTGCACTTCCTTTATTTGATGTAAGCCCAAGCACAATCGTCCATTTGTCTTTATAATCTAAAAAGGGCCGTAAACTATCTTCTCCCATATAAGGAGCAACTGTTACAGCATCGAAGTTGTATACTTCAAAAAATGTTTTTGCATACTGCGCTGATGTATTTCCTATATCTCCGCGTTTGGCATCTGCAATTTTTAAGTGTGTCGCTGGAATGTAATTTACAGTTTGCTCCAAAGCTTCCCATCCTTTAATGCCCATTGCCTCATAAAAAGCTGTATTGATCTTGTAGCTTATGCACAAGTCTTTTGTAGCATCAATGATCGCTTTATTAAATTCAAAAACACCATTTGGATGAGATTTTAAATGGTCAGGAAGCTTTGCTGTATCAGTGTCTAATCCTATGCACAGGTAATTTTTCTTATTTTTTATCTGCTGTATTAATTGTTGTTTATTCATTTATAATAAAGAAAAGCTTTTCCAATAAATAGATAGTGCTTCTTACAAGTTTTTCTTTTAAAATCAGAATTTACTCCTGAAAATACTTATATCCTCACGGCAGTTCCTGTCGCCATTACCATCAGCATGCTGCCGGAGGCGCCGATTGTTTCAAAGTCGAGGTCTATGCCGATTATCGCAGTTGCACCAATGCTTTGTGCTTTTTGAATGAGTTCATTCATAGCACTTGTACGCGCTTCTTCGATCACTTTTTCATAAGTGCTGCTGCGGCCACCGGTAATATCACGCAGGCCTGCAAACAAGTCTTTGAAGATGTTTGCACCTATAATGACTTCAGAACTTACGATGCCAAGGTATTGCTGAACAGGGCGGCCCTCAATAGAATTAGTTGTTGTTGTAATCATTATTTAAGTTGGCTGAACGATGATTTAAAGAGTTTTGCAGGTATTTTTATCAATTTCACGCTTTCAAATCAACCTTTTGACCTGTTTTAACAGCTAAATAAATTGCATCAATAATTTTTAAATCTTTCACCGCTTCCTCACCGTCTGCGGGTACTACAGGTTGTTTGCCTTCGAGAATAATTCCTGACATTTCATCCATTTGTACCGTTTGGTGAGTTACGACCGGCTGGTTTAATTCCCCTTTATCAGTATGGCCTTTTATAGGACCATAACCGGTAGCAGGTTGTAATTCAGCAAATCCTTTGTCCCCGTTTAAGAAAAAACTATCGAGGTTATTCATACTGTACGTTGACAAACAGGAAGCTACTGCACCGCCTGGAAAGCCCAGTTGAAATTGAATAGTTTCGTCAACGCCTTCTTTAAACTTTTCGGGATTGGTTTTAGTTTCCTGCGCAGTCACCCAGATTGGCTCTTCGCCTGTCAGATACCTTGAGCCATTGATAGAGTAAATGCCAATATCCATCATAGCGCCGCCGCCGGATAGCTGTTTGTTTAGCCGCCATTGTTTAGGATCACCTATCACAAAGCCCGATAATCCCTGGAAAAATAGTATTTTACCGAAATCGCCTGCTTTTCGCATCCGTATAACTTCAAGCGTGTGGGGTTCAAAATGCATTCGGTATCCTACCAGCAATTTTACATTTGCCTGTTTACAGGTGTCAACCATTTCCTGCCCCTGCGTCGCATTAATTGACATAGGCTTTTCTGATATAACGTGCTTACCAGCTTTTGCTACCCGAATAACATGATCGTGATGAAGCGCATTGGGAGTGATAACGTACACTGCATCAATGTCAGGATTGTTTTTGATGTTGTCAAAATTTTCGTAGTTGTAACAGTTCTTCTCCGGAATGTTGTATTTACCCTGCCAATCCTTTATTTTGGAAGGAGTACCACTGATAGCTCCCACTAATTTGGCTTTTTTACACGACTGCATGGCCTCTGCCACCCTCGTTCCGTAGCTGCCCAATCCCATGATTGCAACGCGCAGCACAGCGCCCTTATAATCTTTGACTGCAGCCGATCCGCAGTTAGAAAAAAGAGGAACAAGTACAGCCGAAGCGGTAATTTTTTGTAAAAAGTCTCTGCGTGTATTCATAACAGAATATTTTAAGTTAGGTTTAAGAAAATCAGAAAAAATTCTGACTGCTTTGGAGGTAATTAAAATCAGTGTAACGCAATATCTGCTTTTTATTTAAATCATTTATAAAATAATTAATTGTAAGATTATTTTTCGGTTTGCTGTTAAACTAACTTTTTAATTACATTTAGATAATTAAATACATTTCTATTTGTACCATTCGCTTCGTTTGTATCTATTATTAATTCAGTAAACCCGACAATATGTTTCAACCTAAAATTATAGCTTCAGCGCTGGCAGAAAACAGCGGTGAAATATATACAACAGAATTAAAAATAAATCATCATGTGCTTATAGCTGATGAGTTGCCTGAAATTGGAGGTAAAGATAAAGGACCTTCACCGGGCGATTATTTGTGCATGTCTCTGGCTTCGTGCAAAGTGATTACTTTAAGAATGTATGCACAAAGAAAAAACTGGCAGGCAGATGTTATAAAAGTAAAGGCAAATCTTGTAAAAGGTTCGGAAATGAAATCAGGAAATAACACTTTTTTTTGCGAAGTTGAGATAAAAGGAAACCTTACAGATGAGCAAAAAAACAGGATGATGGAAATAGCTAAAGCCTGCCCGATAGATAAATTGCTGAGAAAACCGAGTGATATTGTGTCTGTACTGATTTAGCTTAAAAAGGCAAAATTTGCACTTATAAAAATGTCGATACATTCTTAGCAAGTTAAAAATAAATTACCCGGATGACTTTTATACAAAAAACAAAAACTCCTGTAGAAACAGGAGTTTTAAATTTAAAAATTATCTCATTAAACAAAAAACTAAAGCAGACATTTATATAACGCACAATGAAAAACTTTATTGTGCAGCCTTAAAAAAAAAGATTTAAAAATATTATAAGCTGACAAATACATTTCCCCGGTGACTTACTGACCTATTGACTTAACGCTCCAATACCTTACCACCCAACTCAATCACTTCGCAGTCTCTGATGTTTTTGCCGTCTATTACAAACCTGACAAGCGTTCTTACTTTATGCCAGCCCTGTTTTCCGGCTGCGCCGGGGTTGATATGAAGGCACTTAAATTTTTCATCATACATTATCTTTAAGATGTGTGAATGACCGGAAATAAAAAGCTTAGGCTTAAAAGAAACAATTTCTTTTCGCGCAAGCGGAGTATACTTGCCCGGATAGCCACCGATATGTAAAATTAATACTTTTACATCTTCACAACTAAATTGTAAAACTTCAGGAAACCGGCTTCTTATATCGTATCCGTCTATATTTCCAAATACTCCTTTTAATGGCTTATACTTTTCCAATTGCTCTGCAACTACTGCTGAGCCAAAGTCGCCGCCGTGCCAGATTTCATCGCATTTGTCGAAATGCTTAAAAACTGCATCATCAAGATAGTTGTGGGTGTCTGAGAGCAGTCCTATTCGTTTCAAAATCGTAGTTTAATTACATTCTTATTTAATTATCAAAACCAAATAAATGGTTTGAGTAAAACAATTAAAATAAGTTTTAGCTTAAAAAATAATGTTGGTTTGTATCAGAGTTATTCCCGGATATCTCATTTAATAAATTAAGGTGTCAGAAAAGATACAGATTCCTCTTAAAAAACTTAGATATACTTTCTTTGAATGAATGAATGCAGTTAAAGAAACTAAGGAAAAAGGATTTTTTAACGTAAAAGCAAACATTCAGATTGGCATAAACTTTGTCATATTTTATCGGATTACAAATTATACAGTAATCATATTTTTCTCATAAGCAGTTAGTTTTGGTTTCGGCCCCGATTTTTATTGGGGCCTATTTTTTTGAATGCGTGTTGTCTTATTGCTAATAACCCTATTCCGGTTCCGAGAGCATCAGATAATATGTCTGTGATGTCAAATGTTCTTCCGACAGTAAAATATTTTTGTACAAATTCCATTATTATTCCGTACAAAATAACAGAACATGCTATTTTATTAAATATAGCTGATATGGTTACGTGCTCAGCAAGTGATTTAGAAAAGGGATATGAAAACAAAACTGTAAGCAGAAAAAACATTCCAAAATGAACCAGCTTATCAAAATCAGGCAGATCAAAGAGCCTGCTGTGAGGAAGGTCATTTGCGGGAAGTGTAAGGAGAATTATTGAGACAACGAACCAGATGACAGCAGGAGTAAAATAAATTATTTTCATAATAAAATTGAAAATAAGCTGTAAATTAATAGAAAAAATTTATACTGTATTATTCCTGCAGATATAAAGTAAAAAATGAAGATAAATTGTTGCTAAGAAATGTTTTAAAACAAACGACTTGTTTTAGTCCGTGATCAGCCGTTATATTTTGCCCAGCACATACATCTGCTCCATTGTAGGAGTTGGGCTTCCTCCTTCATCCTCGAGCGTTATAGCAAAAGCCTGCGCTCTGGGTATGTTTTTCATTTTACACACGCCTTCGCACTGAGGGTCCAATGTGCCGGCATCTACCGGTTTTCCATTCACTAATGCCCATAGCTGAAACTGTTTGCCTTTAGCAGGCTGGGGCAGGTTATTAGCCCGTACGTAAACTTCTTTGTTTTTAGTATTCCAATATACCGTTGCAAGATTTTGTTCTTTTCCGGCGATGCCTGGCATTTTAACGACAGTCATTGCAGAATCTGCCAGCACTTCAGCCGTCTTTTGCCATTGGCGCAGATGCGTCTGGTATATTTGATTATTAGCCTGCAATGTATTTCGTTCTGATAATAATACCTGGTAAGCATCGTTTTTCTGATTGTACCGGTTATATAAATAAAAGTTTACCCCTGCGCTTACAATAAACATAATAACAGAGGCTGCAGCGACCATTCTCCATAAACGGATGTTTTTTACAGAAACATCCTCATTAGTATCGGTATCGCGGGGTGACATAACAATAGTGTCTCTGTTCTCTTCAGCTTTAATTGCTGCCATTATTTTAGCCTTAACATCTGCATGTGGTGCAATTGCATTTTCTAAAGCCTGTACTTCCAGCAATTGCGAGAACTCTGAGATAGCTTCGCTAACTTCAGGATACTGAAGCCGCAAAGTTTCTAATTCAGCAGATTCCTCCGCACTTGCAAGACCAAGTACATAGCTTTCAATTATTCCACTTTGTATGTAAGCCTGTATATCCACTTAAGGTTTTATAACTTGTTTTAATTGAATTAAAGCGGTTCGCAATCTTGTTTTAACTGTTCCTAATGGTATTTTAAGCATTTTAGATATTTCATCCTGGGTAAACCCTTCAAAATAAGATAGCTCTACCAAAACCCTGTATTCTTCTTTTAATTTGTGCACAATTTTCCTTAAACCTATATTGTCAGTATTGGTATTAGTGCTTCCTCCTGTCTCGTATACGGTTTCTGTCAGCTCACGGTTTTGCTGGCTTTGCTGATAGTTTTTACTTCTTACTGCGTCTATGCTTGCATTTCGCGCCACATTCAGCATCCAGGTAAACAGTCTGCCTTTTGTTGTATCATACGTTTCTATCTGCCGCCATATTTTAACAAATACTTCCTGCAATATGTCGTTAGATAATTCTCTGTCAGGCACAATACTGGCTATAACAGCATATAATGATGCTGAATAATGATCATATAAATAGCTAAAAGCGGACTCCTGACGTTGCTTCAGCAACATCACCAATTCGCTTTCCTGGTATGTTATGTCAGAGTTCAAATAGCGTGGTTAGAGAAAATGTTTAGAGGGCGAAAGCGTATCCTATTTACGGAAATAGCTTAGTTATGGTTTTTTTTAAGAAATAAGCTTACTGTATGCTTCTGCGTTCAGCAGGTTTTCATAATCTTTCACATCAGAAACTGTCATTTTTATCATCCATCCTGCCTCGTAAGGATCTGTATTTACCAATTCAGGCTCATTGGCTAAGGCAGGGTTTACTTCGTTAATTGTACCTGATAGAGGCAGAAAAAGATCGCTTACCGTTTTTACAGCTTCTACAGTGCCAAAGACCGCTTCTGCATCAAAAGATTTGCCTGCGGTATCAATGTCTACATACACTATGTCTCCCAATTCGCTTTGGGCAAATTCGGTAATACCGACTGTTGCCATATTTTCTTCGAGCTTTACCCATTCATGATCTTTTGTATAGCGAAGCGTATCAGGAAAATTCATGCAGTAGTTTTTAAATACAAATATTAAATAAATTTTTGAAAGAACTCAATTAATCATTTTGATTTTCATTCGTACATTTTGCAATGGCCTGTCGGAGGCATCTTTTGGCAGGCCTGCAATTTTATCTATTACATCCAACCCGCTGATAACTTCTCCAAAAACTGTATAACCCTGGTCTAAAAAAGGCGTTCCTCCTATACGGTTATATATTTCCTTTTGTGTTTTTGTGTAGCTGAAAGACGGATTAGAAGCTTTTACGCGATTTTTATAAATTTTGTCAAGGTCCTGCGGAGGTATTACTTTTCCCTGTACAATATAAAACTGGCAGTTGCTGCTTGCTTTTTCAGGATTATCATCTCTTGCTGCAGCCAAAGCGCCTTTTTTGTGAAAAAAACTGGATTTAAATTCTGCAGGTATTCTGTCGCCTGGTGCCGCTCCTCCGCCCAAAGGCGTTGCGCCTGCTGCATTTTTACTCGACGGGTCTCCTCCCTGTATCATAAACTTGTTAATGATGCGGTGAAAAAGCAAGCTGTCATAAAATTTCTGCTCAACTAATTTTATAAAATGATCCCTGTGAAGAGGAGTGCTGTCATAAAGTTTGGCAACCATTACACCATAATCGGTTGATATCTCTACCAGCCTTTCTTTTGTAATGAATTGTTCACTCGCTGTTGCTGCAATTCTTTTTTTGGTCGAAATAATGCCTGAAGGTGTTTTCTTTATAAGAGAATTATTCTTATTCTGACTAAATAGCTGCGTTGAAATAACTGTTGCCAATACAACCAAGGCGATAAATTTCTTTACGATTATATACATTAAAATCCATTTTTTTCGAAGTATAACAAAACATGGTCTTTCAAAAAGTTCTCCTGCTCTGCAACATGCAATGAAGGGATCTCTTTTAATTGCTTAAAATGCGGCCATCCTTCCTCATCTTTTCCCTCAAGTAAATAATAGCCGCTCTGGCTTAATAAAGTGCAAACTGCCACGTGCATAAGGTCTTGTTTCTGTTCTTTAGTAATTTTGCTTTGCACAAAACCTGTTTCCTGCATGCCTATTAAAAAAAGCACAGCTTCCATATCGGGCTTTTTTCCAAACCGTTCTATCAGTTTGGCTTCCAGCTTCCACCAGCGTGTTTGCAGGTCATCACTTACATTCATATCGGCGACAAAAATAAGCGCTTGAATTGATACTTATAAAAAGTTTGATATTTCGGTTGAAAAGCTGTAAAAGCTTTAAAAAATTTTTCTGCAGTATTCTAAAAAGCATCTGGTATTATTTTTCTTAATTCTTTACATTATACTTAACAGCATTAATAATGATAAGAAACTTGGAAAAAAGGAAATACTTTAAAATGTATTTTTCTTAAAACAACTTTATTTAAAATGTTTTGTAGTTTAGATGAACAATTGGCGATAAAATTGTTATCAGCTTTATATATGATACATCCGCATACTGAGCTTCGGTTTATTAATAATGAAGTAGGCTATGGTGTTGTAGCCACACAATTTATTCCTAAAGGAACCATTACCTGGGCTTACGACCATCTCGACCGTTCCTTTACTCCTGCACAGGTTTATACTATGGATAAGATATACAAAGATATTTTGCATAAATACTGCTATCGCGATAATAAAGGCAATCATGTTCTGTGCTGGGATATTTCACGATTTGTTAACCACAGCTTTCACTCAAATTGTATTTCAACTGCTTATAATTTTGAGCTTGCCGTCAGAGACATCTATCCCGGCGAAGAACTGACGGATGATTATGGTTATCTCAATTGTTCAGAACCTTTTGCTTGCCTTGCCGAGCCAGGTACAACCCGTACGCATGTTATGCCGGATGATTTATTGCATTTTTATAAAGAATGGGACAGCAAACTGGGCGCTGCTTTCAATTATTATAATAAAGTAAACCAGCCTCTCGCTTTTCTTATAGAACCGTCTTGCAGGTATAAAATTGCTGCCATCACTTCCGGCGCAGAGCCGATGGACTCCATTTTAAACTGCTATTATAGTGACGATGACAGTTTAATGCTGGTAAAAGAAGGAATGCTGCATAGTTATGCCTGATAATTAATGTTTTTTATCTTTTCACTAAATTATTAATCTTAAAAGAAAATTATTGTAACGCCGATTATTGCAAAATATATTCAGCTAAATAACCTGCATAGTAATTAAATTCTTTTCCATTAAAAGAAATGATTTATAAAGAGAAGTTGTTATTTCACCCGGTTTTCCATTACCAACAGTTTTACCATCAATTGAAAGAACAGGTTGAAGTCTTTTTGTAGTATTGGTTAAAAAAACTTCAGAAGCGTTTTTAAGTTCATCAACAGTTACCGTGCGTTCCTCCACTGCGTATTTTTCACGCGCAAGCTCCAGCACTTTCATGCGTGTAATGCCATGCAAAACATTGTCTGCCGGTGTTATAACTGTACCGTCTTTTGTAACTGCAAAGACATTTGATCTTGGGAACTCAAGCACATTTCCATCTTTATAGTACAACACATCATCAGCTTTGCGCTGCTGCAGCTCATGCTGCAGGTATACGCCCATGAGATAGTTTATTGATTTCGCCTGTGGCAAATCGCGCAAATATTCATAAAGAATAATTTTTGATCCCTGATCAAATTTTTCTTTACCAGACATTTGTACAGGCTGTTGTATAATAATAAAATTAGGAGATGACAGCTCATAATAATCCGGTGAATAGCCGCCCGTTAATACCAGGCGAAATGATGACTCAAGCATTTTATTTTGCGTATTCATTTCGCTGATAATATTTTTTATTTCTTCCCTTGATTTAGGAGGTTGCAAACGTAAAATGCTTGCTGACTGATAAAACCTGTCAAGGTGATTATTAAGGAAAAGGGGAACATAATTGCTTGCGCGAAAAAAGTCAAAAACTCCATAACCTCTCTGAATAGAAAGATCGGTAAGGCCGAGAGAAGCTTTTTCCTCTTCGATGAATTGGTTATTTATAAAGGCGATCATGGAAACAGTTATTTAAGAAATCATGAGAAAACATCAGTTGTAACAGTTTTTAAAATTACATAATGTTGATTTATAAAATTACTTCCATCGGGGTTTTACTTGTAATATTTGTAATATCAAGGATTTTAAGTATGTTTAGCGCAAAAGCAGTAATTGAATTTAAAAAAACGAAAAAGTCATCTTTTAAACAAATAATGAAAAAAGTAAGTATCCTTCTTTATACAATCCTTACGATCACTGTTTTTTATACCCAGAAAATATATGGGCAGAATAAGTCGGATGTCTATATTAAATTGATTGGTGAAAAGATGTATATTACAACACTTGGTGATGCTTCAGGTTACTCTGCAGGTACTGAAATTAATAAATTTATTAGCTCTGTTTTAAATGTTGGAATTGATTATAGATTTGGCAGCGCTCTTAAAACTCCATATTTTTATCGTTCTTTCTCTCATAAATCAGTTTCGTATGTTGAAGCTGAAATAGCTTACTACCCATTTAACAAAAAAAATTCTTTTTTATACAGTAAAATATTAAGAGGGCTGAATGTGAAAACAGGCCCCTCATTCTTCTATGGACAATTTTCTCAGGAGGCACAGTGGGTAAGTACAATAAATAATTCAACAGGAGAAGAAATAGACAGAGTATCAAGATTAAAATTAATTAGAACGGCAGATTATGGCTATCATGTAATTATTTCTTATGAAGCTTATTTGGGTAAAAAGTATTTTATTGGAGCAAATATAAATTTTGCAAATTACAAAAATAATGATGGCTATAGCTCTTATGGTCTAAGTGTAGGTTTTAAGTTATAAAAGTTTTTTTCAGAAAAAAAGAAACAATGACTAAGAGTTTTATTACTGCTGATCGAAGTACTTTTTGCAATACCAAAGCAGGCGTTTGTACCTATTCCATAAGGTTCTCGTCAAATGATACTTTAATCCCGTCTTTTACTTTTTCATAATAAATTACCGGCGCTTCAATAATTTCTGCAAGAGACTTTTTAAGGTCATAAGTTGTTGGTTTTATACTAACTGGTTTGTCACCTATGAAGCCATCAATTCCGGCTGACTCTTCGGATGGCTGTGCCAATCGGTAGCCGGTTTCAAAGAATTGGGAAACACTTTTTAGAATTGCTTCCTGAAATTTTAATCCTACAAAGGTTTTGATAACAACAAGGTCTTTCACCCATTTTTCAACCATATCCCGGTCAATCTGAGACATTACGTCTTTAAAGTTAGTAACCATTTCAAAGATTTTCTTTGCTGCATTTGTGATGGACTCGGGATGCTTTTCCAAATACCATTCTTCCCAATCTTTTATTTTGTTGCCTTTGAAATCTTGTATGAGATCACTCATTTGCCCTACAACTGATGGGCGTGTAGCTTGTGCATTTTGATTGGCAAGATTTAGAATTTGAGTTGCATACTTTGGAAAAGTTGAAACTTCTGTATCAAGAAGATTCAAAACTTCATTGTTCAGAATTTTGACTGTCTTCATTAATAAATATCTCTTTTAGTTTCGTAAATTTTGCCTTGTGCTTATATTCCAACTTAGTATCAACTTCTGAAAGTCCCTTTTTAATCAGGTGTGCATTCAGGAAAGTTTTATTTTCAAGATATAAGTAGCAAAGCAAATTATTATCCTTATCGTATTTTAGTGTGTCATATTTAAGAAATACGCGTTTACCCTTTGTCTTGCTTTGCAAAAACTCTGTGGCTTTGCCATTGATATTTTCGTCTGCCTTTACTCCAAGCAATCTTACAGTCAGATCGTTGCTTAGCCTTACAAGTTCAGGACTGATAATTTCTTTTACTGTAAAGAACTCTTCCCTTTTACCTGCACTTTCTTTGTCAATCGTAGAACCAAATTGCAGTTTCTTTATGTCAATTTTCTTATTAAACTTATGCGGGTCATTGAAGATATACGGCAATGCAAGTATTTGTTTCTCAAAATCAATTGCAGTTGTTTCTCTTGTTACGAATTGGTAAGTTGTGCCGTCAGAGTCTTGTCGTGATGCACCAATTTTTTCTTTTAAGATCGGAATGAATTCAGGATTAATTTCAAAACATGCTGAATTGCGCCCCAGGTTTTTTGCAGCAAGTGAAGTCGTTCCGCTTCCGCCGAAAGGGTC
>JAABUK010011037.1_pt1 | contig 11876 bp, 9 predicted proteins | sample 5559141 | NCBI WGS metagenome assembly JAABUK01 (sample SAMN10711869, study PRJNA513367) | rock metagenome | isolation source: Antarctica rocks | place: Antarctica: Victoria Land, Pudding Butte nord | collected 2016-01-03 | reverse complement strand
ACACTGCCGGTCAGGCTGACTCCGTGGACGCGCCGATCGCCGATCGCCGCGGCGATGGCATCGAGCGAGATCGGCAGAGTGGTCACCAGGCCGTCACCCAGACCGGCCGCCTCGAAGGCAGCCTGCAGCGCGAGCGCACTCCCGGTGGTCGACGGCGCCGGCTTGAGAAGGATCGTGTTGCCGGCCAGCAGGGCTGGGACCAGGAACCGGATGCTCTGCCAGTAGGGGAAGTTCCACGGCATGATGCCGAGCACCGGACCGAGCGCATCGGAGCGCAGCACGACACGCTCGCCCGCATCCGGATCGGGATGCGTTCGCGGTGTCAGCCGATCGGCCGCGATGGAGCAGAGGTACTCGATGCCGTTCGCCGTCTTGATGACCTCGGCCTTCGCCGGACCGGTGGGCCGGCCCATCTCGGCGGTGAGCACGGCTGCTAACTCGTCCGCCCGGGCGGTGATGGTCACGGCAGCTTCGGCCACCGCGGCGACCCGGTCGGCGACCGGGGTCGTCCGCCAGGTTTGCCAGCGGTCCCACGCCGTCTGCAGCGCAGCCTCGACCTCGTCCCCGGACAACGTCGGATAGCGCGCGAGCTCGCTGCCGGTGGACGGATCGACCGTCACGAATTCTGCATCGCTCGAGCTGAAGGGATGCACGGCACACTCCGGATCGAGATTGTTCAGTAGGAAACCGCGGTTCGCCGCGGTGCAAAGGAAACGCTGTTCGATCAGACGGCTGGTTCACTATGCTGAACGTCACCCACGACGATGAACAGTCCTGGCCAGATTGACGATACTGCATCATCGGGTCAGTCCCGCGTGTGCACGGAACCGATGGCCCGATGCGGTCACTGCGTGCGAGAGTCCTGATCGCAAGCCACGATGCGACCGCCCTTCAGGAGGGATGCGATGACCTCGATCGACGGCATCGCCGATTCCGCCGGCCCGCGCCGCGCACCAGCGGTGACCCGGGCCGCCGCGATCCTCGAACTGCTCGCCCGCACGAGTGGTGTCGCCCTCGGTGTCACCGACATCGCACGGTCACTCTCGATGGCCAAGTCGTCGGTGTCCTACGTCTGCGAAGCGCTCGTCGAGGCCGGGTTGGCTCGTCGCGACGGCTCGGGCTACCAGCTCGGGCACCGCCTCGTGAGCCTGGGCACGGCGTACCTCGACAGCGTCGACACCGTCTCGATCTTCCACGCCGTCTGCCGCGAGCTGACCCCGTCGATTCCCGAGACGGCCCAGCTCTCCACCCTCGACCGGTTGGACGTCACCTACCTGGCTCGACGCGAGGGGGTGGCCCCGGTGCGGCTCGCTTCAGATGTCGGGCGGCGCCTCGTCGCGACCACGACTGCCACTGGCAAGGCCATGCTGGCCCAGTTGCCGTGGAGTGAAGTGGCTGCACGGCTACGCGCTGGCAACCCGCTGCCGGCACTGACGGCGCGCTCGATCACCGATGCGGCCGGCCTGGAGGCCGAGCTGGCGAGGGTACGGGCGACCGGTTACGCGGTCGACGACGAGGAGACCATGCCGGGCATGTTCTGCATCGGCCGGGCGATCCCGTCCGACGATCCTCGCGGCCATCACTACGGCATCAGTCTGACGATGCTCAAGTCGGTCGCCGACGACGCTCGGATCGCCCGCTGCCGTCACGATCTCGATCTGCTCGCGAACGCGGTTGCCGAGCGGGCCGGGCTCGTGACCAGGACTCAGCCGACGTCGAGACCAAGCGCCGCGTCGATCCCGTCCTGATAGGCGGACACGGTGCTGTCGAGTACGTCGGCCATCGACACCGAGCGGCCGGCCAGATCGGATTCGTAGGCGGCCAGAACCGCGGCCACCGCCAGCAGTCCGTCGCGGCCGTCCACCTCGGGACGACCACCGCCGACGATGGCCTCAGCGAAGTCGTGCAGCTCGATGGCCAACAGGGCCGCGTCGACCTGAGCCCCGGGCAGGTCGTACTCGGTGCCGTCGGTGCCGAACAAGGCACGCGTCAGCGGGTCGAGCTCGAACCCCGGCAGGGCGGTTGCGATCGCGGCGCCGCGCAGCGTCGAGTCCGCGCGCCGCAGTTCGGCGGGAGCACCACTGCGGTCGTTCGGAATGTCGATCGACCCCGCCCGCCCGTGCAGCCGACGCTCCCAGTAGTGGACACCCGCGCCGGAGGGGATGTAGGCGATCATGGCCGTCACCCCGGATGCCATCCGGTACATGGCGATGACGGAGTCCTCACCGGTCGCCACCACCTGGTCGGGGATCGACGCGAAGCGCGCACGGTAGGACTCGAGGTCGAGCTCGGGTGCTGCACGCCGCCGCCGGATCGGCTCGGCAATCAGTCCACGGCCGAACACCGACTCGATCTCACCCAGGTAGTACCGCAGGATGTCGGTGTAGTGGGCGCCCATGTCGAGCCCGATCGCACCCTTGTCCTTGAGATGGCGCCACGGCGTGATGATGATCTCGTCGTTTCCGCCGATGGCCTGCTGGGTCATCAGGTAGACGTCCCCCAGCAGGTTCGCGTCCAGCACCGCCCGTACGAGCCGGTTGACCGGGTCGCGCCGATAGTTCTCGGCGGTGGCGAGGACCGCCCCGGCCGTCTCGGCCCGCTCGACCATGGCTCGGCAGCTGCGGACCGTCAGCCCGAGCGGCTTCTCACAGAGCACGTGCCGGCCGGCCGCGAGGATCGGCATCGTGACGGCAAAGTGGCTGCTCGCGTCGGTGACGACGTCGAAGGCATCGATGCTGTCGTCGGCCAGCGCGTCGGCGATCGACGTGAACACCCGCGGCGAGCGGCCGCCGACGCGCTCCACCTCGGCCGCCACCCGGCGCGCGTTGGCTTCGTTCGTGTCGCACACCGCAACCAGTTCCACGTTCGCCAGGCCGGTGCCGACGAGCGCCTCGTAGCCGAGGACGTGACGCTGACCCATCCCGCCGCAGCCGACGAGGGCGAGCCTGACCGGGCTGCTGACAGACGGATGGCGCACGGTGCTCCTGACCGGGAGTGAGTTGGCGAGGCGAGGCGAGGACGCCACGGTCGCTGGCCGTTGACGGACAACACCGGCGAGTAGTCCTTGAATCGTTACCTGACGCTAGCGCAAGATCGCGACGTCCGTTCACGCTAGCGTCGTGCGTTCCACTCTCTGAACGCACAGAAGGCGGTATCCCATGACCGAGCCATTCACACGGCGCCAGCATCTCAAGCTGATGGCGGCCGCCGGCCTGGCTGTCGCCGGGTTCGCCGGCTGCAGTTCGAAGGACGCGCCGACGACGGGCGGCAGCAGCGGTAAGGCCGGCGGCAAGGTCGTCATCGCCGTCCGCGGGCACTTCCAGCCGCAGATGAAGACACTCACCGAGCAGTACACGAAGCTGCATCCGGAGACGACGTTCGAACTCCAGACCCTGCCCGACGACGCTGCCGCGATCGTGCAGCGACTGTCAACCGCGAAGCTCGGCGGCAACACCCCCGAGATCATCGAGAACATCGATGTGCTCGCAGATCAGCTGGCCTCGAACAACGTCACCGAGAACCTCGTGCCCTACTTCGACCGCAAGGCGGGGCTGACCGCCGAGGACTTCATCCCGGCGTTCCTCGACCAGTACCGCCCGGTCGCGAACCCGGACGAGATCCGCGGCATGCCCGTGAGCGCTGACGCGACCGTCCTCTACTTCAACCAGGACCTGTTCGAGAAGAACAAGCTCGCGCTGCCTGCGGAAGCGTGGACGTGGGACGACATGGACAAGGCCGCCCAGGCGCTGACGGCGGCGGGTGCAGGTAAGTACTACGGCATGGTGCAGGGCGACCCCTGGCAGGCGATCTACAACCCGTTGATCCACAACATGGGCGGCGTCACCTACGACAAGGCCGCGAAGAAGGTCGGCATCGGCTCGGAAGCGGCGATCAAAGCGTGGTCGCTGATCCTCGGGCTGTTCCTGGACAAGGCCAATGCCCCGTACTCGATCGGCTCGGCGACCACCGGCGCGCCCACCTTCGACAGCGGCAAGGTCGGCATGACCATCAGTGTCCGAGCGCTTCTGCCCACGCTGAAGACGGCGATGAAACAGAAATGGGGCGTCGTGCAGATGCCCACCGTCGACGGCAAGCGGCCGGTCGGCGGCGGCAGCTACGGCCTGTCGATGACGACCGCGAGCAAGGCCAAGGACGCGGCGTGGAACTTCCTCGTCTGGTTCTACCAGGTCGACGGCGGCCAGCCGGAGCTCCAGAAGACCTACCAGTCGGTGCCCCCGACGAAGGAAGGTCTGGAGAAGGGCATCTGGCGCACGCTCCCGGCACCGCCGAAGAACCCGGAGCTGTTCGCGACCGCGGCCACCAGCGCACTGATGGCTCCGCAGCTTCCGCAGCGCGCACAGTCCGCTCTCGACGAGGCGGTCAAGGAGGCCACCCAGAAGGTGGTGCTGAAGAACGTCTCGGTCGCAGACGCGTTCAAGGCCGCTGAGGAGAAGGTCAACGCGGCCCTGGCGCAAGAAGGATGAGCCGCCGGTGACCGGCTCCGTCACGGTCCGGCCGGCGCGACCACGACGGAACCTCGCCGACCTGGCCTCGGCGGCCGTACTGATCACACCGAGCCTGCTCGGATACCTGGTCTTCGTCGTCGGCCCGACCGTCGTCGGTATCGTCCTGAGCTTCTTCTCCTGGGACCTGTTCAGTCCACCGCGCTACGTCGGGCTGAAGAACTTCGATCGCCTGTTCCATGACGCGGCGATGCTCACTGCGCTCGGCAATACGGCAAAGTTCCTTGTACTCGGGGTGATCCCGACGGTGGTGATCGGGTTCCTCCTGGCGGTGTTCGTCAACGTCTCGATCAAAGGCGTAGGTGGCGTCCGGACGTTGTACTTCGTCCCGCTCGTGACCTCGGTCGCGGTCTCGAGCATCATCTGGGCCTGGATCTACCAGCCACAGAGCGGGATCGTGAACCGGCTCCTCAAGCTCGTCGGGATCGACGGGCCGGACTGGCTGACCGACACCACCTGGGCCCTACCCGCGTTGACGATCATGCTGATCTGGCTCTCGGTACCGCTGGTCATCATCTTGTACCTGGCTGCCCTGCAGCGGATTCCCGAGACGCTGTACGAAGCGGCGAAGATCGACGGCGCCGGCGCCTGGGCGCGCATCTGGCACATCGTCTGGCCGAACGTGTCGACGACGACGATCCTCGTGCTCCTGCTGGAGATCCTCAACTTCACCGCGGCACCGTTCGAGATCGCGCTGATCATGACCGACGGTGGCCCGCTGCACGGTACCGAGAGCCTGTCCCTCTACATCTACAAGACCGCGTTCGCGAACAGCCAGGTCGGCTACGCGAGCGCACTCTCGATCCTGCAGTTCGTCGTCATCGCGCTCGCCGTGCTCCTGCTCCGCACACTGCAGCAACTCGGCAAGAGGAGGAGCTCGTGAGCGCCATCCCAGCCCTACCCCAGCCGGTGGTGCGCAAGGCCCGGCCGCTCCCGAAGAAGATGATGAGCCCGATTGCCGTGCGCCGCACCTTGCGTCTCGTCGCCATCCTCGTCGTCGGCCTCGGGATGGCGTTTCCCCTGCTCTACATGCTGTCGCTGTCGTTGATGACACCGACGGACGTCTCCGCCTACCCGCCGCACCTGCTTCCCCCGACCGTCAACTGGCACAGCTACGTGGACGCGATCAACTACCTGTCGTTCCGGCCGGTGCTCAACTCGACGATCTTCAGCCTCTCCGTCGTGGTGCTCCAGTTGACCATCGGGGTGATGGCCGGGTTTGCGTTGGCGAAGATCCCGTTCCGTGGCGCCACGGTGATCGTCGCTCTGTTCGTCGTACCGATGTTCCTGCCCAGCAACGTCGCGATCATCCCGACGTACGTGATCGCCGCGAAGCTCGGCTGGGTCAATACCTATGCAGGCATGATCATCCCGATCGTCGGACAGACCGCGTTCGCGACGCTGCTGTTCCGGCAGTTCTTCGTCAACGTCCCACGTGAGCTCATCGAGGCCGCTCGGATCGACGGAGCCGGCTGGTTCAACGTGCTCGGCCGGATTGCCATCCCGTTGGCTCGGCCGGCGATCGCCGCATATTGCTCGGTGACCTTCCTCGGCGCCTGGAACATGTACATCTGGCCGCTCATCATCGCGCCCAAGCCGGAGATGGCCACGCTTCCCGTCGCCCTGGCCCCGTTGGCCCGATCGCAATATCAGCTCGTCACGCCCAACGTCGGGCTCGCCGCGGCCGTGCTGTCGACACTTCCGGTGCTGCTCGTCTTCCTGCTGACGCAGAAGTGGTACGTCCGCGGTGTCGTCGGGACCGGGGTCGACTGAGGCCAGTCGTTCGCTCAGCCGGGTTCGGTCACCGTCAGGACCACCAGCAGGATGTCCAGCGCGGCGATCATCCCGGTCGCCGCCCACGCGAAGACGAGCAACGCGCCCTTCGCGGCGGCCGGTCCCATCAGCTCGGACTTCATCGCCAGCCGCACCAGTGGAACCATCACCAGCGGTATCCCCAGACAGAGCAGCACCTGCGACCCGACCAGCAGTCCGGTGGGCTCGATTCCGCTGGCCAGGAGGACGATCGCGGGCACCACCGTGATCAGCCGACGGGTGGTCCGACCGACCTGCCAGGGCGCGAGCCCGGCCATCACGACCGCACCGGCGTGCGAGCCGACCGCCGTCGACGACAGCCCGGACACCAGCAGAGCCACCGCGAACGCGAGCGCAACGAGCGGGCCGAGCCGGGTCGACAATGCGTCGTGCGCACCCTCGACAGTGTTGACACCCGACGATCCGCCCAGGGCCGTAGCGGCCACCAGCAGCATGCTGATGTTCACCGCGCCGGCCAGCACCATCGCGAACACGACGTCGTAGCGGGTGATCCGCAGTTTGGCGGCGAGGCTGAGCCCAGCACCGCCCTGCCGGAACCGATCCGCGGCCAGCGACGAGTGCACGTACAGGGCATGCGGCATCACCGTCGCCCCGACCATCCCCGCGGCCAACACCACCGAGCCGACACCGTCGAACCCGGGGACGAGCCGTGCAGGATGCGCGTCCCCGACGGTGGCGAGGCGAGCAACCCGGCGCCGAAGCCGGCGGCGATGACGATCAGCAATCCGAGGATGACCAGCTCGAAACGGGCGAGGCCGTCCCGATCACGAATCAGCAGCATGGCAAGCGAAATCACGCCGGTGACCACTCCCCCGACCGGCAGCGGCCAGCCGAAGAGCAGCCGGAACGCGACCGCGCCACCGACGACCTCGGCGACGTCGGTGGCCATCGCGATCAGCTCGGCCTGCAGCCAGTAGGTGGTACGTCCACGCGAACTGAGGCGTCGGCCGACGAGTTCGGGCAGCGACTGCCCGGTCGCCGCGCCGAGCGCGGCTGACAGGTACTGCATCACCCCGGCCACGATCGTGGCCAGCACCAACACCCACAGCAGCAGGTAGCCGTATTTCGAGCCTGCGCTGGTGTTCGTCGCAACGTTGCCCGGACCGACGTAGGCGACCGCCGCGACCATCGCCGGCCCGAGCAGCGTGAACCGCGGTGCGGCCCGTCGCTGCCCGGCGCCGGCGGCCGGGATCATCGCGCCGAGCTGGACGCCTTCGCGTCGACCTCGTAGCTGGTGTTCGTCGACTCGAAGAAGTTCACGAGCTGAAGGGTGTCATTTGCCGTCGCCATCCACTTTGCCGGGTTGTTGACGCCGTAATGCGCACCGAACCCGAGCTCCTCGAGCCGGCGGTCGGCCAGGAACTTCACGTAGGTGTTGATGTAGCCGGCGTTCAGCCCGAGGATGCCGTTCGGGAGGAGGTCGTTGTTGTAGGCCTCCTCCATATCGACCGCATCCAGGATCATCTGCTGGATCTCGGCGGCGAACTCCTCGGTGGCGACGTCGGGGTTCTCCTCGAGAACGGTGAGGATGAGGTTGATCCCGAACTTCAGGTGGAGGCTCTCGTCCCGCACGACCCAGTCGATCAGCGACCCGAAGTTGCGAAGCAGGTTCCGCTGACGGAAGCTCAGCGCCACCATGAACCCGCTGTAGAACCAGATGCCCTCGAGGATGATGTTGTAGGCCACGAGGTTGCGGACGAAGTCGCGCTTGCCTTCGACGGTCGAGATGTCGAGCTGGCGCTCGGTCATCCGCTTGATGTACTTCACCTCGAACGCTTCCTTCGCCGCCATCGACGGCACCGAGACGTGCGAGTCGTAGGCCTCTTCACGGTCGATCGGGAACGTCTCCAGTACGTACTCGAACGCCATGCAGTGGTTGGCCTCCTCCCACATCTGCTTGGCGAGGTAGATGTGCGCCTCGGCCGCGTTGACGTAGGGATACACGCCGAACGCGAGGGCCTTGTTCACCATCAGCTCGTTCGGGTTGAAGTAGCTCATCAGGAACGTGACCGCGTGGCGTTCCTCGGCCGACATCTTCTTGAAGTCCGCGAGGTCCTCACCAAGCTGGATCTCATGCGGGAACCAGGTGTTTTGAACGGCCTGGTTGTAGAGGTCGTAGGCCCACTGATAGCGGATCGGCTTGAGCAGCAGACCGTCGGTGATACCGGTGCCGAGGATGGACGTCTGTGGAGGCGCCTGAAGAGTCATGAGGAGTGCCTTTCGAGGTAGGCCGAAACAGAAGACGGGGACTGGAACGGGATTGGCACTACTGGCACGCCTCGCACTGCAGACGTTCCTGCGGGTCGGTCGGGCAGACGAAGCCGACCTCGTCGTCCTCGATGACCGGAAGCTGAGCCACGTCGGCCGGAGCCGGAGGCGCGTAGGCGACCGGAGCCGGAGCCGTTACTGGCGGGCGGACCGCCGAGAATCCGAACCCACGGGCCGGTGCAGGCGCCGGAGCGACGACCGCTACCGGCACGACAGGAGCGACCGCGACTGGCACGACGGGATCGGCCGGTGTCGGCACGACCGGAGTGACCGGCGCTTGCGCACCGATCGTGCTCGCCGCCGCCTCGACGGGAATCGGTGCATCCGCCGTTCCCCCGAGGGATACCCGCTTAGGTGCGGCAGCCGAGCCGAACCCGAAACCGGTCTTACGTCCGATCGTCTCCGACTTGTTGACCTTCACCGTCGACTGCTCGGCAGTGTGCCGCGGCTGCATGTGCAGGTAGTACGTGGTCTTGAGTCCGCGCTTCCACGCGTCGGAGTAGATGCGGATCATGTCGCCGATGTCGCGGGTGGCGAGGTACATGTTGCGGCTGATCGCCTGATCGATCCACTTCTGCGCGCGCCCGGCGACCTCGAGGAACGCCTCCGGCGGCTGCTGGAACGACGTCCGGTAGACCTTCTTGATCTCGTCCGGGATCGCGGCGATGCCGCTGATGTCGCCCTGTGAGCGCAGCAGATCGTCACGCACCTGCTCCCACAAACCCCGTTCCTGCAACGCGGCCACGAGGTTGCGGTTGACCTCGAGGAACTTGCCGGAACTGGTGGCCCGGCTGAACAGCTGCGAGAACTGCGGGTCGAGGCCGGGGGTGGTGCCGGCGACGAGGCCGATCGAGGCCGTCGGCGCAATGGCCATCAGCGTGGCGTTGCGCATGCCCTTCTTCGCCTTCGCACGGAGCGTTTCCCAGTCCAGCCGGGTCGTGCGGTCGATCTCGACGGGCATTCCCCGGTTGAAGGCCAGCTCGTCGAGGGTGTCGAACGGGACCTGGCCGCGGGACCAGCCGGAGCCGGCAAAGTTCGAGTAGGCGCCACGGGTGGCGGCGAGGTCGGCCGAAGCGTCGATCGCGTGCCAGCTGACGAACTCGAAGACCTTGTCCGCCAGCTCGTAGGCATCCTCGCTGGCGTAGGCGAATCCGAGTCGCTCGCACAGGTCGGTGAACCCCATCACACCGAGCCCGATGGCACGGTTGCGGTCGTTGGCGTTATCGGCCTCGACGACGGCGGCCGCGGTGATGTCGACCAGGTTGTCGAGCTGCCGGACGGCGAGCCGGGTGCTCTTCTCGAGCCGGTCCCAGTCGATGTTGTTGTCGTCGTCGAGGTGCCGGGACAGGTTGATCGAGGCCAGGTTGCAGACCGCGATGTTGTCGCGGTCCTGCGGCAGCGTGATCTCGGTGCACAGGTTGGACAGGTGGATCGTGCCGGTGTTGTCGTTCAGCGCCCGGACGTTGATCGTGTCCTTCCAGGTCAGCCACGGGTGCGAGGTGGTCTGCAGGGACACCAGGATGTCGGTGAACTGGCCGCGGGCGGAGACCTTCTGGAAGCGTCCCATCCGGCCGGCTTCGGCGAGCTCGACGTACTCGGCGTAGCGGGCGCTGAAGTCGCGCCCGTAGAGCTCGACGAGGTCGGGCGTCTCCAGCGGGTCGAACAGGTACCACGGCTCGTCGGTCTGGACGCGGCGCATGAACTCGTCGGAGATCCAGACGGCGGTGTTCGCGGTGCGGGTACGACGGTAGGGGTCGCCGGAGCTCTGGCGCAGGTCGAGGAACTGGTCGAAGTCGAGGTGCCAGTTCTCCATGTAGAAGCACAGCGCGCCGAACTTCTTGCCACCGCGGGAGACGGCGCGAAGCGTCGAGTCGATCGTGTGCATGAACGGGATCGGGCCGGTGGAGGTGGTGTTGTTCGACCGGATCGGCGAGCCCTCGGAGCGGAGCTTGGTGACGGACAGGCCGATGCCGCCAGTGCCCTTCGTCAGCCACATGACGTCCTTGAGGGACTTGGCGATGTGGTCGATGTCGTCGTCCATCTGCATGACGAAGCAGTTGCTCAGCTGCGGATGGTTCGTGCCGGCGTTGACGAGCGTCGACCCGGCGGCGATGTACTCGAGCGACGACATCTTGCGGTAGAACGAGATCGCGGCGGAGGTCGGGTCGGTCTCGTTCAGCGACAAACCCATCGCCACCCGCATCCAGAAGTACTGCGGCACCTCCAGCGGCTGACCCTGCCGGCCGGCCACCATGTAGCGGTTCCGCATCGTCACGACGCCCATGTAGCGCAGGTAATTGTCGTTGCCGATGGTCAGCGCCGACGCGAGCTCCTCGAGGTCGAACTTCTCGGTGAGCACCTGTGCGAGCGCGCCTTCCTCGATCGCGTCCCGGATATAGCCGGGGAATCGCGCCTGGTGCAGCAGCGCGAGCTCGGTGGCGGTCTCGTAGGAGCCCAGCACCTTCTTGTAGATCGTCTTGAGCAGAAGACGGGTCGCGACCTTGTCGTAGTCGGGATCATCCTTGATGTTCTGCACCGCAACGGCGATCGCCGCCTCGTCGAGCTGCTCGGTGGTGATGCCGTCGAACAGCGTGATGGCCAGCTCGGAGGCGATCTGCATCGTCATCGAGAGGCCGTCCGGAAGCCCGACGGTCGCGCGCTCGATCGCCCGGTTGATGCGGTCGGCGTCATACGGCTGCCGGGTTCCGTCACGTTTGCTGACGGTGATCCGGTTGTCCGCGCTGTCTAGACCGGCAGCAGAGCCGTCACGACTGGCATCGGTTACCTGGGGAGCGAGCGTCATGCGGGTTCCTTCCTTAAAGCTGGGCGCGGGCGGCCCTGGCGGCCGCGACTAGGTGGGCGAGGGCGGGGATGACGTCGTCATTCGTTCGGGTCTTGAGTCCGCAGTCGGGGTTGACCCACAGACGGTCGGCCGGGACCACGGCCAGCGCCCGGGTGAGCAGGTCGCTGATCTCCTCGGTCGACGGGACCCGCGGAGAGTGGATGTCGTAGACACCGGGGCCGATGCCGCGGGCGTAACCGGAGGCGGCGAGGTCGCCGAGGATCTCCATGTGCGAACGGGCCGCCTCGACGCTGGTCACGTCGGCGTCGAGGCCGTCGATGGCGTCGACGACCTCGCCGAACTCCGAGTAGCACAAGTGGGTGTGGATGCTCGTCGAGTCGGCGACTCCGGACGTGGCGAGCCGGAACGAGGTGATCGCCCAGTCGAGGTAGGCCGGTTGAGCGGCCTTA